>Ga0187773_10000029_pt1 | contig 60116 bp, 60 predicted proteins | sample 0216_BV02_MP05_1_FD_133133 | JGI IMG/M metagenome (GOLD analysis project Ga0187773, IMG submission 133133) | Tropical peat soil microbial communities from peatlands in Department of Meta, Colombia - 0216_BV02_MP05_10_MG | ecosystem: Environmental > Terrestrial > Soil > Wetlands > Peat | place...
AAGCGCACGACAGCGCGGCGATAACTGTTTCCAACAAGGTCTAGCAACCGCATAGTTCCATCGAAAATGACGCAACGCTCATCAATCTAATTGATGCCGGATTCATGCGCTCGTCTAGGTTGATTGTGAAGCGAGGTCGCTGAAGCTGATTCTTTGAATGCCATTCCGCCGCACGGCGTCGGCGACTGCCGGACTGGTCAGTGCTCGAAATTCTTCCTCGCAGGCATAGCCCGCCGTTCCGGGATCCTGTCCCGCCCAGTTGGAGATCGCCGGGTGGAAATACATTTCCGAAACGCCATTAGGCAGGTGGGTGAGCTGGTGCAGCACCCGTTCCTCGGTCATGCGTCCGGTGTCGTTCATCCCGAAGATGTAATCGTTGTACGCCATTCGCGCTTTTTTCAACCTCCATTTCATAAGGCTCATCCAAGGGTCGAGCAGCAACGAACCTGCTAGACGCCTGGCTAGTGCGTTTTGCCCACCGCGCCACGAGCTTAACCAGGGCTCGTGCGGCAGGCGCACGGCGCGCACGCCGTATTCGCGACCCACCCGGAGGATCAGGCTCAATACGGTCGGATGAACGTGCATATGGTTGTGGGCATTGACATGATCCAGCGCAAGACTGGTATCGCGAAAAGCCTTGAACTGCGCGCGAATTTCGGCTTCGAGTTGTCGCCTGATCTTGGGGCGGAAAAAAAAATTGACCCCCGAACGTGCCAAATGCCGGGAAAAATTCCCCTGATCGTCTACCAGATCGGGGATACAGGCGGCAGGCATAATCGGGCGGCCGCAAACCAGAACAACATGCAGTCCAACCTTGAGCGAGGGCATGCGCTTGGCGCGTTCCACTGCATCCAGAGCTGCGGCGGCGCCCACCATGAGACTTGTAGTGGTGAGGATGCCGTTCTGGTGCGCCTGCTCTACTGCCTTGTTGACGGGGACGGATGCGCCGAAGTCGTCAGCCGTGACGATGAGCCTTTTCAAACTCGATCTTCCCGCCCGTAAAGGAAGCGAAAGAACTCTACGCCCTCACGCAGCCTGCGCTTGGTCATTTCCCAGCTATGCATCATTTCGAATGTGATTTCGGCAATCTTGCTCGGGCGGAAGTAGAAGCGCTTGTAAAATTTCTCCAGTGCCGAGAATATATCCTCATGCGAAAGATGCGGGTAATTGAGCGAGCTGACCTGAAAGCCTTCTTGAGCGACGATGTGAGAGGAATCGCGTAGCAACCAGCCATTTTCCATCGCCTGCCGGTACAGGTAGGTCCCAGGGTAGGCCGCTGCGAGCGAAACCTGAATCGTATGCGGATTGATTTCTTGTGCGAAGCGGATGGTTTCTTCGATGGTGTTGTGCGTTTCCCCGGGCAGGCCCATGATAAAAGTGCCGTGAACCACAACGCCAAGCTTATGGCAATCAGCCATAAAGCGGCGCGCCATGTCCACGTGCATGCCCTTTTTGATGTTGAGCAGGATTTGTTGGCTGCCGGTTTCGAATCCCACCAGCAACAAGCGTAGCCCGTTTTCCTTCATTACTTTGAGGCTGGCATAGGGCACGTTGGCCTTGGCGTTGCACGACCAGGTCACACCAAGCTTGCCCAGGCCTCTGGCGATCTCCTCGGCGCGCGGCAGGTCGTCGGTGAAAGTATCGTCGTCGAAAAAAAATTCCTTTACTCGCGGGAAATATTCTTTGGCGCGCGCAATCTCCGCGACGACATTTTGCGCACTGCGCGTGCGATAGCGGTGACCGCCGATGGTTTGAGGCCACAGGCAAAAGGTGCAACGTGACTTGCAGCCGCGACCCGTATAGAGCGAAACGTACGGATGCTCCAAGTAGCCGATAAAATAATCTTCTATCACCAAATCGCGCTGGTATACATCGACTACCCAGGGCAGCTGGTCCATGTCCTCGATCGACGCGCGCTCCCGGTTGTGCGCGATCTTGCCATTTACTCTGTAGCTGATGCCATCTACTTCGGCAAGAGAACGGCCCTCGGCTACTTCCTGGATCGTGTAATCGAACTCATTGCGCGCCACAAAATCGATTGCGCGCGACGCAAGCAATGAAGCGTCAGGGGAGACCGCGACATGCGCGCCGATGAAGCCCACCTTTAATTGCGGATTTTCCTGTTTCAGCGCTTCTGCGACTTTGACGTCGGATTCGAAAGAAGGTGTGCTGGTATGGAGCACGGCCATTTCGTATTCCCTGGCAAGCGGGAGAATATCGTGGAGCGACAGGCCACGGGCGGGCGCGTCAATCAACTTGCTTCCCGGAACCAACGCCGCGGGCTGCGCGAGCCAGGTGGGATACCAGAACGAGCGGATTTCACGCCGCGCCTGGTAACGTGAGCCTGCGCCGCCATCGAATCCTTCATACGACGGAGGGTTCAGAAACAGGGTTTTCATCATGGATTACGAACTCCTTTGTTCATCAACTGCCCGTCGGAGCGGACTGAAAACTGCTGTTTCCGCCACTCAACGCCGCGGCCCAAGAAACTTGCCGCCCACACCAGGAAACTTAACAAATCGCGAAGGGGTGCCAGCCAAGGCATTGCGGGTCCGCCGACACGAAACGAGACCTGTACTGCCTGGTGCAACAAGACGCGTAGTATAACCGAAACCACCACTGCCGTTAATCCCGCGGCGGGAGGCAAAATCGGCAAAAGCAGCAGGCAAACCGCCACCGGATAAGTGATGAAGGAAAACGCGTAACCCGCCGGCTGCATCGCTCGTATGGTTCGTGCCCAGCGCAATTCATGTTTGAACAGCGACTTGAAACTCGGTTCCCAGACCCGGGCTTCAACGAGGTACGTGGAAAGCATGACTTTGAGCCCCTGTTGCGCGACTTGCTTGCCCAACATGTGGTCATCAGCGAGCTGGTCGGCGAGCGAAAAAAATCCCCCGCTGGTCTCCAGCGCTTTGCGGGTCACCGCCATGGTGGCCCCGAAGCAGAAGCGCAGTTCCTGCAATGACAATGCGACCAGAACGGATGGCGCGAAACAATCGTTGATAAACATCGCGCCCAATCGCGACGGCAATCCCGCTGCGGGAATTCCCTTATAGAGACAGGTGACCGCACCCACCTGCTTATCTTCGAATGGCGCGATCACCGACCGAAGATAGTGGCGATCGACCCGCATGTCACTGTCGGCGATAACCAACAGGTCATACTTTGCCGATCGGTACATGCTTGCTAGGATACTCACCTTGAGATTGGTACCGATCACTGTTTCATCTACGACCAGCGACAAGTCGCGACCGGGAAATTCCTTTATGATGCGTTCAACGACCGCGATCGCGGGATCCTGCGAATCGCGTGTACCGAACACCACCTGAAAATCGCGGTAATCCTGGTCACAGAACGAGCGCAAGTTTTCATACAATTCCGGCTCCAGGCCACAAACCGGTTTCAGCAAGGTGACTGGGGGACAATTTGCACTGCGCGCTGGCTGGCGGCCCCCAAAGGCGATGACGCAGCGCATCGCATATGCGAGATAGACAAGCGCTGCCAGGATGATTATCGAAGCTATTAAGGCGAGTGCGGCAATGATTGGATTCCTTGCCTTACGACTTGTTTCCAGCATTGGATTTTAGCATGATTGGCGAATTATTCGCTGCCCGGACCCGCCATGCCGTGTAAACCGCTGAAGTGCAGCGGTTGCCACGGTATTTACGTTAGAATGAGCCGCTTCAAAGTACGCCTCTGCAACACCATCGCGGACCTTAACGCACCAAAGGGAAAGCACCATGCCTCAGTGGCAGCCAGACAAAAGCGGCCGGCTTAGCGGCGAAGCCTATCAGGAGCATATCCTGCAGGGAGTATCGCGCACTTTTGCTCTCACCATTCCCCAGCTGCCCGAGGGCTTGCGCCAGCCGGTTAGCAATGCCTACTTGTTATGCCGCATTGCCGACACCATTGAAGACGAACCTGCCTTGAGCGGCGAACAAAAGCGCTATTTCTCTCAACAGTTCATAAGAGTTGTTGCCGGTGAAGTTCCGGCGAAAACCTTTACAGGAGAATTTTATCCGCTTCTTTCTGAACAGACCCCAGACGCGGAAAAAGACTTGATCCGGCATGTGCCGCAGGTCATAGGCATTACCCTCAGCTTCAGTGCCAATCAGCGCGCGGCGATGCTGCGCTGCGTCCGCATCATGGCTAACGGCATGGCCAGGTTCCAGTTAAATCCCAGCCCCTACGGATTAAAGGACCTGCCGCAGCTTGACAGCTATTGCTACCATGTCGCGGGGGTGGTGGGAGAGATGCTCACTGAGCTGTTTTGTGATTACTCCGAGGAAATCAGAAAAAACCGGGAAACAATGTTAAAATTGGCGACTTCCTTTGGTCAGGGCCTGCAAATGACCAACATCCTGAAAGATATTTGGGAAGACCGCAGCCGCGGTGCATGCTGGCTGCCACGGGACATATTTCGCGAGTGCGGCTTTGAGCTAAAGAATTTGTCCAAGGACGGTCATGATCCCGCCTTCGCCGCGGGGCTGGAAAAACTGATTGCAATTGCCCACGCCCATTTGCGCAATGCCTTGGCCTATACCCTGCTCATTCCGAGGTATGAAACCGGCATACGCAAATTCTGCTTCTGGGCATTAGGCATGGCGGTACTCACATTGCGCAAAATTAGCGCCAACCGCGCCTTCACTTCCGGCAACGAAGTAAAAATCTCCCGGCGAGCGGTGAAAGCGACGATATTGGCAACGCAATTGACCGTGGGCAGCGATGCCATGCCTCGCTGGCTATTCAACATGACCGCGCTGGGCCTGCCGCGGGCGGCGTCATTGTAAGCGGCGTCAGAGAATTGTTTTCAGGAAAACCATACTGGGATAGGTAGTGCCGCAAAAATCACATGCCTGAAAAAAACTACATGGAACGGGCACCTGGTATGGACTCTTTGGCCAAGTCGCGGGAACAATCCAACGTACTTTCCATCGGAACGCGGAACGCCTCCCTATGGCAGGCAATCGGCGCGGCGCGCGACGCCTTGCTTGCACTACAGCACGCGGATGGCTACTGGTGTTTCGAACTGGAAGCGGACTGCACGATACCCGCTGAATACATCATGATGATGCATTTCATGGATGAAATCGATACCGGACTACAGGCCAAAATCGCGGTTTATTTGCGCAAACACCAGCAGCCGCATGACGGGTGGTCATTGTTTCCCGGTGGCGGCTTTGATGTGAGCTGTTCGGTCAAGACGTATTATGCCTTGAAGCTCGCCGGCGACAGTTCCGACGCGCCGCACATGGTAAGGGCGCGGGAAGCCATTCTTGCGGCGGGCGGAGCTGCGCGCTGCAACGTTTTTACTCGAATTGCCCTGGCGCTTTTTGGGCAGATTCCGTGGCGCGGGGTGCCGTTGGTGCCGGTGGAAATCATGCTGTTGCCGCGCTGGTTTCCTTTTCACTTGAGCAAGGTGTCTTATTGGTCGCGCACGGTAATGGTGCCGCTGGCGGTTCTATGCAGTCTAAAGGCGCGAGCTAAAAATCCGCAGCGGATCGGTATTTGCGAATTGTTCATGATTGCGCCGGAACAGGAGAAGAATTATTTTCCGGTCAGGTCGCGTCTGAATCGCTTGTTACTGCGCATTGAGCGATTGGGCAAATTTCTGGAGGCGGCTATTCCCGGCTTTATCCGCCGCCGCGCCATGCAAAAAGCGGAGCGTTGGATCATTGAACGGCTTAACGGCACCAACGGCTTGGGCGCGATTTGGCCCGCAATGGCCAACGCGCATGAAGCGCTGGCTTGGTTGGGTTATCCGGTTGATCATCCTTACCGTGTAACCACCAGCGAAGCGCTGAGGAAACTGCTGGTGGTGGAGGGTGACTCGGCGCACTGCCAGCCGTGCCTGTCCCCGGTGTGGGATACTGCATTGGTCTGCTTGGCTTTGCATCAAGCCGGGGGCGAACAAGCTACGCCGGAGATTGTGCGTGCGCTGGATTGGCTGGAAAAACGCCAGCTGTTGGATGAACCTGGCGACTGGCGCGATTCAAGATTAAAACTCAAGGGCGGCGGCTGGCCGTTCCAGTTTGGCAACGATTTTTATCCGGACGTTGATGATACCGCCGCGGTGGGCTGGGCGATGCACAAAGCGGATAAGGAACGGTACTCGAAAGCGTTACGGCGTGCTGCCGAATGGGTTTGCGGCATGCAATCGAAGAATGGCGGATTCGCGGCTTTCGATGCCGACAATACTTGCTATTACCTGAATGAAATTCCATTTGCCGACCACGGCGCGTTGCTCGATCCGCCCACCAGCGATGTAAGCGCCCGTTGCATTGCATTTCTGGCGCCTCTGGATGAATACGAGACGATATGGAAGCGCAGCCTGGAATTCCTGAAAGACGAACAGGAAAAGAACGGTTCGTGGTTCGGGCGCTGGGGCACGAATTATATTTACGGCACCTGGTCGGTGCTGGCAGCGCTGGAGCTCGCGAACGAATCTTCGGAACAGCTTTTTATTCGGCGCGCCGTGGAATGGCTGAAACGCATGCAGCGCGCCGACGGGGGATGGGGCGAGAGCAATGATAGCTATTTCGACCCGGGAAAAGCGGGACACGCCAATTCCAGCACCGCATTTCAGACTGCCTGGTCAGTGCTCGCGCTAATAGCGGCCGGCGAAGTGGACTCCACCGAAGTCCTGCGGGGCATTGAATATTTGCTGCGCACCCAGCAAGCGAATGGCCTGTGGAACGATTCCGAGTTTACCGCTCCCGGCTTCCCGCGGGTTTTCTATTTGAAGTATCACGGCTACGACAAATTCTTTCCGTTGTGGGCGCTGGCGCGCTATTACAATCTGCACAAGCGCCACGTCGCGTGATCGGTATCGTTGCGGCGCTTTCTGTTGAGGCACGATGCTTGGTTGGCCGCATGCTGGCGCCGAATGAGCGCGTTCAACTGCCTGGTTCCAATGGGTGGATTCAGCTTTGCGGCATCGGCAGGGGAAAAGCGCTTCGTGCCGCGCAATCCTTGCTCGAGGCCGGCGCCACCGCTTTACTCAGTTGGGGCACTGCGGGGGGACTCGATCCCGAGCTCAGCGCCGGAACCTTGGTGCTGCCGCAACAAGTGATTGGCGCGGATCGACGCGTATTTCCTGTGGACGAAGCTTGGCGTAGCAGACTTGAACAGCGTGTGAGCGGTCACGTTGCGACGTGCAGCGGCTTGCTGTTGGAAAGTCTCTCGGTGTTTACCCACCCGTCACAAAAACAAAGTCTGGCAAAGCAGCCGCGGGCAGTGGCGGTGGACATGGAAAGCGCGGCAATTGCCCAGGTAGCGAATCGCGGGAGGGTGCCCTTCATGGTGGTCCGCGCCATTGTCGATCAAGCGATTACCCCGATTCCGTCAAGCGCGATGTCGGCAGTGGATGAGTACGGACGTCTACAGATTATGCCGCTGGTTGCGGCCTTACTGACCCATCCTGGGCATTTGCCTGCGTTAATTGCACTCGCGCGCGCATTCCGCGCCGCGCAGAAGACCTTATCGACAGTAGCGCGGCACGCGGGTCCCGGCTTGGGGATTGAGTAAACCACCGTTCAATTGAGCGCATATTGACCCTATGTCGGCTACTCTGGTTACTGGCGCATCCGGTTTTGTCGGATCGGCGCTGGTGCGCAAGCTGATTGCAGCCGGGCATCAGGTGCGGGTGCTGTTGCGCCTCGCCAGCAATCGACGCAATATCGAAGGCCTGCCGGTGGAAGTCGCGCCGGGCGATCTTGCTGATGGGCGCTCGCTCGAGAGCGCGCTGGAAGGCTGCAGCGCGTTATTCCATGCCGCAGCGGATTACCGACTGTGGGCGCGCCGTCCCCAGCAGATCTACCAAAGCAATGTCGCGGGCACGGTGAATATCATGCAGGCCGCGCTCAAGGCGGGCGTGACGCGGGTCGTTTATACCAGCAGCGTCGCCACTCTCGGACTGCATCCCGATGGCAGCCCAGCCGATGAAAAAACCCCGGTCACGCTGGCGGATATGATCGGGGATTACAAGCGCTCAAAATATCTCGCGGAAGCGGAAGTGAAACGCATGATCGCTGAGCAAGGACTTCCCGCGGTCATCGTCAATCCCTCCACACCGGTCGGACCGCGCGATATTCGGCCCACACCAACCGGACGCATGGTACTGGATGCGGCATGCGGGCGCACTCCGGCATACGTGGACACCGGCCTCAATTTGGTGCACGTGGACGACGTGGCGCAGGGGCACCTGCTTGCTTTTGAACGCGGCGTGATGGGCGAACGGTATATCCTCGGTGGACGCAACATGACACTCCAGGAAATCTTGATCGAAGTCGCCAGAATTTCAGGGCAAAAACCGCCGCGCGTGAGGCTCCCGCATAATCTAGTTTTGCCGGTTGCCTATATTTCCGAAGCCTGGGCATGGTTAACCAACGGACCCGAACCGCGCGCCACTGTGGACGGGGTGCGGCTTTCGAGAAAATACATGTATTTCTCGAGTGAAAAAGCGCGACGGGAGTTGGGCTACAGTCCGCGACCAGTCGAGGAGGCCTTGCAAGATGCCGTGGAGTGGTTTCGAGCCAACGGCTATTGCCGCAGTTAATTGCGCTTCGCGTACTTGGCTTGCACGTAATCGTCGACGATTTTTTGAAATTCTTCGGCGATGTTTGCGCCTTTGAGCGTCACCGTTTTCTGGCCGTCTACGAAGACCGGCGCAACGGGAGTTTCCCCCGAGCCGGGAAGGCTGATTCCGATATTGGCGTGCTTGCTTTCTCCCGGCCCGTTTACCACGCAGCCCATGACCGCCACGTTCATTTTTTCCACCCCCGAGTACCGATCGCGCCACACGGGCATCTGATTGCGCAAATAGTTCTGAATCTTGTCCGCGAGTTCCTGGAAAAAAGTACTGGTGGTGCGGCCACACCCGGGGCAGGCCACCACCATTGGAGTAAACGAACGCAACCCCATGGTTTGCAGAATTTCCTGCGCCACGATAACCTCGCGTCTACGGTCACCGCCGGGCTCGGGAGTAAGCGATATGCGTATCGTGTCGCCGATGCCCTGTTGCAGCAGCACGGCCAGCGCGGCGGTGGAAGCGACTATACCCTTGGAACCCATGCCGGCTTCCGTGAGACCCAGGTGCAGAGGATAATCGCAGCGCCCTGCGAGACTGCGGTATACGGTGATCAAATCCTGCACTCCGCTTACTTTGCAGGAGAGAACGATCTTTTCGTGCGCAAGTCCGATTTCCTCCGCCCGGCGCGCGTTGTCCAAAGCTGAGATAATCAGCGCCTCGCGAGTCACTTCATTGGCGTCTTGGGGTTCGGGCAGTTTCGCATTCTCATCCATCATGCGCGTAAGCAACGCCGGATCCAGGCTCCCCCAGTTCACACCGATGCGCACCGGTTTATCGTATTTGCACGCAACCTCAACCATGGTGGCGAACTGTTCATCGCGCTTCGACCCCCTTCCGACATTGCCGGGATTGATGCGGTATTTGGCCAAGGCTTGTGCGCAGTCGGGGAATTCGGTGAGCAGTTTGTGTCCATTAAAATGGAAGTCGCCGATCAGCGGTACTTTGCAATTCATTTGGTCCAGACGTTCGCGGATGCGCGCGACTTGTCCTGCAGCCTCGGCGCTGTTTACCGTTATGCGCACCAGTTCCGAGCCGGCGTTGGCGAGGTCCGCAACCTGATTTGTGGTTGCTTGCGCATCGGCGGTATCGGTATTGGTCATGGATTGCACCACAATTGGGGCTCCACCGCCGATGGTAACGGATCCGATTTTCACGCAGACGCTCTGGCGTCTGTAATACTCGCGCATTCCGGGTGCGCCCATAAAATTAGTTTCCGAATTTAAAAATGTAAAATGTAAATTCTATCGCATTTTGCTGTCGCCGGCACCCGACAACCGGGCCACCGAAACGCTGGCGTAGGTCAACTGATAGCATCGGAACACGTTTATGTAAGGGAATTGTGATACAGACGACAAATACAAATTCGAATTCACTGATGCGCGGTTCGGTCGCATTGTGAACCGGTTCGAATTTTCGCCGGACTACAAAAACCGGGCTCATTTAGGATTTTCAGGAGACATAGATCATGACAGCAGTAAAGAAGCTTGCAGGTATCGCGCTTGCCGCCGCCGCAGCCGGAATGTTTGTTACCGCCGGCATCGGCAAGGTTTTTGCTGACGAAGCAATGGTGCACTGTGAAGGCGTGAATGCCTGTAAAGGCAAGAGCGATTGCAAAGGCGCCAAGAACGCGTGCAAAGGCCAGAACGCGTGCAAAGGCCAGGGCTTTACGGCAATGACCGAAAAAGATTGCAAGGCCGCCAAAGCCAAGGCAAAAACAAGCTAAGCGTCGGTAGTTAATAACCAAACGGACATCATTGCCCAGGCAGGCGGGTGTCCGTTTTCATTTTCTTTTTTTCAAAGCGGCGCATTCAGATAGCAAGAGTTTCGCGCGAGCCTTTTCCTGAGGGTGGCGATGCTATAATATTTGAATTCCCTCGGCTTCTCGTTACCGGCATGCAGTTGTTTGCTGTAGGCGTCAACCATACTACCGCGCCGCTTTCCATGCGCGAGCGGGTGGCGTTTCACGCGCAGACCTTGGGAAGCGCGTTACGCGACTTAGTGAATCGCGGACCAGTGAGCGAGGCTGCGATCATTTCCACCTGCAACCGCACCGAAGTCTATTGCAACACACCCGAGCCCGAAGCGGCGGTCGAATGGCTGGCTGACTATCACCACCTCAAGACTCAGAATATCGAGCCCTATATTTACACACTACCTAGGGAGCAAGCTGTAAAACACGCTTTCCGCGTCGCCAGCGGGCTGGATTCGATGGTATTAGGCGAACCGCAAATACTTGGCCAAATCAAGCAGGCCGTGCGCACCGCCGAGGAAGCCGGCACCTTGGGATTGCTGTTGCACAAGTTATTTCAGCGCTCATTTTCTGTGGCCAAGGAAGTGCGTAGTCATACCGACATAGGAACGAATTCGGTTTCAATGGCGGCGGCGGCAGTGCGACTCGCCGAGCGTATTTTTCCAACTATTTCCGACCAGTGCGTACTGCTGATTGGAGCTGGAGAAATGATTGAATTGTGCGCCACCCATTTTGCGGCGCGCGCTCCCAGACGCAAAACCTTCGTCAGCCGTACGCCGGAACATGCTGCCGCCTTGGCGCAACGTTTCTGCGGCGGCGTGATCACGTTAAACGAATTGCCCGAACAGTTGGCTGCGCACGATGTGGTGATCACTTGTACTTCGAGTCCGTTGCCGATTCTCGGCAAAGGCATGCTGGAGCGGGCGATTAAATTACGTAAGCATAGGCCCATGCTGCTGGTGGACCTTGCGGTGCCGCGCGACATTGAGGCCGAAGCCGGCAAACTGGACGATGTGTTTCTGTATACGGTGGATGACCTCGCGCACTTGGTACAAACCGGGATAAACGCCCGTCAGGGTGCGGTGGCGCAGGCCGAGGCGATCATCGAAACTAGCGTCATCAGTTTCGTGAATTGGCTGGAAACGCGCAAACTCGTTCCCACCATTCGCGCCTTGCGTGACCACGCGGAACGCGGCCGACGCAACGAGTTGCAGCGCGCCTTGCGGATGCTCGAACGCGGTGTCGACGCGCGGCAGGTGGCTGAATATTTGAGCCGTGCGCTGACTAACAAGTTTCTGCATATACCGACTCACGTGCTAAACCACGCAAATAAGGAGGATCGTGAACAACTGGTGGCTTTAATCACCCGCCTTTATCAGGTCCACCGACAAGAATGAAGCAAAGTATCGCCGCAAAATTATCGCAACTCAGCGACCGCCTCCACCAACTCAACGAAATCCTAAGCAGCGAAACAGCCACAGCGGACCTGGAGAACTACCGCAAGCTCGCTCGTGAGCACGCGGAGATCACACCGGTGGTTCAGTTGTACGAAGCGTATAAATCCGGCGAGCGCGATCTGCAGGCTGCCCAGGAAATGCAGTCGGATCCGGAAATGCGTGAATTTGCGGAGGCCGAAATGCACGAGAGCCGCGAGCGGCTTTTGCGCATCGAATCCGAGTTGCAAAAAAAATTGCTGCCACAGGACCCGAACGATGAGCGCAATATTTTTCTGGAAATACGCGCCGGCACCGGCGGCGACGAGTCTGCACTGTTTGCCAAGGACCTGTTCCGCATGTACGCGCGCTTCGCCGAGCGGCAGCGCTGGCAGCTGGAAATCATTTCTGCAAGTCCCTCGGAAATGGGTGGCTACAAGGAAATCATCGCCAAGGTCACCGGCCGTGGCGTCTATGCAAAGCTGAAATTCGAATCCGGCGGGCATCGCGTGCAGCGCGTTCCGGAAACTGAAACGCAGGGACGCATCCATACTTCGGCCTGTACGGTGGCGGTGCTACCCGAGGCCGACGAAATTTCCGACGTCGTGCTTAATCCCGCGGAAATGCGCATCGATACGTATCGCGCCTCGGGCGCCGGAGGGCAGCATGTGAACAAGACAGATTCCGCAGTGCGCGTAACGCACCTGCCGACCGGAATCGTGGTGGAATGCCAGGACGGGCGCTCGCAACACAAGAACAAGGCCCAGGCACTGGCGATTCTTGCGGCGCGCATCAAGGACAAGCAACTGCGTGAGCAGCAGGCGAAACAGGCTGCGACGCGCAAATCACTGATTGGCAGCGGCGACCGTTCGGAGCGCATCCGCACCTATAATTTTCCCCAGGGGCGGGTGACCGACCACCGCATCAATCTCACACTGTACAAGATCGATCAGATTATGGATGGCGATTTGAACGAACTCACCGGTGCCCTAATAGCCGAACATCAAACGGAGCAACTGGCGGCATTGGCCGAGGAAACCTGATGCAAGCAGTCGTCGACAAGCTGGCTTCGCGTGCTGCGCCGGCGAGCATTGCTTACGTATTACGCGCAAGCCCTGTTGAAGCATGCGACTCGAATCTGCTGCTGCAGGCGGTTCTAGGTGTGAACCGCGCTTATCTCGTCGCCCACGGCAATCAGATTTTGAATTTCCGGCAAGCGGCTGCTTATCAAGAACTGGTGCAGCGCCGTGCGGCCGGAGAGCCCATCGCTTATCTTTTGGGCGAGCGCGAATTTTATGGGCTGACCTTTAAAATCACTCCATCAGTGCTCATACCCCGGCCAGAGACTGAGCTGCTGGTGGGACAGGCGCTGGAGCGCATGCCCCAAGAGCGATCCTGCAAAGTGCTGGAACTGGGCACCGGCAGCGGCAATATTGCGCTCACTCTCGCTCTGCATCGCCCGCTGGCACACATTACCGCGGTGGATTGTTCACAAGAAGCGCTCGCATTGGCGCGGCAAAATTCCAAACATTTGTGCCACATGGAGGATCGGCGCGTGGTTTTCAAGGTAAGCGATTGGTATGAAGCATTGCGTGGGGAGACATATGATGTGATCGTTTCCAATCCCCCATATGTCGCTTCCAACGACGCGCATCTGCGGCAAGGCGATGTGCGCTATGAGCCCAGGCGGGCGCTGGATGGCGGACCTGATGGCCTTGATAGCATCCGCCAGATCATTCGGGGAGCGCCAAGCTATCTTTGCAAGGGCGGCTGGTTGCTGCTGGAACACGGCTACAATCAGTCGGGTGTCTGCCGGGATTTACTTGAAGAGAGCGGGTTTGCGGCGTTGTTCTGCGCTGTAGACCTGGCTGGAATTCCACGGGTTTCAGGCGGCCGAATGGATAAAGGGTGCTATAATATTTAAAATGATTATTGGCTTATTTCGGGAGCAAGATGACCACGCAGGAACTTATCAGGAAGCAAATCACCGAACACCCGGTGGTGCTGTACATGAAAGGCACGCCAGATTTTCCGCAGTGCGGATTCAGCGCCAATGCGGTGAATATTCTTAAGGCCTGTGGAGTGGAAAACATTTTTACAGTGGACGTGCTGTCCGATCCGGAAATTAGACAGGGCATCAAGGAATATGCGAACTGGCCGACCATCCCGCAGCTCTACATAAACGGAGAATTCATCGGCGGGTCGGACATCCTGACCGAGATGTACCATAGCGGCGAGCTACAGAAGCTGTTTAAATAATTTTTGTGAAACACCAAAAAAGCCGGCCGTGCCGGCTTTTTTGTGCGCGTGAGCGGCGATTCGGGGGATGACGCTGATGAAAATTAAGGCAGCGGTGCTGCACCAGATGGGGGCGAACCCGCCTTACGCAGCATCCAAGCCGCTTTCGGTCGAAGAAGTCGAGCTTGATCCTCCAGGCGCGGGCGAAGTGCTGGTGAAGATCGCCGCTGCAGGACTTTGCCATTCTGATCTTTCAGTCATCAACGGCGACCGGCCGCGTCCCATGCCAATGGTGCTGGGTCACGAAGCGTCGGGGATCGTCGAAGAATTGGGCGCTGGGGTCAACGACCTCAGGAAAGGCGACCATGTCATCATGGTGTTTGTGCCGAGCTGCGGCCATTGCGTGCGCTGCGCCGAAGGCCGGCCCGGTTTGTGTGAACCCGGAGGAGCAGCCAATGTGGCCGGCACGCTGTTATCCGGCGCGCGGCGTCTCAAGCGCGGCACAACCCCGCTCAATCACCACGTGGGTATTTCGGCATTCGCGCAGTACGCGACAATCTCCCGCCAATCACTGGTGAAGATCGAGCGTGAGCTGCCGGTCGATGAAGCGGCGCTTTTTGGCTGTGCAGTGCTCACCGGGGTCGGCGCAGTGCTGAACACTGCGCGAGTCAGCCCCGGCTCTGACGTGGGGGTCATCGGCTTGGGCGGAGTGGGACTGGCTTCGGTGCTGGGCGCGGTTGTCGCCGGCGCGCGCAGGATTGTCGCGATTGATATTGCCGACGATAAACTTGCGCTGGCAAAAAGCCTGGGCGCAACCGACACGTTTAATGCTACTTCAGCGAATTGTGTTGAACAGGTACGCGCGGCGACCGCAGGCGGAGTGGAATTTGCTTTCGAATTGGCGGGCTCGGTGAAAGCGATGGAAATAGCGTATGCGATCACGCGCCGAGGCGGCACCACCGTCACTGCGGGCTTGCCGCCTCCAACTCACGCCTTTCCGGTGGCGCAAGTGAATCTGGTCGGTGAAGAGCGCACCATTAAAGGTTGCTACATCGGCAGTAGCGTACCGGTGCGTGATGTGGCGCGCTATATCGCGCTCTATAAACAGGGACGCTTGCCCATCAATCGTCTCATTAGCGGTCGGCTCAAACTCGAGGATATCAATTCAGCATTTGACCGCCTCGCCGAAGGCAAAGCGGTGCGACAGGTGGTGCTGTTCTAGAGAAATTCCCGCCCTGCTCCACAGCGTTGTCTATGACTAGAAGCTGTGCTGGTATTTCAAGCCGATTATGGTCATGACGCTTTTTGGCTGGAAGGCAAAGAAAATTACCCCGGGGGCGAATGGAGAGGTAAGGGCAACGGTATTGGATTGGCTGAACCGGTAGCCATCGTAATATAAAATTAGATCGCTGCGACTCTCGAAGCGATAACCGATCTGAGCGTAACCGGAAATCAGCTTGCCTGGATGCAAGGTCGGATTTTGGGCAAAACCGGCATCGGTGAAATTAGCGTCCTCGCTGGTGTAAAAGGGATACTTGATTCCGCCACCACCAAACACCCCGTGCTCAGTGCGCGAGTTAATGTCAAAACCGAGCCTGCCATAGGCTACGCTCCAGTCCTCTTCTTGGGGGTTATCGGTATTTGCGCCGACACTGCGCACCCAATAGTCCCAGCCCACTCCGGCGATATAGTCCACTGAATACGGCGCGGCATTGAACAATGTTCGGTAAATAGCCTGGACCTCGTTCGTTATTCCGACGTAGCTCGTCACATCGCTGGTAGGCTGATTAGTAAACAAAAAAGCGCCTTCATAGTCGGCACCGCCGACGTACAGTTTCCCCCGATATGCAGGCAATAAACCCGATTCTTTGTCCAGCGTCCAGTTCAGCCCTAAAGTAAACAATCCACCGCGTTCCGTGACACTGGGCGCAGTGCTCTCCCGCCACTGAAAGTACTCAATACCCGTATTCCACGACCACTCAGCGGAGGCGTTGCCAATACAGGCAGCGACCCACCCGACCGTCAATGCAATAATCGCCATCCATTTCATGGCGTACCCACTCTTTGCTCGAAACTATTCCTTTGCCCTCTCGGTCAACTTCGCGAATACCGGACAATTCAAATATAGACTCTGCAGGAGGGAAATCAATCAGATCAAACGGCGCTTCAGAGATGAGCGGGCCGCTGTCAGTGCTCGCTAAAATGAGGAACCGGTTTCTTTCAGGAAACTGATCTCATCTGCAGTGGATTTGCGGCCCAAGATTTCGTTTCGGTGCGGAAAGCGGCCAAACCGGTCAATGATAGCTTTGTGGCGGATTTCGAATTTCAAATTGGATTCCAGTCCGGGCTCGCTGAATAGTTCCATGGCGCGTTGATGGATTGCAGGTGATTCGCTATGCATGAAAGGCATGTAAAGAAATGCCTTCCGGGCTGGAACTAATGATTCATTTGCCTTTGCGCTTATCGCTTCCTGAGCCAAAGCGAGCGCCAGCGGATCGTAAGCGAACGACAAGGGATCGTCGCGATAGATATTTCGTGAAAACTGGTCCAGAATGATTATTTCCGCGAGCCTGCCCAATGGCTTTTCTCTCCAAGGATACAGCTCGCATCTTATCGCCGCATTGTGAACCGTCAGAAACCTGTCCGCTATCAATCGATCGAAATTGGGATCTTTTTTCCACCAGTATTTTGGGTCAATCTCCTTAAACCAAAAATCAATGATTGCATCGTAATGCATATTGATGTAGTCACGTACAAACTCTCAGCTTAACGGCGCGCGCTGCTCTTGCGCGTCTCCCTCTCGATTTGAGAATTAGGCGTCATTGCGCCCCACCGCACGAAAAACTGAATCGTGCGCAGAAGCGGGTAGAGTTCAGGTACTGCGTTTCTTTCCATGGCACCGGCAGCGCGGATGTCATTTGTAATTTGTTGGATAAGATTTCGAACCAAGACGACTTTTCCACCGCCGATCAATTTGTGTGTCTTGTCACTCCCCAGTATAACAGCCCACTGTTCGAGATGAATTTCCGGACCTAGCCAAGGAAATACGACTTTCTTAATGTACTTCCGACCGGCTCTGAATTTTTTCTCAAACCGCTGCTGGCGCTTAGTCCAAGTATATGCATCGATCGATGGTTCGATATGCAGCAAATGATGTGTCCGCGGGTGGTACGCAACAACGTCGAGTTCGCCCTCCCAGCCGCCATGAGACAGCTTCCCAACCTTGACGTTTCTGCGGACGACATATCCTTGATATTCGTACCACTCGCCAATGAGGTTCTCGAGGTGATTCATGCGGCTCCGGGACGGTGCCTAACGTGAAATGGGCCGCCGAAAGGCGGCTTTATATTGCACGATATTGCACATAAGTTTAAACAAATTAGCGTAATGTTCGGAATAATTTCGCTTTCATTATCCCCTGTGAGCCGCCAAGCGACGAAGCCAAAGCGGGGGAAGTGAAGCGAGCACTGTTTGAGCGCGGAAAGCGCGAGTTGCGCAGCGCCCGGTTTGGCTGAGGAGCGCAAGGGAAGTCGGCGAACCGGGGTCGGTTTCTTTTTGGTTACTTTTTCTTGGCGAGGCAAGAAAAAGTGACCAGCCGCCGGGCTGCCCCCGGCGAATTTGGTTTTTCCCTCACCTTTTCCCTCTCCCGCTAGCGGAGAAGGAATAAATTGATAGTAGCTCGATGCGGCGCGAGTCCGAGGCGCCTTTTCTTTGACGACTCTCTTTTGGCGAAACAAAAAAAAGTCACCAGCCGCCGGTCTGCCACCGGCGCCAAGCCTGACGATAATCAGCCGGTTACTTTGTAAACGATATCGTTTTCGCGGGCGTGCTCAATTACTTTCAGGCCGAAATCATCTCCTGGACGACATTCGGACACAAATTCGTGCTCGATCTGCATGGATTCGACTTTCTGGCGGAAATCGCTGGTGTGGCCCGTGATATGGATAGTGTCCCCGACCCGAAGACTGCCCGAGTCGAGCCGCACCACTGCCACGGAAAGATGGCTGTAGTAGTGGGTAACCATGCCGACACGCTCTTCACCAGCCAAGGGAGCGGGCATGGTTGCCGGCCGTGCCGGCATGCTCACCGGTCGCGCCAACGGAACCTGCCTTGCTGCCGGCTTTTTCTTGGGCGCCGCACGCTTTGGCGCCGGCTTTTTCTTTGCAGCCTTTTTCCTTGCCGGGGCGGCCTTTTTGCGCGCAGCCGGTTTTCGCGCAGGCGCTTTTTTCCGTTTTGCCTTGGCTTTCGCCTTCTTCCTGGTAGCCATATGACCCTCCGTTGGGATATTCGATCGGATAATTAATAATCGTAATCGTCCAAACGGAACATGGCAATCATCGTCCGAACAAGGTCAGAAGCACAATATGCGTAGGAAGGTAAATAAGCGACGGGAAGGCGAGCATCAAAAAGCCGAGATAGGCCAGCGGCGGAAGGCGTTTTTGCGGTTTGTTTCCGATGCCAAACACCCAATTCACGTTCTCGGCGGGATCTGTAAGCCAGTAGCTCAGGGGGAGCACTGACCAGGCGAGAACCGATTGGGCAATCCAAGCTTTTGATTCGTAACCGAGCCGGGCAATCATCCACAGTAGCAGAATCGGCAGGAATACGTGGAACAAGGACAACGCCCTGAGATACATCGGCTTGCCCCGGTCAAACATATAATCGGTGAGCCCGCTTATGCGCTTTCCGGTCACGAGCTGTCCGAAAAAACCCAAGTTCCAAAGGATGTCTGGTATCAGTACGCCAACCGCCATCATGCTTGCCAGAAAGGCGCTTTCGAACCAGAGCGCCATAACGGTCACCAGAAGTGCGATGTCCGAAAACCAGAGTAAGTTGCCGCGGCTATATTTGGCTAAATATACCGCCATCGTGACCGCTACGTAAAACGTGTAGGCGAGCTTGATCCAGAGGGGTATCACAGAGTTTTTTAGTTGTTATTGCCCGCGGGCGCGCGCGATAGCCGCCTTAACTTGCCTGGGTGCGGTGCCGCCGATATGGTCGCGGCTTCTGACCGACCCGTCCAGGCTCAGGAACGCGTAAACATCTTTGCCGATCAGCTTGGAAAACTTCTTCAGCTCATTGAGCTTGAGCTCGCTCAAATCGCACCCGCACTTGACTGCGAAGCGCACCGCTTTCGCAACTGCTTCATGCGCGTCGCGAAACGGGAGGCCTTTCCGTGCCAAATAGTCGGCAAGATCAGTGGCAGTGGCATGGCCTAGTGTTGCCATCTTTCGCATTGCTTCACGGTTGGCTTTGATGCCGGGCAGCATTTCGGCGAAAATTTTCAAACTGTTCACAACGGTATCTGCGGTGTCGAACAATGCTTCTTTATCTTCCTGGTTGTCCTTATTGTAAGCGAGCGGTTGCGCTTTCATCAGGGTGAGTAACGCTACCAGGTGGCCGTTGACCCTGCCGGTTTTGCCGCGCAGGAGTTCGGCTAGGTCGGGATTTTTTTTCTGCGGCATGATCGACGATCCGGTGCAGAAGCGGTCGGCTAGTTCCACGAAACCGAATCCGGGACTCATCCACAACACCAGCTCTTCGGCAAAGCGCGACAAATGCATCATGATTAGTGCCGCGCAGGCAGCGAACTCAATTGCAAAATCGCGATCGGAAACCGCATCCAGCGAATTTTCGCATAGTCCATCAAAACCGAGATCCTTGGCGACCCGCATCCGGTCCACCGGATAGCTGGTACCGGCGAGCGCCGCACTGCCCAGCGGCAGCTGGTTCAACCGCCTGCGGCAGTCAGCGAGTCGCCCGGAATCGCGCTTCAGCATTTCCCAATACGCGAGCAGGTGATGGCCGAAAGTGACAGGTTGCGCGACCTGCAAGTGGGTAAACCCGGGCATCACGGTTGCGACGTGCTTTTCCGCGAGGTCGAGCAAAGCGTTTTGCGCGGTCTTGACGAGCTTCGATATCTCGTCGATCGCCGCACGCAAATAAAGCCGCGCGTCCGTTGCAACTTGATCGTTTCTGGAACGTGCCGTATGCAGCCGCTTGCCAGCATCGCCGACCAGAGTAATAAGCCGGCTTTCAATGTTCATATGCACGTCTTCCAACTCCAGCTTCCAGGGAAATTTGCCCGCCGCAATCTCCCCGCTAATCTGCTTCATGCCGTTTTCAATCGCGGCGAGGTCCTGAGCACTCAGAACACCGATGGCGTTGAGCATGCGCGCGTGGGCAAGCGACGCGCGAATGTCGTGCGGAGCAAGCCGCCGATCGAAATCAACGGATGCGGCAAAGCGTTTGGCGAGCCCTGTGACCGGTTCTTTGAATCGTCCTGATCGAATTCTGGGGCCGCCGGAGTTGGATTTTTTCGCCATGAATGTTAGCTTGTCAAAAATATTGCCGTGTGTAACGCTAAATGACAGAAATGAACAGTTCCCAATTTCATCGATACCATAAAAAGTGCCAAGTATAAATCAAAACGCTTATCCAGGCGCTCTGCCGAACTTCCGCAATCTCGGCATCCTGCTGCGGATCTTGCTATTGGTAAATGGCGTGTGTTTGATTGCGGCCGCGATAAAAAGCGCCTCAATTCAGCAGACGCTGCAGGAATTCACCGCGATAGCGGCGTTGGTGGAGCCGATACTGATCTTGAGCCTCCTGGTGCTGATGGTGGGCAGTCCCTGGCTCAGCAAGTTGTCGTTTATTTGGGGAGCCGGCATTGTGCTGCTGCTCGAACTGGTGCTGACCACGTTGGTGTACCGCCTCGGTGGCGATTTTTTCGGTGGCGGGATGGTCCCGCTGGAACGCTTGTGGTTGTTCAGCCTGCTGATGACATCTGCGCTGATTGTCTATTTCAACATGCGCAGCCGGCTGCTTTCGCCGGCGCTTGCTGAGTCGCGTTTGCAGGCGTTACAGGCGCGCATCCGGCCCCATTTTTTGTTCAATAGCATCAATGCCGTCTTGAGCCTGATCCGCAGCGACACCAAGCGTGCTGAAATCGCGCTCGAGGATCTGTGCGATTTATTCAGAGTGCTGATGGCGGACAACCGTCAACTTTCGACTTTGCAGCAGGAAGTGGATTTGTCCCGGCGGTATCTCAATCTGGAGCAATTGCGGCTTGGAGAGCGGTTGCAGGTCGAATGGCATATTGATAACATGCCGCCCGATGCCCAGATTCCGCCGCTGGTGCTCCAGCCGCTGTTGGAAAACGCCGTGTATCACGGCATCGAACCACGAACGGAACCCGGCGTCATCAACATCAACATCTTTCTGCGCAATGATCAGGTGCACATTCTGTTGCGCAACCCCTATCAGCGCGAAGGCGACCATCATGCGGGTAACAAAATGGCTATGGAAAATATCCGTGAGCGCTTGAGCCTACATTTTGACGTCGAGGCAAGCCTGAGTGCCGTGCTGCGGGGAAATACCTACCAAGTGCAGATCGTCATGCCCTACTTGCGTTCGGAAACATGACTGCTCCCTTGCGCATCATAATCGCGGATGACGAAACGCCTGCTCGCAACCGGCTTAGAGAGCTGCTGGCCGATTGCGCACCCAGTTTTCCGCATGAATTGGTCGGCGAGGCCGCAAACGGACGCGAAGCGCTGGAATTGCTTTCGAAGGTGCCGGCGGACCTGCTGCTGCTCGATATCCGCATGCCGGAAATGGACGGCATCGAAGTTGCGCGTCATTTGTTGAGCTTGCCGCAAATGCCCGCTGTCATATTTACCACTGCATACGACCTTTACGCGATTCAGGCGTTTGAAGTGAACGCGGTCGATTATCTGTTGAAACCGGTGCGCAGCGAGCGTTTGCTAGCCGCATTGCAAAAAGCCGGCCAAAGCCGCCCGCCGGGCCCGGAACAACTGCAAAAACTCGCGCGCCGACCGCGTACCTGTTTAAGCGTGCAAGAGCGCGGCAAAATCGTCCTGATTCCCATAGGCGAGATCATATTTCTCAAGGCGGAACAGAAATACGTAACGATACGCACCCATGAACGCGAGTACCTGTTGGAAGAATCGTTGACCAATCTCGAGCAGGAATTCGCAGTTAACTTCATTCGCATCCACCGCAACTGCCTGGTGGCCAAGGACCGTATCACGGGATTTGAAAAGGTGGCGGAGGACGGTGGCGAATCGCATTGGGAGGTCCTGCTCAAGGGAGTGCAAGATAAGCTACCGGTAAGCCGCCGCCAGCAATATATCGTAAAGGAATTCGCGAAGTAACAGGCGCCTTGTCAATTCCCGGCGGCGCCTAGCTCCAAAGCCGTCCGTGCTAAAATAAAGGTGAAAAAATAGGCATCTGCGATACGCGACCGGCGGGGGAATATTTTGAGCGACTGTTTGCTTAAAGCAACGCCTGCCAAAATTGTCATTGCTTCGCGCGAAAGCGCGCTCGCGCTGTGGCAAGCACACTTCATTCAGGACAAACTCAACGCCTTGCACCCCCAACTTGAGGTCAGGATATCGGGAATGACGACTCAAGGCGACCGCCTGCTTGACACTCCGCTCGCCAAAATCGGCGGCAAGGGCCTGTTCGTCAAGGAACTGGAGGAAGCATTGCTGCAGGGAACCGCGGATATCGCGGTGCATTCGATGAAAGACGTGCCCATGCGATTGCCGCCTGGATTTGTACTGGCGGCGATTACCGAGCGCGAAGATGCGCGCGATGCGTTTGTATCAAATGGCTTCCCGAACCTGGAGGCATTGCCGGAGGGAAGCATAGTGGGAACTTCCAGTTTGCGCAGGGAAAGCCAGCTGCGCGGACGCTATCCGCAGCTCAAGGTGAATTCGCTGCGCGGCAACGTTGAAACTCGGCTGAGAAAGCTTGATCAAGGGCAGTACGCGGCAATCATACTTGCGGCGGCCGGATTGAAAAGGCTTGGTCTGGAGGGTCGTATCACGGCGCTGTTGAGTCCGGAGGAAAGCCTGCCAGCAGTGGGGCAAGGCGCGCTGGGAATAGAATGCTTGGGCAAGCGCAAGGATTTACTGCAACTATTGCAGCCGCTGAATCACCATGAGACCGCGCTTTGCGTCGCTGCGGAGCGGGCAATGAGCAAGGCGCTTGGCGGCAGTTGCCAGGTGCCGCTGGGCGGTTTTGCGAGTTTGCGAGGCGAGGAAATATTTTTGCGCGGCTTTGTTGGAACACCTGACGGCAGTCGCTTGGTGAGCGGGGAAGTACGGGGCAAGGCGAGTGAAGCGGAAACAGTGGGCGAAACACTTGCAAAAGCGCTGCGAGCCAATGGCGCAAACAAGATCCTTGAGCAACTGGAATCACAAAGGGCATGATGGAGACCAAACCCGGATTGTCCTCTGGAGCGCGGCCACGCGCATTGAGCGGCTGCAATATCGTGGTGACGCGCCCGGAGAAACAGGCCGAGGAACTTGCCGACTTGATCCGTGCCGAGGGAGGTTGTGCCATCCTGTTTCCGACGCTGGATATCATTGAGGCCGAAGATCCGCGCCCGTTGCACCGAACCGTGGACCGCCTCGAGCAATTCGATTTGGCGGTTTTCGTAAGTGCCAATGCGGTGAACAGCGCGATGAATGCTATCCTCGCCCGTCGCAGCCTGCCTGACACCCTGAAAATGGCTGTAGTCGGCGCTGCCAGCCGAAACGCATTGCAGCGATTCGGCGTCAAGGAAATAATTTGTCCGAGTTCACGCCACGATAGCGAAGCACTGCTGGAACTTCCGCAGTTGCGCGACGTCGCGGGTAAAAACATAGTGATCTTCCGCGGCCGGGGCGGGCGTGAGTTGCTGGGCGAGACCCTGGTCAAGCGCGGGGCGAGAATCGAATATCTGGAATGTTACCGGCGCGCCAGGCCCAATGCAGATGTGGGGCCGCTCATGCGGTTGTGGGCGGAGCATAATTTACATGCCATCACAGTAACCAGCAGCGAAGGGCTGCGCAATTTATTCGAAATGATGAATGAAGCGGGGAAGACGTTGCTAAAAAGGACCCCGCTGTTTGTGCCACACCCGCGCATTGCCGAAGTGGCGCGCAGCCTGGGGTGCGGCAATCCGGTAGTGACCGAGGCCGGTGACGCCGGTCTTATGAAAGGATTGACTAAATGGTTTGCGGAAAACAGGATGGTCAGCAATGACCGATAATTTGCAAACTCAGGCCCCGGTTACTCCCGCCAAGCCGGCAAAGCGGTTCAACGTGGCCCTTTTGATGTCGCTCATACTAGCCGCTCTCTTGGCCTGGCAATGGTTTGATACCCGCGACCAGATTGCCGACCTGCAGCAGGACTACGCCCGAAGCTTGGGTGATATAAACGGCATCATCAACGTCAACCGCGCAATCGTAAAGGACAACCAGGAAGCATTGCGCGAAACGCAGGTCAAGCTGGGTTTGCTGGAGAACAAGCTCGCAGAATCGCAAAACCAGCAGATTGCACTGCAGAACCTGTATCAGGAACTTTCGCGCAACAGCGATGAATGGACGCTGGTGGAGGTGCAGCAAATGCTCGATATCGCCAGCCAGCAGTTGCAGCTGGCTGGCAATGTGAAGGCGGCGCTGATTGCGCTGCAAATGGCGGACGCGAGATTGCAGCGCATCGACCGGCCGCAGTTTATCCCGCTGCGCAAAATCATCAACAAAGACATCGAGCGCCTCAAGGCCGCGCCTTACGTGGACACAGTGGCAATGAGCGTGCGGCTGGATGGCCTGATATCCAAGGTGGACCGACTGCCACTGGCAATGAATATGCGCCCGCATTCACAGGCGTCCGGGGCAAAGGTGGAGACCGCGCAGAGCGCGTGGCTCAAATTCGCGCGCGAAATCTGGCAGGACATTAAACAGATGATACGCATTCAGAATACTGCGGAGCAGGAAATACCGCTACTTTCACCGGAGCAATTTTTTTTCCTGCGCGAGAATCTCAAGCTGCGCCTGTTAAGCGCCCGCATCGCCTTGCTTCTGCGTGATGAGTCGAGCTTCAAGTCTGACATCCATGCAGCCCAAGAGTGGGTTGCGCGCTATTTCGACGACAGCTCTGATCTGACCAAGGATGTATTGGCGAGCCTGCACCAATTGCAGGAAAAGCACGTGGGCATTGAGATCCCCGATATCTCGGCGAGCCTAGAAGCTGCGCGTAATTTCAGGCTGCTTCGCGATAAGGCGACAAAATGAAGTTGTTCATCTGGATGGTGGCAATTTTTGCGCTGGCCGTAGCGTTGGCCGTGACGATTGGGTATGGAAATGGCTATGTACTTCTTGTCTATTCCACCTACCGTGTCGAACTGTCTCTCAAGCTGGCAGCACTGCTGCTGCTGGTGGGATTTTTAACCGCTTACCTGTTGATCCGCGTGCTGGTACACGCGGTGCGCATGCCCAGGCGTGTGCGCGCATATCGCGCGCGCCGACGCCGCGAAAAAGCGCGTAGCAAGTTTATTGAGGGCTTGCACATGTTTTTCGAAGGACGCTACGGCACGGCGGAAAAAGCTGCGGCAGCCGCTCTGAAACTGGGCGAATCGCCGGGGCTGACTTCCCTTCTGGCTGCTCGCTCGGCACATGAATTGAGAGAGTTTGACCAGCGCGATGCTTATCTTAGCGAGGCTGAAAAGCAGGCGCCCGAAGGTAGAACCGCGCGGCTGATGACGCAGGCCGATCTACTGCTCGATCAGCATCGCGATCACGACGCGCTAGCGGTTCTAGGAGCATTGAACGAAAGCGACAGCATAAAGCCTCTCGCGGCGCTGCGCCTTGAACTCGAGGCACAGCAGCGCGTAAAGAACTGGGAGCAGGCGTTGAAGCTGATCGCTCAGCTGGAAAAGCGTGGTTTCTTCGATGGCAAACAGGCGCGGAATTTACGCCTCTACGCGACCCAGGAGAATCTCAAGCAGCACGCGAAGGACGTTGGGGAACTCCAGGACTGCTGGCGGACAATCCCCGCGGTAGAAAGAAAACTAAGCGGAATCGCCGCGACTGCCGCACGCTGCTTTATCGCGCTCGGAAGTTCCGGAACGGCACAGGAAATCATCGAACAAAGTCTGGATGAGCAATGGGACAGCGATCTGATTTACCTTTACTCGGAATGCCTTGGGCAGAACACATTGAAGCAGATTGAACGTGCCGAGACGAGACTGTTTGATCATCCCAATGACCCCTATTTGCTACTCGCGCTGGGCAGGCTGTGCGCTCATCAGGGACTCTGGGGCAAGGCGCAAAGCTACCTGGAAGCCAGCATTGGCGTGGAGCCGACCGTTACTGCGTATCGGGAGCTCGCCAAGCTACACGAAAAAATCGGCCAAAACGACGCGGCCGATGCTCACTACCGGGAAAGCCTCGACTTAGCCGTCCGACAATTGCGCGATATTTCCGGCGGCCGGCGCAAGCTGGTGCTTTGAATCAAGGATCCTGCCCCGCGGTACGGGCTAAGCCTAGGACGACTTGGGATCGTTGGAGAAAGTAAACGAGTCGGAATAGAACTCCTCCAAGGAGAGATTGCGCAGGGCAATAACGTCGCGGCGCGCGGCCTCCACCATCACCGGCGCGCCACACGCGTAAAGCTGAAAGCCGTTCAAATCCGAGAAATCATCCATGACCGCCTGGTGTACCAGTCCGCTGCGTCCGCTCCAGCGGTCGCCGGGAAGCGCCTCTGAAAGAACGGGTACGAACTTGAAATTATCGCGCTCTCGCTGCCACCGCATTGGCAGCTGCAGCATGTACAAATCGGCTAACTTGCGCGCTCCCCAATACAGGATCATTTGGCGATGGTTGTTCTTGTAAAAGGCGTGCTCGATAATGCTTTTGATTGGGGCAAAGCCGGTGCCGCTGGCCACAAAAATAATTGGTTTCTCCGAATCTTCGCGCAGAAAAAAAGTGCCCAGCGGACCCTCGAAGCGCAAGATGTCGCGCTCTCGCATTTTGTTAAATACATAATCGGTAAATGCGCCTCCCGCAATATTGCGCACGTGTAATTCCAAGCACTCGTCGTCGTGCGGCGGATTGGCCATCGAGAAACTCCGGCGCTTGCCTTCCTTCATGAGGATGTCGATGTACTGGCCGGCGAGAAACTGCAAACGTTCATTGGACGGGAGCTTGAGGTAAAGCACCATCACGTCTTCCGTCGGCCGCTCCATTTTCTGTACGCGGCAAGGCAGCTTTCTGATTTGTATGTCCTTGACTGCGCTGATCTCGCGTGCTTCGATAACCAGATTCGACCGCGGTTTGGCCTGGCAGAAGAGCGCCATGCCAGCAAGTTTCTCGGCTTCGCTGAGCGCGCTTTCCTGATAAACTCCGTAATCCACCTCGCCATCGAGAATTTTTCCCTTACACGAACCGCATGCACCGTTGCGACATCCGTACGGCAGGCCAAAACTTTGGCGCAGCGCGGCTTCGAGTACGCTTTCACCGGCCTCTACGGAAAATACGTGATTGCTTGGCTTGATGGTGATCTGGAAGGACATTAACAATCCTTAAGGCCGGGATACCACTGTATACGCGGATACCTTAAACTATCAGAAATGAGACGGCTGTTGATCATTGGTTGCGGCGATGTGGCGTTGCGCATGGTGCGGAACTTGCCGACATGCTACCGTGTTTACGCGCTTTCCCACTCTCCTGATCGCTACTCTTTGCTGCGCGGGCAACGCATTACGCCCATTCCCGGCAATCTTGACGAACCGAATTCGCTGGAGATGCTTGGCGGACTGGCACACGATGTAGTGCACTTCGCGCCTCCCCCAAGTCACGGCACGCAAGATACGCGCACCGCGCATCTGCTTGCGGCGTTGGGAAAGGCAAAAATTTTACCACATCGGCTCACCTATATCAGTACCAGCGGTGTCTATGGGAACTGTGAGGGCGAGTTCGTCTCCGAGACGCGCCCCTTGCAGCCACAAACCCTGCGTGCCAAGCGGCGGCTCGATGCGGAACGCAGAATCCGCGAGTGGGGAAAACGCAACGCTGTGAGTGTAAGCATCTTGCGCGTACCCGGAATTTATGCCAGCGACCGATTGCCACTGGAGCGGGTCAAAAGCGGTGCTCCGACGTTGCTGCCGGAACAGGATGCCTACAGCAATCACATTCATGCCGATGATCTGGCACAGACCGTGATTGCATCGTTGCGTTACGGCAAACCCGGAAGAGTGTATAACACCAGCGACGATTCGGAACTCAAAATAGGCGATTACTTCGATCTGGTGGCGGACCGCTTCGGCTTGCCACGACCGGTGCGCATTTCTTACGACGAAGCGCGTCGGCGAATTCCCGAGAATCAGTTGTCGTTCATGCAGGAATCGCGGCGGCTTGCAAACCGACGGATGAAACGCGAATTGCAGGTGAGATTGCATTATCCGATGGTAGCTGATGGGCTTAACGCGGCACGGGACATGCGAGACTAAAGTTTGTTACGACGGTAAAATTAGAAAGTCCGCTGAACTGCGCTATGAGAATCCTGTCGTAGCCGTTATCCGTTGGGGGAATAGCTTATGAAACGCAATTTCTTAATTTGGCCTGTGTTTCTGGGGCTGCTTGGGGGATGCGCTGGGACCTCGGCCAAGCCCGAGCAGGGGGAGGTTTCGCTTGACCAGCATCTGCCGCTGCGCTTGGCAGTGGATATGACCCCCGCGGATCTTGCGCTGCAGACGCATAATTTCTACAACATCTACGGCTATTTTGAAACCTATCATTGGACCGCAGAGGGCGAGTTGGTACAGAATGCAGCGCTGACCGCATTTGCGCCGATGGCGGAGCAGGTTTTGCCGCGCTCTGAGATGCCGGTGCCAGACATGGTCATTAAAGTTCGCGGCCGGAGCATTTACAATCCCTTCGCGCAAGCTTGGTATGTGGATGTTACTGCAACCGGTTATCTTCCGAACGGCACGGAACTTGGATCGTTCAAAGCTGAATCAACAACTGGGCACGTATTGGTATTTCATGAAGAGGAGCTTGAAAAGACCTATATAGCCGCGTTCCAGGACGTCGGGAGGAAGTTCTTGCGAAGTGGCGCCATGAATGAGGCACTGCGCCAGCGCGCCCCTGAGTGACGCGTTGACGGATTTCCCGCCGGCGTGTGTATTCAACAGTGTTGCGCGGGCGGGAAAAAAGCTCAGGCGAATCTGTCATGATTAGCGAAGCCATACTTGTCATCACCAATCTCCCGGACCGGGAATCCGCACTGAGGCTTGCGCACACATTGGTTGAGGCGCGGCTTGCGGCCTGTGTTAACGTCATGGCGGATTGCACATCGGTATACCGGTGGAAAGGAAAAATCGAAACCGCTCAGGAAGTGCCGGTATTAATCAAGACGCTGAAAGCGCATTTTCCGCGCATTGAAAATGTCCTCAGACAAAATCATCCCTACGAACTTCCAGAATTAATCGCAGTCCCCATTAGTGACGGATTAAAGGCATACCTTGACTGGCTCGCCGTCGAGACGCAGTCACTGACCATCACCGGCTGAACTTTCACTTTCCGCAATGCGCGTGCTGTTTCTCTTGTTGATGCTGTTCTCCGGGTTTGCCCGCGCAGGCGAACCGGAATTGCTCGAGCCGGAAAAAGCGTTTCAGCTGTCCGCGCAATGGGTCGATGCCAAGGATATCAAAGTGCGCTACCAGATTGCAGATGGCTACTATTTATACCGCAGTCGCTTCAATTTCGAGGTACAAACAGAAGGATTCCTCCTAGACAGACCACAGATGCCCGCTGGCGCGGTGCACCAGGACCAGTTTTTCGGGCGCGTCGAAACCTATCGCGGCGATCTGATAATACATTTGCCACTGCGGCAAACCGGGCCCGGACGTGCTTTGACGCTGAAAGCTGTCGCGCAAGGCTGCGCCGATATCGGGGTCTGCTACAGCCCACTGGCGCAGGAAGTCAATCTGCAGCTAGGGGCGGTGACCATGGCGGTCCCGCCCGCCAACTCTGTTGCTGCTCTGCGAAACCTGCAAGTATCGGCGACCGACCCGCTGCAAGCAGCAGCGAAATCACAAGCGCCACTTGGCGACGAAGCCTCGCGCGCCGCCAACCTGTTGCGGGGTGGTAACTTCTGGCTCATCATTGCGAGCTTTTTTGGATTTGGCTTGCTCTTGTCGCTGACGCCATGCGTGTTTCCCATGATTCCAATACTTTCTGGAATAATCGTAGGCCAAAAACGGCGAATGACCAGAAGGCGCGGACTGATTTTGTCGGCCGCTTACGTGCTGGGAGTCGCGATTACTTATGCCATTGCCGGAGTGGCCGCAGGGCTCAGCGGCACGCTGATTTCCACTGCTTTGCAGAACCCGTGGGTACTAGGGATTTTTGCCGCCCTGTTCGTATTGCTTGCGCTTTCCATGTTTGGCTTTTATGAATTGCAGTTTCCTGCGTCCTTGCAAAGCAGACTTTCCAACGCTGCATTCAACATCAAAGGCGGCAATCTCGTCGGGGCGTTTATCATGGGCGGGCTTTCTGCCGTCATAATAGGCCCGTGTGTAGCAGCGCCCCTGGCGGGGGCACTACTTTATATCAGTCAAACTCGGGACGTGGTCCTGGGAGGCTCAAGTCTGTTTGTCATGGCGTTGGGAATGGGGACACCGCTTGTCGCGGTGGGACTTTCCGCCGGGGCACTGTTGCCCAAAGCGGGACCATGGATGAACGCGGTAAAGAAATTTTTCGGTGTGCTGTTGCTGGGTGTCGCTATTTGGATTGTCTCGTCGCTAATTCCGGAACCGATACGTCTGCTGCTGTGGGCCTCGTTAATTATGGCGTGCGCAATCTATCTCGTAGTCGCGCTTCCACTAAAATCCGCTTACGCGAGATACTGGAAAGGGGCGGGGATTGTGGCCTTGGCTGCGGTGGTTTTGGTTGGGGCTTTTTCCGGTGGGTTAGGAAATTTCGGGCCGCTTGCCGGGATTAGCGGCGCGGAAAAGCCTGCTCAGGAACTCAAGTTTCAACGCATAAAAAGCAACGTGGAATTGGACCAGGCCGTGTTGGCCGCTCGCGGCAAATACGTGATGCTCGATTTCTATGCCGACTGGTGCGTCTCGTGCAAAGAGATGGCGCTTTTCACTTTCTCGGACTCGGCGGTACAAGCACGTCTCACCGATGTGCAATTGTTACAGGCGGATGTCACTGCTGACAATTCCGATGACCAGGCATTATTGAAGCGGTTTGGCTTGTACGGGCCCCCAGGTATCCTGTTCTTTGACAGACAGGGCAAGGAAATTAAAACCCGAGTGATCGGATACCAAAATCCGGCGACATTTTTGGCAACGCTTGATTCGGTCATGCAATAGTGTGGGCAAGCGTGCCTATTTGATTATTACGGTGGCGCTGCTGGCGCTGGCCGGCGGTTTGTACGCTGGCTTGCGGTATCAAGCACCCGCTTTCCTGGCAGCTACACAAACCAAGACCGCTTCCGAGATACTCTTTGAATCCGTCCTAAGCGATCTCAAGGGAGACAATCAGCCGTTTGAACAATGGCGAGGCAAGGTGCTCGTTGTTAACTTCTGGGCTACATGGTGCCCGCCTTGCCGAGAGGAAATTCCTCAGTTTATTAAGCTACAGGAAAAATACCGAGCACGCGGATTGGTGTTTGTCGGGGTGGCGATCGACAAAAAAGACGCGGTTCGCACTTATGCGGATGAAGTTGGCATTAATTACCCGGTGTTGATGGGGGACCTTGCAGCTATGGACCTGTCGCGTAAAGCCGGCAACCATGCCGGAGCCTTGCCGTTCACTCTCATTATTGACCGTAGCGGGAAAATAATCGCGACCAAATACAGCGGGTTGACTCAGGATAAGCTCGAAGCCATAATCGGCTCCCTTCTCTAGACCCTCACTAAACTCTGTTTGCCAATTTGTCTTAATTTCGGCAAAATCTCTGGAAACGGTGGACAATTGCGTCGAATTGCTGCAAACTTCGCCGAATATGAGAAATATCCTGGTTCTCCACGGTCCGAATCTTAATCTCCTTGGCACCCGGGAGCCGGAACATTACGGGCGAAGCACCCTAGGGGAGATTGATTCCTGCCTTTCTGAACGCGCTCAACGGGCAGGAGCGCGAATCACCTGCTTCCAGAGCAACGCCGAAAATAGTCTGGTTGACCGAATTCAGCAAGCGCGTACTGAGCGCGTAGACTTTATCATCATCAACCCGGCAGCGTTTACACACACCAGCGTGGCAATTCGCGATGCGCTCGCTGCGGTAAAAATCCCTTTTATTGAAGTTCACCTGTCGAATATCTTTGCCCGTGAAACTTTCCGCCAGCACTCGTTTTTTTCTGATCTGGCGACGGGCGTTATAAGCGGCCTCGGCGCCAAAGGGTATGAACTGGCGTTGGAGTTCGCTTTGCAATCCTAGCTGCCCGAAGACAAAGCCTCAATTAGCCCTTTTGAGCTAAGCGATATCAGGTAAGGTGCCAGAGGTTCAATATGGATTTGAGAAAATTGAAAAAGCTAATAGACCTGGTGGAGGACTCGGGAATCGCTGAACTGGAAATTACTGAAGGCGAAGAAAAGGTTCGCATCTGCAGGGTAAACCGAACCGCACAAGCTACCGTCACGACTGCCCCACAGGCAGCGCCAACGCAAGCAATCAGCAAAGAAACGATTGCGGAAACCCCATCGGCTCCTGCAGCCGGGGAGGTGACCCTACCGGCAGAACCGGAGGGACACGTGGTCAAAGCGCCAATGGTTGGTACTTTTTACCGCTCTGCCGCGCCCGGAGCTAAGCCGTTTGTGGAGGTCGGGCAGAGAGTGAATCAGGGCGAAACCTTGTGCATCATCGAAGCGATGAAACTGCTCAACGAAATCGAAGCCGACTGCAGCGGGATGGTCAAAGAAATCCTGGCGGAGAACGGCCAGGCAGTCGAGTACGGAGAGCCGTTGTTTGTGATCGGCTGAAGGCGGTAGGTACAGGCGCGATCCAAATCTGCCTTTTATCCGGGGTTAGAAGATCGCTGCCAGACCCATCGTAGTGGCATCGGCGTTTCCTGGATAAATATGTTGTAAAGTCTCTCATGTTTGAGAAAATATTGATCGCTAATCGTGGGGAAATCGCCTTGCGAATTCAGCGCGCCTGTCGCGAGATGGGCATTAAGACCGTTGCCGTGCATTCCGAGGCCGACGCCGAAGCCAAATACGTTAAGCTCGCAGATGAATCGGTATGCATCGGACCGGCACCCTCCGATCAAAGTTACCTTAATATTCCTGCCATCATCAGCGCTGCAGAAGTAACCGACGCCGAAGCGATCCACCCGGGCTATGGATTTCTTTCGGAGAACCCGGATTTTGCTGAACGCGTGGAGAAGAGCGGTTTTGTGTTTATTGGCCCGCGGCCCGAGACCATACGCCTGATGGGAGATAAGGTAAGTGCCAAAGCGGCGATGAAAAAAGTCGGTGTGCCCTGCGTGCCGGGGTCAGAAGGTAGCTTGCCGGAAGCGCCGGAACAAATCAGAAAAATCGCCAAGGACATTGGCTACCCGGTAATCATCAAAGCGGCGGGTGGCGGAGGTGGCCGCGGCATGCGTGTGGTACATACCGATGCTGCTCTGCTCAACGCCGTGGCCACGACTCGCGCCGAGGCGCAGGGCGCGTTCGGCAATCCTACCGTTTACATGGAAAAGTACTTGGAAAGTCCCCGCCATATCGAAATCCAAGTGCTGGCCGATGAGCACCGCAACGCGATTTTTATAGGAGATCGTGACTGCTCGATGCAACGCAGGCACCAGAAAATAATCGAGGAAGCGCCTGCGCCCAATCTGAGCCCGCGTTTGCGCGACAAAATTGGCGAACGTTGTGCCGACGCCTGCCGTAAGATCGGCTATCGCGGCGCGGGAACGTTCGAATTTCTGTTCGACGGGGGGCAGTTTTACTTTATCGAGATGAATACCCGATTACAGGTCGAGCACACCATCACAGAAATGATTACCGGGATAGACATCGTGCAGGAACAGATCCGAATCGCGGCTGGGATACGGCTTCGCCTCAGGCAGAAAGACGTGGTGATTCAGGGGCACGCCATTGAATGCCGAATTAACGCCGAGGATCCGTACACATTCTCGCCATCGCCTGGCCGCATTACGTCCTACCATACTCCCGGAGGGCCCGGTATTCGAGTCGATTCGCATGCCTATCACAATTATTTTGTGCCGCCGAATTATGATTCCCTGATAGGCAAATTAATTGCCTATGGCGATACCCGTCAGCAAGCGATCGCGAGAATGCGCATTGCGCTTTCGGAGATGGTCGTGGAGGGCATCAAGACCAATATCCCATTGCATCAGGAACTGATGCTTGACGCCGCTTTCCTGCGCGGGGTAACCAGCATTCATTATCTCGAACAGAAGCTCGCCGGCTACAGCAAGGAGCCCATGAAATTGCGTCTTTGATCGCGAAGCGCCATATCATGTTTCGCTCACTTACGAAAAAATCGAAATATGCGCTCGACTTTTGGCCAGCGCTTGCCAGTTGCGGATCAGGTCTGCGGTCGGCCTGAGAGAAATCCACGTTTCGTTCAACAATAATCGCGTTTTTTTTGCACTTTTCGAGGTATGAGCTGGCTGTCAGTTAACTTTGAAACCGACGCGAAGCACGCCGACGAGCTGAGCAGCACTTTGCTGCAATTGGGCGCGCTTTCGGTGGACATCTCCGATGCCATGGCAGGCACCTCGGGCGAGCAGGCAATTTTTGGTGAGCCCGGCATGCGATTGCCCGTCGCCTGGCAGGCGAACCACGTGAGCGCTTTGTTTACTGCAGATGTGGATATTCCTGGCATCGCTAAAAATGCTTCCGCTGCCTTGCGTTTGCCGGGCAAACCCTACACCGTGACAAAGGTGCCGGATCGGGATTGGGTACGGCTGTCGCAAGCGCAGTTTGCGCCGTTAAAAATGTCCTCGCGGCTTTGGATCGTCCCTACTTGGCACACGCCCCCTGACCCCGATGCGGTAAATGTCGTTCTCGACCCTGGGCTCGCGTTTGGCACCGGCAGTCACCCGTCGACGCGACTGTGCCTGCATTGGCTGGATGAGCATATTAGAGGTGGAGAGACGGTGCTCGATTTCGGCTGCGGATCGGGAATACTTTCCATCGCCGCGCTAAAACTCGGTGCACGCCGCGCTTTCGGGGTGGACAGCGATCGGCGGGCAGTGCTTGTGAGTCAAGCGAACGCCAAGCAGAATCGGGTAAGAGCGAAATTTTATTTTGCCGATTCGGTGCCACAAATTCATGCCGACGTAGTACTCGCCAATATTCTGGCAAACCCGTTAAAGCTTCTCGCCCCGTTGCTTGCGCAAGCTACGCGCCCGGGCAAAGCGTTAATTTTGTCCGGCATTCTCACACGCCAAGCGAGCGAGGTAGCGCACGCTTATCGCGACTGGTTTGATTTTCAGGACGTCTTCGAGGATCAGGGTTGGGTGCGGTTATGCGCAATTAAGAGGCTGTCGCAATGAGCATGGTGACTTCATGCCCGAAGTGTCATACAACTTTTCGCATAAAGCAAGAGGAGTTAGCGGCAAGTCGAGGACGAGTACGCTGCGGCCAGTGCTCGGAGATTTTTAATGCTTTCGATGCTCTGGCTGATTTGGATGAACCCACGCCCGAAACCGCACCACCTGTCCTGCCGATTCAGGATAGTGGCAGGGACGAAGTCCCGAGCCTGCAAAGGCAAGTGAGCTCGAAATTGGCCGAAGCGTCCAGGCCGCTCGCTTTTACCGATATGGCCGGTGAAAACATGGCATGGCAGTATCGCCACGGGTGGCTCTGGTTTATCGCGACTCTGCTGCTCGTGTTATTGCTGGCCGCGCAAGTTGCATATTATTTCCGTGCCCAAATTGCCGCCTATTATCCCCAGTTGAGGCCATCCCTGCAGAACTACTGCGAGTATTTGCGATGCACTGTGGGCTTACCGAGATTTTCTGAGCTGTTGAGCATTGAATCGTCTGATTTGCAGGCAGACCCGAATCATCCGAACCTGATCGTGCTCACCGCTCTGCTTCGCAACCGGGCCCCATTTGGGCAGGCTTATCCAGAGCTGGAAGTCACCCTCACCGATACCCAAGACTACATGTTAGCGCGCCGCGTGTTCAGTGCGTCAGAATATCTCGCAAGCAATACAACTCGGGACGCCGGCATGCAGGCAAATAGTGAACTTACCCTTAAGCTATACTTGGACAGCGATGAACTGAAACCCGCGGGTTACCGCTTGTTGCTCTTCTACCCGCGAGCCGAATAGCTGGCTCGCCGGGGTTGAAGCTTGCGCAGCTGTGACATCGGTTAAAATCGTGGAAGACTTGCATGCTGCCTGATTGAATTGCCACGATTGGCTGCGAGCTCGGGAGCACGCGAGGTAAGAATCAACGGCCTGTTCCGAAGTGTCGGTGTACAAAATTATCAAGCTAGCATGCAGCATTTGATGCCCAACTCATGGTGGACCAATTCCGGATTTGCAGGAGCGCGTCAGTACGCAAATCGCTGCCGGACATTGCTTGCGTGCTGGTGAGGCGCAAGGCATACTAAAACTAATTGCTTAGCGTAGGAGCATCGGTCATGGCAAAAGTTACTCTTGCAGGTAATCCGATCACAGTCGCGGGCACATTTCCCAAAGTCGGGCAAAAAGCCTCGGATTTCACACTGGTGAATAAGGATCTTAAGGACGTGAGTCTCAAGGATTTTGCCGGGAAACGCAAAGTGCTTAATATTGTGCCGAGCTTGGATACGCCAACTTGCGCCATGTCCACGCGGCGCTTCAACGAGGAGGCAAACAAGCTCAAAAACACCGTGGTTCTGGTGATTTCCGCCGACTTGCCATTTGCCCAGTCGCGATTTTGCGGTGCCGAAGGTTTGAAAAATGTGATTACGCTTTCCACCATGCGGGGAGCCGACTTTATGAAAAATTACGGCGTGGCAATTACCGATTCCCCGCTGGCCGGTGTCACCGCACGCGCGGTCGTGGTGCTGGACGCGGACGACAAGGTTCTGTACACGGAAATGGTGCCCGAGATCAAAAACGAGCCTAATTACAGTGCCGCCTTGGCTGCGCTCAAGTAAAGAATTCATCGGCTCGCGGCGTCAATACACGCACATTAAGCTGGCTGCCGGTGAAACGCGGACAGAAGAGAAATGGAGAACCACGATAACCCGCGTGAGCGCAAAGCCGGTTTAGTGCGCATCTGGCGCGCATTTCTTTATTCATTTGAGGGCATTTCTGCGGCAGTCAGGTACCAAGCGGCATTTCGGCAGGAAGTTCTCGTTGCCGTAATCTTGATACCGATAGCATTGCTGCTCCCGGTTAGCGCGAACGGCAAGGCGCTGATGGTGGCCAGCGTGTTACTCGTGCTGATTGTAGAGCTCGTCAATTCCGCGATAGAAACGGTGGTGGACCGGATCTCGCCCGAGTACCATCTTCTGAGCAAGCGCGCCAAGGATTTCGGCAGTGCCGCGGTTCTTTTGAGCCTGGTAAGCGTTGCCTTGATTTGGACGCTGGTACTGTTTGCCTAGGATCGTTCGGTGAAATTCTTAAGGTTTTGAGGTAAGCGTGCGCGCGCTGATCTGCGGGTCGATTGCTTATGACACCATCATGGTGTTCAAGGATTACTTCAAGAATCACATCTTGCCCGAACAGATTCATATCCTGAATGTCGCGTTCCTGGTACCGGACATGCGCCGGGAGTTCGGCGGCTGCGCAGGAAATATTGCCTATACAATGCGACTGCTGGGCAGCGATCCACTTATCATGGCAACTGTCGGAGAAGATTACCAACCCTATAGTTACCGGCTGGAGAAATTAAATCTTTCCCAGAAGTTTATCCGCCGGGTGCCCGAAACGTTTACCGCCCAGGCATTCATCACCACCGATTTGGATGACAATCAAATTACCGCGTTTCATCCGGGCGCGATGAATTACTCGCATTACAATCACGTGAGCGAGGCCGATGGCGTGAATCTTGGCATCATTTCACCCGATGGCCGCGAAGGCATGCTGCAACACGCCAGGGAATTTTATGAGCAAGGAATCCCGTTTGTGTTCGATCCCGGGCAAGGAATTCCGATGTTTAGTGGCGAAGAATTGCTGAATTTCATGCGGCAGGCGGATTTTGCTACGCTTAATGATTACGAAGCACGGTTGGTGCAGGATAAAACCGGAAAAAAAATTGAGGAGCTCGCAAAACTTGTGAAAGCCCTGGTTGTCACATTAGGCGTGCGCGGATCCTTAATTTATGCCGGTAGTAAACGAATAGAGATTCCTTGCGTTACGGCGGAAACCGTGTTGGATCCGACCGGATGCGGTGATGCTTACCGTGCCGGCTTGTTGTACGGTATCTCGCAGAGCATGGACTGGGAAACTGCAGGACGGCTTGCCTCGCTCATGGGTGCCATAAAAGTAGCGCATCGCGGTGGCCAGAACCATAACGTGAGCCGGACCGATATCGGCAAGCTGTACCAGCAGCATTTTGGGACGCGTATCTGGTAGATTCGGAGGTCGTAGTTAAGGCTTTTTCATTAGTGCTTGTATTGTTCGTGGCAAGCTTAATTCTCGGCGGCTGCGCCTCAAGCATGTCAAGTAACGACTATACCCGTGCACAGACGCGCAAGGAGAATATAGTTAAAGACGGAACCGTGGAAAGCGTGCGTGCGGTAACGATCGAGGGTACCAAGACCCCGATCGGCGCGTTGGCGGGTGCCGGCGTAGGTGGTATCCTCGGTAGCACGATCGGACACAACACCGGCAGTGCAATCGCCGCGATCATCGGCGGGGTGGCGGGTGGTTTTGCCGGATCCGCCGCTGAGGAAGGGATCACCCGTCAGCAAGGCCTAGAAATCATCGTAAGGCTTGATAGCGGCACGACTGTCGCGGTTACTCAAAAAGCAGACGAAGAATTCAAACTGGGCGAACGCGTCCACGTAATCTCTGGTGGTGGCGGATCCCGCGTTACGCACATACAATAAGCTTGCTGGCCGAAGGTGCGATCGTCACAGCTGCCGCGGGCGGCGTTAACTGTTATGAGCGGAAATGAATGGGCCGTAACCGGACTTCCTACTTAGTGCGTTGCTACCGCTTCTGCCGGTTGTTGGTGCATGTTGCTTACGCCGTGATATTGGTCGCTTTCTTTTTCCCTCAATTCAACAAGCAGCAGCGGGCCCTTGTCGTGAAGCATTGGTCCGTGACGCTTCTCAGAATTCTAAACGTGCGGCTCGACGTGAAAGGCAAGCAACCGGCCGCCATTCCCGCTAACACCGTGGTGGCCGCTAACCACGTTTCTTGGTTGGATATCTTTTTGCTGTACACACAGTATTACACGCGTTTTGTTGCCAAAGCAGAGGTGCGAACCTGGCCGGTCATCGGCTGGCTGAACAAGAGAGTCGGCACGCTGTTTATTGAACGAATCAGGCGGCGCGACGTCGGGCGTATGAACCGGGAAATCAGTCAGGCGCTGAGCGGTGGTGATTGCGTCACGATTTTTCCCGAAGGCACGACCAGCGATGGCACCTATATTCGCACATTTCATCCTCCGTTATTGGAGCCGGCGGCAATGTCGCAAAGCACAGTACTCCCGGTGGCCCTTCGTTTCCGCGACCCGGATGGTGGGATCAATACCGAGGTGGCCTACGCAGGCGAAACCACGCTAATGGAGTCGATATTGGGTGTTCTGGGGCAGCAGGATATACGCGCAGAACTGATTTTTACCGAGCCGATTCCGGCCTTGGGAAAAAGCCGCAGAGATCTGACCCAGGCCGCGGAAACTGCGATCGTCGCTTGCCTTAGGCTTTCTGGTCTTCGCAGGAAACCTGAAATAACCGGCGGTCTTCCAGGCACACTGCAGACAGATTCCCGCCCCACAAACAGCCGGTGTCCAGCGCCAGAAGGTTACCCCGAAGCAAAAGACCCAGCGCTGACCAATGCCCGCAAATAATCGTAGCGTCCCGGCTCACGCGTCCGGATACCTCGTACCACGGGAGATAGCCACGCGGCGCGTCTTCCGGCTTTCCTTTGTGCGCGAATTGCATCTCTCCTTTTTCCGTGCAAACGCGCAGTCGCGTCATGGCGTTGATAATCACCCGCAAACGGTCCTTGCCGCTTAAATCGTCACTCCATTGCAGCGGTTGGTTGCCATACATGCTAGCCAGGAGCTCGCGGTAATTTTCGGCACGCAGCGCCCCTTCTACTTCGCGCGCGAGCGAGAGAGCTTTTTTTACGGACCAGGACGGCAGCAAGCCTGCGTGCACCATAGCAAATCCGTCGCTGGCGTACATCATGCGCTGCCAGCGGAGCCAATCGAGCAGTTCGCGGCGATCGGGCGCCGCGAGCACTTCTCGCAGAGTATCGCTTTTTCGCAGGCGCGCTGAGCCTTCTGCCACCATCAACAGATGCAAATCGTGATTACCGAGTACCGTAATGGCCCGGTCGCCGAGCTCTTTTACAAACCGCAGTGTGGACAGCGAATCCGGTCCGCGGTTGACCAAATCGCCGACAAACCACAATCGGTCGCGCGCAACGTCAAAGCGGATTTTATCCAGCAGTCGCTGTAATGCGACGAAGCATCCCTGAACGTCACCAACCGCGTAAGTCGCCATTTATCGGGACTGGGGAAAAAATAAAAAAGCGCAGGATTAATTCTGCGCCCATCTTGTGCCCCGGATGAAATTATTTCGATTGGCTGACCATATAATCCACAGCAGATTGCACCTCCGAATCGGCAAGCGCGGAATTACCCCCTTTCGGTGGCATGGCATTTTTGCCGTTGATCGCACTTTTATAAAGATTTTGTATACCGCTTTGTATGCGCGGGTTCCAAGCTGTTTTATCCCCGAATTTTGGAGCACCCGCCGCTCCCGGCACGTGGCATACTGCGCAGTTCGCCTCAAATACTGTTTTTCCGTTTTTTGCGCCCGTGGGCGGTTTGGTTTCTACTTTAATCTTTACGCCAGACTGCCTTGCCATGTATTCCACGGCTTGCATTACTTCACGATCCGAAAGCCCCGGATTGCCGCCGCGCGCAGGCATTTGGCGGATTCCGCTAATGGCATTTTTTACCAGTGCCGCCTCGCCAACCTTGAAGCGTTCCGACCACGCTTTTTTGTCACCGATCTTGGGTGCATTTAAAACACCGGTCGCGTGGCATGCGGAACATACTGCCTTGACGACCTCTTCGCCGCTTCGTTCCATTTTCTGCGTGCCGGCGCTTTCCTGAATGATTACTTCCCCGACCGGCTTCAAACGTTTCGCTACCGCTTCCGGAGACATCGCGGAGGAATCCTTGCTGACCCCGCCCAGGGTGTCGACAGCCAATTGCGACAACAACACGATGGAAATGACAGGAACTAGGAAGCCGGCCAGTAATATGACGACGAAGTGCTTTACGATCTTACCTGCCGATTCGGGCTCGTCGTTCATGGAACATCCCGCTCGAAGAATGGCTTAAAAAAGCGCCAATTATATCGGGAATTTCAATGGCGTCATAGACGCGTCCTCAAGAAAAACGCTAAACTGGGCAACGCAATTTTACTGAATACCGCGCCCTTAGCTCAGTGGATAGAGTGTTGGCCTCCGAAGCCAAAGGTCACTGGTTCAAATCCAGTAGGGCGCGCCAGATTTGCCAAAGGCATTACACCGCATCTTTCTCTGGTGTGACCCGTAGCTTCTCGCATGCTGCGGACGCTGTTTCCGCTGCGTTTTCGCGTCAATTGCGGCATTAATTTCAGCTCCAGCAAAGTCCGGCACCCGGTCATCTCCACCGGTGCACCCAGCTGTCATAAAACTGCCATATGAGTTCTGTAGCGTTTTTTTCTTCATTCTAAATTCCCCAGGAGCTGAAGTTGAATTCGAGCGAGGAAGAGCTCCTCCGGCGCTTGCACGGCGAGCTGATTGACAGTTACGACGAAGAACTGGAGTTGGAGCTGGAGGACAGGCCATTCGACCAAAGAATTGCGGCCGCATCGTCCACGCGTACTCCAACTGAGAGGGAGAGCCGTCACCGGTACTTCAGCGAACTGCTTCGCTTGCAGGCGGAGCTGGTAAAACTGCAGGACTGGGTCGTAAGAACCAAACACAAGGTTGTCATTCTGTTCGAGGGCCGTGACGCGGCCGGCAAAGGGGGTGTCATCAAGCGTATTACCCAGCGTCTCAATCCGCGTGTGTGCCGTGTCGCTGCGCTTCCGGCGCCCAACGACCGCGAGCGAACCCAATGGTACTTTCAGCGCTACGTGTCACATCTTCCGGCGGCCGGCGAGATCGTGCTTTTTGACCGCAGCTGGTACAACCGTGCCGGCGTGGAACGCGTGATGGGATTTTGCACTGAAGAACAGTATGAAGAATTTTTCCATTCAGTGCCCGAGTTCGAAAGGATGTTGGTTCGCTCCGGCATCCAGCTGATCAAGTACTGGTTCTCGATTTCGGACGAGGAACAGCATCTGCGATTCGTGGCGCGCATTCAAGATCCGCTAAAGCAATGGAAGCTAAGCCCGATGGACCTGGAGTCGCGCCGGCGATGGGAGGAGTACACAAAAGCAAAAGAAGTCATGTTCGAGCGCACCCACATTACGGAAGCGCCTTGGTGGGTGGTGCAGGCGGTTGACAAGAAGAAGGCGCGGCTGAACTGCATTCGCCATTTGCTGAGTCAGATGCCGTACGAGGAGGTCGAACACCCTGCAATCGTGCTGCCTCGACGCGAGCGGCATGAAGACTATCTGCGCCACCCGGTGCCCCGGGAAATGATGGTGCCGGAAGTGTATTGACTTCAGCTGTATCGCTGACTCTAAAGTCGCGGGGGCGATTAATTCGATCACGAGCAGCAAAAGCATGGTCGGGACGGGGGCCAGTTATTGAGTTTTGCCAAGGCCGGCGCATGCACGTCGCGGCATTGTCGATTGATCTCCTATTGAAGTTGGAGAGTGCCAGCCAGGCGCTCGCCGGCGGCCTCGGCCTTGGTTACACAAGGGTGAGGAAGGCAGCAAATGCGATATCCACAAAGGGGGAAATTATGCTGGGACGGAGCCGTATCGGCAAAGCGATGTTAGCCGCACTGGCAGGAATGGTCACAGCGGCTTGCACTACCCTTGGGCCACAGGCCATAGACCAGACACGGCTAGAGTACAACGAGGTGGTCAAGCGCACGACTGAAGAGCAGCTGCTGCTCAACATCGTCCGGCTACGCTATAACGATACCCCGAGCAGCTTGGCGGTATCGAGCATAGCGGCACAGTTCGAGCGCTCGCAAAGCGTCCAGCTCGTGCCCTTCTTTACCTCCGCCGGGTCGGTTACCAATTCGAGCTACGCTGCGGTGCTACCCCAAGCGGGAGTCGCCGGCGCCGATCGTCCCACGATTACCCTTACCCCGCTCGATGATCAAGAGTTCACTCGCAAGCTGTTCACACCGCTGCCTTTGGACGGTGTGCTTTATCTGGCCAAAACCACTTGGCCGATATCCACTGTGTTCCGCCTGTACCTGGAGAATCTCAACTGGGTCTCAAACGCCCAAACCGCGAGTGGACCGACCCCGAGGGAGGCGCCAGTCGTATCCGAGTTCCTGCACGGCATGGCTGTCCTGCAGATCCTCCAGGACCGCTCCGAGATCGTGTTCGGGGTGGACGAGCGGGTGGAGCAATTGGGTGGCTCATTGCCGTTTCCCGCTGTCGGCGCGGGGGATATGGTGGAAGCCGCCAAAAACGGCTACGAATACCGCCCTGACAGTAAGGGTTCCGCCTGGACCTTGATTAGAAAAACTACGCAACCCGTCGTGCGTATCGACCCCGAAGCGCTCAACTCGCCGGAAGTGCAGGACTTCGTTCGCGTCTTCCATCTCAAGCCCGGGCTTACGCAATACAACATCACGGAGGAGAAACTTAACCCGTTTCCATCTACGTATCCTCCAGAAGGCGTTACCAGCCTCGACTTGGAAACCCGCTCGCTGCTGCAGGCCTTGTACTACGTATGCCAGGGCGTTGAGATCCCCCCCGAGCACGCCAGGCGGGGTTTCGTTACGACTACATTCGATCCGCGCGGTCATCCGTTCGACTGGGAAATTGTGATGCGCAATTTCTTTCGAGTCCGCTCGCTACGCGCGACGACCAACGAGCGACCACCCAGCGCGCACGTGGCGGTGAAGTACAAGGACTACTGGTTCTATATCGACGAAACCGACCAGGACACGAAATCGACGTTCTCGCTGCTGATGGAACTTGCGCGCCTAGAGCTGGCCGGCAAGCCTGGGCCGGCGCCGCAGCTTACCCTACCCATAGGCAGATAACGCCGATTTACAGGGCTCCGTCTCGGTCGCGGTTTCGAGAAGCATTTGCACCTGGAGGATAAGATGGGTACTGACGCAGCAGCATCGTGGTATGGTTCCGATGAAGCCGGCCTGGTTTGCGGATATTTGTTCTCTCCGGCCGGACGCGGACAACCTTTAGCCTCGGCGGAAGCAAGTGCGTGGCTGCACGATGCCGCGAGTCGGAAGGAGCGCGAATTCATCTGGCTCCACTTCAACGCCGCGAACGTCGCTGCCGAGAAATGGCTTAAGGATCATCTTGATCTGCCCGACGCTTTCTTCGAAGCGCTGCACGAAGGAGCGCGCTCTACCAGGATTGAGCACGCCGATGGAGCGCTGGTCGCGGTATTGAACGACGTCATCTATGACTTCACGTTTACCGAGTCGTCGCAGGTTTCTACGCTTTGGCTAAGCGTAGATGAAAACCGGCTCGTCAGCATCCGCAACCAACCCCTGCGGTCGCTGGATCGACTCCGCATGGCGGTGAAGGCAGGAGAGTCGTTTCCGTCTCCTCTTGCGCTGGTCATGCATCTCGTGGGTGACCAGGCTGAAGTACTGGTTCAAATCGTGCGCAAGACCACTGTCAAGGTCGATGGTATCGAGGACACGTTTCTCTCAGGTCGGCTGGAGCTCAAGCGAGCCGGCCTCGGCGGTCTGCGTAGAGATCTGGTCAGACTGCAGCGATTACTCGCCCCAGAGCCCGCGGCGCTGTTCCGGCTGCTCAATCGCCCACCTGCATGGATGCACGAGCCGGAAATCGTGGAGCTGCGGGAAGCGAGCGAAGAGTTCTCAGTGGCGATCCGAGACATGACCGGACTTGAGGAGCGAATCAAGTTACTCCAGGAAGAGATCGCAGCGCGTATCATTGAGCAAACCAATAAAAGCGTCTTTGTGCTCACCGCAGTGACTGTGCTGGCGTTGCCCATCAATATAATTTCGGGGCTTCTCGGAATGAACGTAGGAGGGCTGCCACTGGCCCAGCACGCCAATGGATTTTGGATCGTCGTGGCCTTGGTTAGCTGTTTCACGGTGCTGGCCGGATGGATCCTGTATCGTAATGCAGCGCGGTGAGCGAATACACGGGCCGCCGGTATTGGAATGGCAGGCTACGTTGACAACTGTTTCGGTGAAAATTGAGCGTTAGGGGACTGTTCTGAGTTTGCCGCGGCTAATTTTCCGATTGCTCGTGGAAATGATAATATCGCGCAAAGCCGACAACTACACATCATGATGCGCAACTTTCACACTATTTTATGCATATTGGCTTTCCTGCTGGCGCTGGTTGCTATTTCCTGCGCGTCCCCACAGCAAGATTCCTACAATACTTTCCTCAACAAGATAGCCAAAGCCTGCGATCCGCTTATCATCGGCTCTGACAACATGGGCCAGGCCATTACATTCAACGGTTTGGGCGCGAATAACGAGAATTACACGACCTTCCTCCGCCAGACACAGGCGCTTTACGAGGGGAGCATGTCGCCAGCGGTCTACCGCCAGACATTGACGGATAATCTGGGCGGGGGTTCATACAACGATCGTTCGTTCAACTGCATCATCGCGCACCTGCCGGGAAAACAAGCAGGCGCGCCTGCGGAGCCGGCTCCGCCTGCGAAGTAACACGGGCATTCTGGAAATTAACAGCGACGATCCCGCGGTTGACCAGTATATAGTCACGGGGCTCTACTGCACTGGTGGCCACCGCGCGATGGGAAAACCGAAAAAATAATGTCAGAAGCGCGGTACGCATGGATTTGATTCTATTTGGCCCCTGTTCTATTGGGGTACCGCTGGTGAGCCGCGAATTCAAATTTAAGACACTGCCTGCTCAATCGCTGCGCACCTCCAAAGGCGCCCCCGAATGAGGCACCGGTGCCTCGTTGAACTAAACCGTGCCAGCCTGAGGTAATGCGTTGTTAAAACTTGTAGCTTAAACCGGTGGAAATTCCTTGAATTCTGCTTCCCGCCCAGCAATGGGGCCCGGTGCCAGTCACAGCGCCGGTGGTAGGATCAAAAGCGGCGAGCTGAGTGCCATCATGACAGTCGTAAGTAAGAGCCCTGCCCCCGGCGCCAAGATCATAATGCGCATCGCGATGGTTTATCGTCAACGCCCAGTCAACATACACCGTAGTGAACTTATCAAAAGAATGGTTCCAAAGCGCGGTGTACATGTTGGCAATATTGTCAGGTCCAGGACCCCCGGTTGTATTGTGTTGACCCGGATCGCCGGGCGTTCCGCCAGCGTGACCCCAACCGAAGCTTATGTTGTCGTTCGGCGTTATCACTTGCGTCAGTGCTAACCACCAACCGTTACGCGAGCGCTCATTCTGAAATTCAAGCAACGGACTGACATTCCTTCTCAATTGCTCATAAATCCCGCTGATGGTTGTTTTTGTCGGGAAGAAGTATTGAATTCCGACTTTTGCCGCGCGTTCATCGCCAACATCCAGGGCGGAAAGAAAAGGATCAGCCACATCGCTAGATCGATTTGTTTGACTATGAAGTTCGTAAGCCACTGTCGCGTAAAACGGACCATATTGATAGGCGAGGTCTGCGCTGTAAAGCGCCCCAAATGAACCGTCATTGCACGCAGGGGGCAACGCGCCGCTTCCGGGGATATTTCCGCCAGCGCAATCCGGTTCTCCGATCGGAACATCGCTGTTGTCAGTTGCCGGATTTTGGCCAGGCGAAGCAAGAGCGTTCAACGTAAATCCATATACGTTCGGCGACTCATACCAGGCCGCGTGATTTACACGGGTAGTGAATTCAGAGCGGTTATCACCACCGCTGTTGCCCATGATAACAGCGTAGTCACCAAGCTTCCCTGAAAATGGATTCATGCGCGCAGTAGAAGTTTTATAAGGCGCATCGGTTTTCCCGAACTTAATCGCACCAAATTCCTTGTCGGACAACCCGATATAGCTGTTCCGGAAGAACAGCCCGCTTTTGACCACGTCGCTGGTGTTCGACTGTGTCTCAGTAGTTCCAGGAGCAGCTGCAATATCTAGTTGGGCTTCCAGTTGCCAGACGAAATTAAAACCTTTCCGAACCGTCGGAAGAGGATGTACGCCCCGAACACCGAGGTAGGACTGATTGGTTGAAAATGCCCATTGCCATCCCAGGTTTCCTACGGCTTGATTAACCATACCGTCGTTGATGGACTGTTTATTTCTTAATCCTTTATTTGCGTAGTCCAAGGAGACGTCAAGGTATCCATACAGCGTCACAGCTCCGCCGCCAGGCGTCTCGATCGTAAGAGCATCGCCTTCCTTGTGCCGATAGTAATATTGGGCCTCTTTTTCCTGCTCCCCCTTTTGCTTCGCCAACTGCTCACTAACCTGTTGCTGCTGCTGTTGCATCTGGGAGGTCACTTCTTCAAGTTGCTTCTTGAGGGCATCCATTTGCTTTTGAAGTTCTTCCAGTTTTGCCTTAAGAGCACTTGCCTCGTCGGCGTGAGCCAGATTCGCTGAAGTGAAAACCAGAGCGCATGCAATCACTAGTGCTGTCTTGATGTTCATTTTTTACTCCCTCCCTCCTTAGCAACGATGGAAATTTCTTCGTTAACCTGTTCCATCTGATTTGCGCCAAAGCAGAACTTGCTTACCTTAGTCCCAAAGCGCATTATGTTGACGGGGGACAACAACAAACAAGACCCGGTACTGTTCGCGTTAAGTGTTGCTGAGCTCGACTTTCGGCAACAATTATTTGACATTGTGCGGCACAACAAAAAATGTAGAGCAGTGACCGACAAGGGAGCTTCCGCAGTCTGCAAAAAGAGGTTATCAACACCTAACGCAGACGAGATTTACTTAAGAATTTTTCTTCATATATAGACAGGTCGATATTTCAATCTGTTATTTTGAGCTTATTAGAACAATCGCGATAAATTTGATCGCAATGCTTGTGAGGAACCTGACTAAAGCAGGGATCTTTTGGTAACAAATCGAAGCAACGTTACTGAATGAATGGGAAGGGCCCTCTCTCGCGGTGAACTCTTGACCGCGGCCGAGTTGATTTTCGACGCGCTAACACGTCGTCGTTGAACCGGGGCTGGCGCCTGGATAAGGGATAATTCCCCTAAGGAGTTTCCTTGAATTCGTACAATCTTTACAGGACTGTAACTATCTTGACCGGCCTGTCTCCCGAGGATCGCCTACAGCTCGCTGACCGGATACGCGAGCAATTAAACCAGATAATTCTGGGTAACGGGCAAAACAAAATAAACGATTTCAAAAATTGTCCACATTGCGGTTGCAATGCCATTGTCCACTGGGGCCAAAGTCATAGGCTCCCAAGATATCGGTGTCAAAGTTGCAAGCGCACTTTTAATATACTGACAAATACTAGACTCTCGAGGTTGCGATACAGGGAACGCTGGCTTACCTTTGCTGGGACGATGTGCGAAAAGCAAAGTATCCGCAAATCTGCGACAGCATGCAGGATCCACAGCACAACTGCGCACCGCTGGTTTCATCGCTTTAGGGGGTGCGCTCCGCTCGAGAAAGCAAGAATGATTTCCACGATCATTATGAGCGCTTCGTCCGAGTCGCTTCAGGCCGCAGCGTTTGACGAGTTGCCTGAAGTCATGAGCTGGTGGAACGATTTGCTGCCAGCGCTACTCACGCTGCTTAAGTGAAACGTAATAGGCGGATCCCCTTATCCATTTGGTGCTAACGCGCTTCCACTTTCTGTAGTTTCTGTTTCATCTTTGTTCTTCGCCGCGTAAGGCTAGCGCCCATAGCCGACGCTGTTCGGGCGATTCGGGTGGGTTGCGGTCTTCTTTGCTTGTATTCAACCGCTGGCAGATTGGCTAAGTATCCCCTGATCAGTTTGGGAGAAACGACAAGTCGTTGCACACCGAGATTCTTACCGCAGCATCGCTCCTACCAAGACATTGCTGCATGCACGGGCTCATTTGGTAGGGACAAGTGTTTTCACATGTGTCAGCGTCGTGAAGAAACTGATCCATGTCTGCTTCGCCGCTTTTCATGGCAGCGAGTACTCTGGAAGCGTCTAAATAGGGAATCCGCGGCCTAAGGTAAAGTTGGAGTCGGCGCAAATCCGTGTTTGCCTTTTCTAAGACCTGGGTGATCGTGCGATTATCCGAATCAGAAATATTGCCGTTAAGACGACTAATCGTAGCGTTCATTCGAGAGATTCTTGTCTGCGTTACCGAAATACAGTATGCGGCGGTAAAGTCGACGTCGTTATTTGGCAATTGTTGGGAATTCACATTAATCATCGTGCACGAAAGTACAATTAGCAAAAATGCGTGCAACGCCCATGTTGCTCTGCGGATTCTAACTTTTTTATCGCATCGCAAATAATTCATTTCAAATGCCGGATATTCCTCTGCTAGGTAGTCATTTTTGCGAAATCATCTGTGTCGCTATATGGTAACCGACACGAGCTAAATTGTTGGAGAGGTTGCCGACCTGGCAAGATGAGTCAGTCTTGGAAAGTTCGGTACTAGGGAACGAAAAGTCCGCGCAATAGATCGTCGGAACTTGAGCCGCAACACCAAGTATAGGACCAAAAAACGGGTAGGTCGCGATTATTATACTTGACTGTCTTACTTCTGCCGAGCCTCCCATCTTCGGATATTGTCCCGCGCATCTTGCGCGTCGGGTGACTCTGGGGCCAGTTCCAAATAGCGTTTCATTTGACTGATTGCATCCGCAAATTTTTTCTGCTCGCCAAAGGCAATTGCGGTGTTAAACCGTGCCTGGGGCCACCAGGGAGCGATACTTTGAACTTTGCCGTAATAATCAACGGCCCGGCTGTAGTTTTTTTCCTTCATATATCGCAGTGCCAGTTCATTGAATCGGCGAGCCGTTTCAGGAAGTGTCGGCTTGTCCGTGAGTTTTGGGTAGAGGCGAAATAATGCCGCGTCAACTTTCTTCGTCGTCGCGATGTCCTCGTCAGTGCGATTCGTATACCAAGACAGGGCTAAGTTGTATTGATTGAACGCTTCCTGGAAGTTGCCGCTTGCTTCCGCCTGCTCCGCGGCGTCTACCGCTTGCTTGACAGTCTTTCTACGCTTTTCTAGGTCGTAAAGATCAAAAGCCTTGCCGCCGCTAAAATTCGTGGCAAGGCGCGGGTCTATTTCAATTAGCCGGGTAACGTTGGCGCGCGCACGATCAGGCGCCCCGATTTTGAGAAACGCGCTTCCTTGAAACCATATGACCCACGGATCATTTGGATTCGCGGAGAGATAAGGATCAAAGTCGGCAAGCGCTTCCTTGTATTGTCCTTCGTGATAATACGATGTGCCTCGCCAACCAAATGCCCTAATTTGGCGAGGGTCCTGCTCGATCGCGCGTGTGAAATCTGCTATCGCAAGTTTGTAGAGCGCCTTGGAATAATATGCGTACCCCCGCCAGAGATATGCTTCAGGATACTCGGGATCCTCTTTGATCGCCCTCGTATAGTCTGCAATCGCTAGGTCATAAAGTCCTTTGGAAAAATACGCGGACCCTCGCCAAACCATTGCGTTAGCGTCGTGATGATGTTTTTTGATTGCTAAATCAAAATATTTGATCGCGTCGTCATACTTACCCTCTTTGTAAAGCTTTATGCCTTGATCGACCTCTGCGTAATTGCTCGCAGTAAGGTCGCGTTGGCTGGCGGGGGGAGCGCTGGAGCAGCCCGTGATAATTAAAAATACCGGCAGGAGGCCTGCTGTGAGTAGTGCTGGGATTGAAATAAACCGTTTCATCGCATCGACATCGGGCTTTGTTGGCCGTTTGAATTTAGCCGGTGGCGTAAGCACCCTTTAAGAAGCTGCAGCGGTCTGCGGCGAGCCCGCATTGCAGCACGGGGGGCGCACCGGGAAACTCTATGCCAAGGGGGCGAGGAGGCAATTTCAATATGTGCAACCCGATTCAATTGGTCGGGCGCACAATGCTTGCAATGCCCGTGTCAAATGAATGGTTCGCCAATTTTAGCTTACCCTCGACTCGTCGAAGGCTGTGCGGACTACCATGCCATCCCTACTGCCGTAGCGCCTACAATAATTAGAAACGCCACCCAAAGCAGGTCCAGATTGAACCAGGCGCGTTGCAGAAGCCTGAGACCAAAATATTGGTAAACCAGCCACGCGATCAGTCCGGCCGTCAACAGCATCGCCAGTGTATGGACACTCGCTACCAGCGAGGTCGAGATCACACCGCTGCCAACGACTTGCTCTATTGCAGGGTGACCAAACGAGGAATCTCGCGCTGCGGTGCATAAGCCGAGGTACACGGGCGCCAACATTAGGCCGGCGCCGTGGGCAGTGGCCATCAGAAAAGACCAGAATACCAGTTGTGACGGTCCAATTCGTGCAAGTAAACGTGGATGCCTGCGATCGATAAGCTTGTATACGCCAAATCCAATGAGCAGAAATCCAGCGGCCAGACTGATCTCCCGCGTCCTTTCGAGATAGGCACTCAGTAGTGCAAACGGCAAAAGTGCCACTCCCATTGCCAGAAGATGGCCGACCGCAATGGGTGGCAGCGCGAAAAAAACGGCACTGCTCCGCCTCGCTTGCATGCCGTTAGAAACAGCAAAAAGCCAGCCCATCGCAGGATTGATTCCATGGTAGCAACCAAGAGCAACGATTATCAACCAAGCACCCGGGTGTTTAGCCAGGCTTTCTGCTAGACCGCCCATGCCTCAGATCAAGCAGACGGGAAACAGTACGAGTCGGTCGAGCAGTCACCGCCTTCCAGGCGAACTTGGTGGGAACGGTATCCGCGCTCGAACTCAACAAAGAAGTCTCGGTCTAGCTGCAAGCCGCCGCCGGGCTTGACCCTTGCCATGACCTGCACCCCCTGCACGCCTTCGGGATAGAACTGGTCATCCCAGGTACTATAAATGGAATTAGTAAAATACACGCGTTGACCGTCGCGACTGATCTCAACCATCTGGGGTCCGCCGCCAAACGGCTTCCCGCTGGGATGAGCCGCGTGGTTTACGATCCCTCCGATTCTCACTGAGCCGGCAAGCTTAGGGCTCATGGGATCAGACACGTCATACTGGCGCAGCTCGCCGGTGCCCCAACAAGCCACATAAAGGAATCTATCGTCAAGCGAGAGATCAATATCACTCACCAGCGGCGGGACCGCCTTGAATGGCTTGAGCACGTCGGGCAATCGCTGCGGGTCGGCGGGCTCGGGCTGAATAACGGCGGTCTTCTTTGCCTTGAACTGCCCGTTCTCGCGATACCAGGTCCAGATCGAGCCCTCCAGGTTGCTTGTATCCACCACCACACCCAAAAATCCGTAATCCTTCGTAGGCTCATGCGCCGGCCTCACTTCCAATGCCATCTGGTGGTTGGCGCCCAAGTCTATGCTCTGGATGTGGCGCCGCCCGCGCAGGTCCCAAAAATGAAGGTGGTGGCCATAGCGGTTGTTGATAAGGTCCTCGGCAACGAGGCCGTTTTCAAACTGCGGCGGCAAGGCCCATTCGCTCGAAACCATGTAGTCATGAGGAATGTTCCACCAAAAATCATAGCTCAAACGCTGAGGCCCGCGGTCCAATTCCCACCGCCCAAGGATTTCAAAGCTTTCGCAGTCCATGAGAAATACGCCCGGAACCCCCTGGGTGCCATCAGGACCGGCAGCTCCCAGAGTACTGATGTAGATTCCCTCGGGGCCGCAGTGCACCGTATGCGGGCGAGAGTAGGCTGTTTTTTTGAACACCTCTTCGGGCTCGATGACCTTGACGAGCTTCGCCTTGGTCGGGTTCGGCCTGGTGTCGATAATGTAGATTCGCGAAGACCGCATACCGGGGACGATGAGGTAGCGGCGCTCGATGAAAGGATGCGCGCTCAATGGACAAAGCATAGAGCTGCAAGCATTCCATCCGAAGTGATGCAGTTCGTCCCCGAGATGGGAAAGTGTTACCTTGTGGACGACACGGCCATAGCTCTTCGAGCCGGGTGCGACGTCGACGACTGCCAGTGCATCTGGCTTGGATTTGTCCGGACAAAGCAGCGCCACATAGGCATAGCGCTCGGCAGGTGCTTCCATGGCGAGCTTCGGTGAAGGATAAAAGCTGGGGTCGCAGCGCAATCGTTCTGCCATGTCGTCCTCCTTCCAAGCGCAACAAAAAATGACAGCACCTGACACTATACCGCATGCTGCCCGCTCGTTGTCTACCCAGACTAAACTTGCCAATTTGCCGCTACCTGCGAAAGGACATGGGTTCCGAGCAACACAGCGCTAATCCCTACTGTTTGGAGCATTAAACGATTTCCTTCCCACGCAGTTTGATAGAATTATGACTCCGGCACGCATTACGACCAATTACCTGGCACTTGCTCTAGTCATACACCCTATGCCTGATCAACAGCCAGTCCTGGCACAGATGCTAATTTTTGCAGAACTCGAATTCACCGGACTGAATCGAGTCCGCCCCTAGCACTAAACCCTTGTTCGCCATGAAGACGACTGCTCCATCGGTTCATCGGGTCGAACTTCACCTGCATGACTTGGCCCAGCTGTTCAATTCAATGGACCCGACGCCCTTTGTACATAAAGACCTCGATCCCGAGGCAGAGGAATTCATCGAGAGCTGGGCGCTGGAGTTCCCGCCCCAAAGCCGGATCCATATCGCTATACACTTGGAGCAACTTCCGACTGAAGGCGATCCCAACGCTCTAGTCAACGAGGCCATTCATAATTATTACGATTACAAGGTCGGACTTGCGCGTAGGGGCCTTCATAGGCTGTTGCGCGAGGGAAGAAAAAGTCTGGTAATCGGGCTCAGCTTTCTCGCGCTGTGCCTTCTGGCTGCCAATGCCATTGAGGAATTAACGACCGGCACCTTTCTCAGCATTGTGCGCGAAAGCCTGACGATCGGCGGTTGGGTGGCGATGTGGCGTCCGCTGGAAATTTTTCTCTATGACTGGTGGCCGGTCACGCGGCGGATTCAACTTTACCGAAGCTTAGGCCGGGCACAAGTTCACATAACCCACGGCAAATGACGGCTCGGTGAAACCCTTGCCTCTCCCGTGCAGAATATTCACTCGCCATGTAGTTGATACGCTGCCCATTTCATTTCTTTCGCTTTGTAACGCCGGTGCTTGAAGGAAAGTTGAAGCGCAGCGCTGAGCAAGGCAGAAGAGCAACTTTGGCCTGCAATACAACATTAAATTTCCGAGAGTGGACGCGGGTCAGGTTCGCAGATCGAGTAATTGCGCACGTAGTGTGCAAACCCAAAATAGCCCAGCTGCTCCAGCTCTCGCGCAAATTCGCTGGCGGGGTATTTTTGCTGGACCGGCAAGCCGAAAACCTTCCTGGCACGGCATAAAAACTGCTTGAGCCAAGCGTCGCGATGTAATTGGCTGAGTCGATATTCGTTCGCCATTTGCGCCTGTCTGAAACCTTCCGCGGCAACGGAAGTATCGAAGTCGTATGCAGGCTGTTGCATGACACACACCTTCCTATAGAGATTTTCTTTTCGATTCGCCAAACAGTCTGATCGTAAAATAAGAAACTTTAATGAACATTTTTTGATTTTTTTGTCACAGTTTGCAATGAAGAGTTGGCATCAGCCGTCTGCACTGCGACCAAATTTAATTTGGCGTAGACTGAATTCTGTCAGCGCAACAAGACCAAATCGGCTGCTGTGGCCGGAATTTCTGAAGAAAAGCGCGGTGCTTGCGCCTATGCTAGAAAAACCGGTTAATGCAGACGGTTAGGACAAGCAACGTACTGCTGGAAAGCGAATAGCAAAGCTGCTTCCTTTGCCGGGTGTGCTGTTGATGGAAAGTTCCGCCTGGTGCCGCAGCACCACGTGCTTGACGATGGCGAGGCCGAGCCCGGTGCCGCCAGAGTCGCGCGATCGGCCGCGGTCAACGCGGTAAAAACGTTCAGTGATGCGCGGAATATGTTCGGGCGCAATGCCGATGCCTGTGTCGCTTACTTCGAATACGGCTTGGTCCCCGGTGTTGTGCCAGCTTAGTGTAATATTGCCCCCGCGTGGCGTATACCGGACTGCGTTGCTTGCCAAATTACCAAATGCGCTGGCAAGCTCGGTTTCGCTGCCTAGGATTTTGGTTGCGGAATCGATTTGCAAATTGATCTGCTGCGATCCGGCGCTCAATCCCAGTGCGTTTTCATACGTGCTCCGCGCAAGCGCAGCAATGTCGATCGCCGCTTCCTTTAGCGGATTCTGTGGGCTTTCAAGCTGCGATAGCGTCAACAGGTCATTGACCAGACGCTGCATGCTGTCTGCCTGAGTTTTCATGAGCTTGAGATAGCGTGGTGCTTCGGGATCATCGGGCGGCAAGCTTTCCAGAGTTTCCAGGAAACCGCACAGCACGGTAAGCGGGGTGCGCAATTCATGTGAGACATTCGCGATAAAGTCCCGGCGCATGGTTTCCACTTCCTCGAGCTCGGAAATGTCGCGCGCAACGAGAAGCTTCTGCTTGGCGCCATAAGGTATGATTTGCAGTGCTAGAGTGTGCCGCGGGTCGCGCGCTGGTTTGACAACCAGCGGTTCACCGAAATTGCCATGAGCGACGAACTCGCTGATTTCGGGTTGGCGAACCAGGTTGGCGAGAGGTTTGCCGATATCATGCACCGGGTTTAGCCCCAGATAGCTCGTCGCGTGCCAGTTAAACCATTCGATACGGTCGTCCCCGGTAAGAATTACCATCCCGTCGGGCATTGCCTCAGCGGCTTCTCGCATCCGCGTCAGGGTGGTAGTAAGATTCTCTTCCGCCTCTTTGTGCGCGCGCACGCGCCGGTGTAGGTTCGCAAATACCTGCTCCCACACCCAGCTACCCAGCGGCACCGGTTTCTCAGTCTCGCTGACCGACCAGCGCTGCAAATGGTCGAGTTGGCGGGTGTGATAGAGCACCAAAAACAAAGTGACGATGACGAGTGTGATAAGCGCCGCCATCAGTCCAAGCAGCAGACCGCTGAGAATAGAAATCGTCAGGATGATCCCCAGCGCTGCGAGGCTGCGATTCCAAACAGACCTCATCAAATGAATTTACAGACGAGAAGATAACTGCTAGCGCGCACAGTTTTGATCAGTTTATATAGCCGCACGGCCGTAAGGGTATACGCAAACTGGGGATTTGCATACCCGTGGTATGTGCTTCAAAAAACACAAGATTACCCCAGACTTGAAAAGCGCTTCTAAAGATAATTATACACGATTCATTTGGGGACCATCGGGAAGTGCACCGAGCGGGAATGCCGCAGGAGGTGTGAATACTTGCTTCCGGCAAAAGCCGGTAAGGGCTTGAGCCTAGCCAGAGCCTCGCCGTTATGCGTCCAAGAAGCCTGAGCGCTTGATGCCTGCCGTTTCTTGCCATTTTTCCACTAAGCATTTTCTTTTGGCAGTCTAATTTAGTGAAACGAAATCGGCTTGACGGTAGTCCCAATGTTTTAATCGTCATCCAGCAACCGTACGCTACGGAAATGTTCAAAAAGCCAAAATGGAACTTTGCTCGGCTGTGTGTTAAAATAAAAAAAATTCGAAAAATAGCAAATTATCTGCTGTTACTCGTTAACCAGAGCATCAATGAAGCGAATTTTTTGCATGTCTCGATAAGGTGGCCTAGACATCCGGACGGCGAAAAAAGGTTTAGTCTCGCCGACACCCCGGTACACAAACAAAGTGGATTAAGTTAGAGACGCATATTTTTTTGGCGCAGGGACAAATGCCCTGACGCCCGGACGGAGTTTCCGACCCAGTGGTCAACAAGTGTTTCGCAGCAGCGGATTTTTTGAATCCGCAGCTTTTCCAGGCTTCAAGCACGGCGCCCCGCCACTGTTTTTGAACTGCTCTGAAATTTCGCTGCCGCTCGGTACAATGTTAACGGCAGCGGCGCGGTGCAGGATGTTATGACAGGTTTGCTCATGAATCGTCTTTCCACAGAAAGTTACGTTGTCGGCGGACACGCTGAGCCGGAGATTAAGACAACCTCGCCCGCCAATGGCCTTTCTGCGGAGAGTCATTTAAATCGCGAGCTTGGCCAGCTTGAATTCAACCGCCGCGTATTGGCGCAGGCGGAGGATCCGACAGTTCCCCTTCTCGAGCGGCTTAAATTCATATGCATCGTAAGCAGTAATCTCGACGAATTTTTCGAAATCCGGGTCGCCGGGCTGAAGGAGCAGATTGAAAACGAAAGCGGAGGTGCCGGTACAAATGGTTTATCGGCGCGGCAGGTCTTAAAGCGCGTTGCGGAAGAGGTGCGTGAACTGGTCGGACGGCAATATGATCTTTTCTACGAGGAAATCGTGCCACAGCTTTCGGCTCACGGCATCCGGTTCCTCAGGCGTACCCAGTGGAATGACGCGCAACGCGAGTGGGTGAAAACCTTTTTTTTCCGGGAAATGATGCCGGTGCTGACCCCTATCGGCTTGGATCCTTCGCATCCCTTCCCCCGCATGCTCAACAAGAGCCTAAACTTTGCGGTGGAACTACAAGGTCGGGACGCCTTCGGGCGCAATTCTGGGGTCGCCATGGTACAGGCCCCGCGCATTCTGCCACGCTTCATACAAATGCCGAGAGACGTGGCCGGTTGCGATTACGGCTTTGTCTTTCTATCGTCCATCTTGCATGCTCACGTGGGCGAACTGTTTGCCGGTATGAATGTGCTGGGCTGCTACCAATTCCGCGTCACCCGCAACAGTGAGTTATTCGTGGAAGAGGAAGAAGTCAAAAACCTGCGCACCGCGCTCCAAGGCGAACTTCCGCATCGTCATTACGGTGACGCGGTGCGGCTCGAGGTGGCGGACAGCTGCCCCAAGGAGATGACCGATTTCCTGTTGCAACAGTTCAGCCTGGGTGAAGACGACCTGTACCGGGTCAACGGGCCGGTAAACCTGGTGCGGCTCATTCAGGTTCCGGATCGCGTCGATCGCCCGGATCTCAAATTTCCCTCCTTTACACCCGGGTTGCCGACGGCGCTGATCAAACAGAGGGACACCTTTGAGGCCGTGCGCAAGGGCGACATTTTGCTGCACCACCCGTTCCAGTCGTTCCAGCCGGTGATCAAATTCTTCCAGCAGGCGGCGGTGGATCCCGATGTGGTTGCCATAAAGCTGACCGTGTATCGCACCGGCGCCGATTCAGCATTGATGGAAGCCCTCGTTACCGCAGCCGAACGCGGCAAGGAGGTGACGGTGGTCGTCGAGTTATTGGCGCGTTTTGACGAGGAGGCCAACATTAACTGGGCAGCGCGCCTCGAAGAGGTGGGTGCCCATGTCGTGTACGGCGTGGTGGGACACAAGACCCATGCCAAGATGGCGCTGGTGGTGAGGCGCGAAGAAGGCCGGCTGCGTCGCTATGTTCACCTTGGTACGGGAAATTATCATCCTAATACCGCCAAGCTCTACACCGATTTCGGGTTGTTTACCTGCAATGAACAGATCTGTTCCGATGTCAACGAACTATTCATACAGCTTACCGGCTTAGGCAAGGCCGGAAGGCTCGCCTATATTTGGCAATCGCCTTTTACCTTGCACGATCAGACGCTGAAGGCTATACGAAATGAGATCAAGATCGCCGAGGCTGGCAAACCTGCGGCGATTATCGCCAAGATGAATGCGCTTCTCGAGCCGGAAATCATCGAGGCGCTTTATAATGCTTCTCGGGCGGGTGTAAAAATCGATCTCATCGTGCGCGGGGTATGCGCCCTGCGCCCGGGCATCCCCGGCCTTTCGGAGAACATCCGCGTGCGTTCCGTAATCGGGCGCTTTCTCGAGCACTCGCGCATTTTTTATTTTCTTAACGGCGGAGTTCATGATATCTACCTGGGCAGTGCCGACTGGATGGAACGTAATTTCTTTAGGCGCATCGAGATCTGTTTTCCCGTGCTTGATTCCAAACTAAAAAAGCGGGTGATTGCCGAAGGGCTCAAGCCTTACCTCAAGGATAACTGTCAGGCGTGGGAAATGGATGCCTCCGGCCGCTACCGTCGCAAGACACCAAGGCGCGCGAAACTCTACAGCGCCCAGCAGGTTTTGCTGTCGCAGGTGGCGGCGAAATCCGCAAAATAGATCGTGCGAAAATGGGGGTGCAGTGAACCGGGCTGCGAGAGAAATCGAGCTGAAGCTGTCTTTTTTGCCCGAGCATTACTCGCGTCTGCAGCGCCACCCCTTGCTGCAAGCGTTGGCCAGCGCGCCTCCGGTCAAACAAAAACTGCTGAGCCATTATTACGATACGCCGGAGTTGAACCTGTGGCGCAAGGGCCTCACCTTGCGGCTGCGAAACAGCGGTTCCAAATGGATTCAGACTGTTAAAGGCAATGGCGTGGCAGTGGGAGGGTTGCATCAGCGCACTGAGTGGGAGTCGCCAATCACCCGGCCTGAGATCGACTGGGTCCGCTTGCGTGAGCAGGGGCTCGACGAAATAGCTGGTTTCCAGAAGCTGCGCCAAAGGCTGAAGCCGGTGTTCACCACTGCATTCAGCAGAATTGTTTTTCCGCTTCAGTTGACAGCGGGCGAGAAATTGGATTTGTGCCTGGACCGGGGAAAAATCAGCACTGGGGACGCCATGCAAGCTTTCACCGAAGTCGAGCTTGAGCTGAAATTGGGTTCAGCAGCCGCCCTTTATGACTTTGCCGTCGAGCTGCAGAAGACCATTCCACTTCGATTGGAAAGCGCGAGCAAGGCCGAGCGGGGCTATTTTCTCTATTTGCATAAACCCCTACCGGTAGTCAAGGCCAGCGCGCTGGACATCAGTCCTGAGATCAGTGTAAACGAGACCTTCAAACGCACGCTTTGGAACTGCATTCATCATCTGCAGGGCAACGAGAGTGGAATGCTGCTTGGCGCCGACCCGGAATATCTGCACCAAATGCGTGTCGCGTTGCGCCGCCTGCACTCCGCTTTGGGCGTGTTCGAGAAAGCGCTTGCCGATAACGCCCTGGCGCCAATCGAGACTGAACTGAAGACGCTCAGAAGCGCGCTCGGCCCGGCCCGGGACTGGGACGTATTTGTAACTGAATTTTTTCCGTCC
>Ga0187773_10000030_pt1 | contig 59632 bp, 55 predicted proteins | sample 0216_BV02_MP05_1_FD_133133 | JGI IMG/M metagenome (GOLD analysis project Ga0187773, IMG submission 133133) | Tropical peat soil microbial communities from peatlands in Department of Meta, Colombia - 0216_BV02_MP05_10_MG | ecosystem: Environmental > Terrestrial > Soil > Wetlands > Peat | place...
GGTCTCGCGGCTAACCAGCGGCACCAGAAAGTGCACGGAAGGCTGCCGCCCGGCGATGAGCTTCGCTGTCTGCACGAAGGTCAAGGCCATGCGGCGAACCTCGGATTGCTGGCTTCCGGGAAGCAGCGCGATGATCTTGCGGTCCGCGGGAAGGCGCAGTTGCTCTCGGGCCGCTTCGGTCGTGTCACCCTCGGGTGCCAACTGCGCGAGCGGATGCCCGACATAGGTCACCGGCACACCGGCGTCGCGATACAGAGCTTCCTCAAACGGAAAGAGCACAAGCATCTTGTTGACCGAGGCGGCGATTGATCGCAATCGGCCGCCCCGCCAGGCCCACAGGGACGGACTCACGTAATGCACCGCCGGGATGCCCGCTCGCTTTAGCCGGCGCTCCAGGGACAGGTTGAAATCGGGCGAGTCGATGCCCACGAAGATGCTGGGGCGCAGTGCGAGCAACCGCCGCGTCAGCTTTCGGCGCATCGCGATAAGGGCGGGGAGATGCCGCAGCACCTCAACGTAGCCGCGAACGGCGAGCCTTTCCATAGGGAACCAGGCATCCAGACCCGCGCCTTCCATCCTGGGACCGCCGATGCCGACGAACTGCAATCGGGGAAATCGCTTGCGCAGCGCTTCGATCAGATGCGCGCCGAGAAAATCCCCCGACGCTTCCCCGGCAACCATGGCCACGACGATGGGCTCGTCACTCACAGCGGCTAACGGAGGATTCCTCGTTTGGCGCCGGCGAGGAAATCGACCAGCACCTGGAGTTCGGGGCACGCAGCGACCTGTGCCGCGATCCGTGCGCGCGCCTCTTCCAGTGCCAGCCCCGACCTGTAGAGAGCCTTGTATGCCGTCTTGATCGCGGCGATTTTCTCCGTGCCGAATCCGCGCCGTTTCAGACCTTCGCTGTTGATGCCAAAAGGTTTCGCCGGATTTCCCGACGCCATGACGTACGGAGGCAGGTCCTGCAGCAGGATCGTCCCGCCGCCAGTAATGGAGTGCGCGCCGATCGACACGAACTGGTGGGCTGCCGTGTATCCACCGAGAATGGCGTAGTCTCCGACGTGCACGTGCCCGGCCAGCGTGGCGGCGTTGGCGAATATCGCCTGGCTGCCGACCTGGCAGTCGTGGGCGATGTGTACGTACGCCATGATCCAGTTGTCGTTGCCGATGCGCGTCACCCCGGCGTCCTGCGCCGTCCCGCAATTGAACGTGCAGTACTCGCGGATAGTGTTGCGGTCCCCGATTTCGAGCGACGTCGGCTCGTCCCGGTATTTCTTGTCCTGCGGGGGCCCGCCAAGTGAGCTGAACGCAAAAATGCGGTTCTGCACCCCGATGCGGGTACGCCCTTCGATCACCACGTGCGGCCCGATCGCGGTCCCCTGGCCGATCTCGACATGCTCGCCGATGATCGCATAGGGGCCGACCGAGACCTCCGGAGCGAGCCTTGCGGCGGGATGGACGATGGCGGTCGGATGGATCACAAATCTCGCAGCGTGCAGAGCAGCGTCGCCTCTGCGGCGAGCGTATCCCCGACGCGCGCGCGCCCCGACAGCTTCGACAGATTGCGCGACATGCGCTCGATGGTCACTTCGAGAACAAGCTGGTCCCCGGGAACGACCGGTCGCTTGAAGCGTGCCCCGTCTATCCCTACCAGGTAGTAGACCGACTTCTCGTCGGGTTTGGTCCCGGCGGAGCGGAACATCAGGATCGCGGCTGCCTGGGCAAGCGCCTCGACGACCAGCACGCCCGGCATCACCGGATAGTAGGGGAAATGCCCGGTGAAAAATGGCTCGTTGATGCTGACGTTCTTGATCGCAAGGATGCGCTTGTTAAGCTCGCACTCGAGCACACGGTCCACGAGCAACATTGGATAACGGTGCGGCAGGTGCTCCAGGATCTCTTGGATTTCCATTTCTTACCTCTTTCTCCCTTTGTCTCGAGCGGCGACCCGCTCCTCAAGTGCGCGCAGACGGCCGACGAGCCCGTCGATCCGGCGCAGGTGCGCCACCATTTTCGCCCATTCGCGGCTTTCGGCGGCTGGCAGCGCGCCAGTGTACGTCCCCGCGCGCGTAATGGATTTCGTCACTTCCGCGGTCGCCGAGATATTGACGTGGTCGGCGATCTCGATGTGACCCCAGATGCGCGCCCCGCCGCCGATCGCGCAGTGCCTGCCGATGCGCGCGCTGCCTGCGATGCCGACGCAGGCGGCCATGATCGTGTGTGCGCCAACGCGGACGTTGTGGCCAATCTGGATCTGGTTGTCGAGCTTGACGCCATCCTCGATTACCGTGTCGTCGAGCGCTCCGCGATCGATCGTGGTGTTCGCCCCGATCTCGACGTCGTCGCCGATCACGACCCTTCCGGTCTGCGGAATCTTGACCCAGCGGCCCGCGTCCGGCGCCATGCCGAAGCCGTCCGCTCCGATCACGACGCCGGCGTGAACCACGGCGCGCTTCCCGACGATCGAGCGCGGATAGATCGTGACCGAGGAATACAGGCGGCAGTCGTCACCGATCTGCACGTCCTCTCCGATGCTGCATCCCGAGTCGAGCACGACGCGCTCACCTAACCGGGTCCTTGTGCCGATGCGACAGAAAGGACCGATTGCGGCGGACGCCGGCACAAGAGCGCCCGGTTCTACGACGGCATGTGAGTGCACCCCCGGCGCCGGCCGGACCTCGGCGTTTAGCAGCTGCGCCGCACGAGCGTAGTACAGGTAGGGATCGTCGCACAAGATGCGCGGCAGCGCGGTGGCATCGCGTTCTCCATGCGCCAGAATAACGGCTGAGGCATGCGTTTGGCGCAGCTGTACCCGGTATCGCGCATTGGAGAGAAAAGTCAGGTCGCCCGGCCCTGCCTGCTCGAGCGTGGCGATGCGACCGATCTCGATCTCCGGACTCCCCAGCAGATCGCCGCCCAGCCGGGCCACGATCTCGCCGAGCCGATAGGTGCGCGAATGCGTCAAGATAGTCTACTTGCCCGCCTGAGCGTCCTCGAGCGCCTTGATCACCTTGTCGGTAATATCGATGCGCGGGCTTGCCCATACGACCTGCTCGCTCTGAAGCACGACATCGAGTTTCTCCTCCTCGGCGATCTTCCTGATTGCGCGGTTGGCGCGCTCGAGGACACCGGAAAGCTCTTCCTTGCGCCGCTGCTCCAGATCTTCGCGAAATTCGCGCTGCCTACGCTGAAAATCCCGACTGAGATCGGCAAATTCGCGTTCGCGCCTTTGCCGCTCTGATTCCGACATCGTCATTGCGTTGCGGTCCAGGCTCTCCTGCATCTTCTTGAGCTGCTCCCCCGTCTTGGCGAGGTCCTGATCGCGCTTGGAAAACTCCTGCTCGATTTTCTTTTGCGCGCGCTGTGCGGCCGGAGCCTCACGCAAGATCCTTTCCAGGGTGACAAAACCAAGCTTTGCCTGAGCGAGGCACGGCCCGCCCGCTCCGAGCAAAACCGAAAAAACCGGCCACACCAGGTAATGCGCCTTCAATGTCACCTCCTGCGCGGGGCTGCTCCGCACGGACCCCGCCTCTTGAAGAAGTGGAATTATAGCCGGGCGCTCAGAAGGTGGTGCCCAGAACAAACTGGAAGCGCTGCAGACTGTCGCCCTCCCTCACGCGCGTCGGCCAGGCCATGCTGAATTTCATCGGCCCTAGCGGTGAATTCCATGCAAAGCTGATGCCGTAGGCGGAGCGCAGCAGCGACAGATCCACCTTTTCGTCCGGGCCGTAGACCTGGCCCGTGTCCCAGAAGGCGCCAAGCCGCATCGAACGGTCCGCGCTCCCGGGAAAGGGAAACAGGAATTCCGCCGAGCCGTTGATCTTGCGGTTTCCGCCGACAAGGGTACCGTCAGGATCCCTGGGCCCGAGCGACGCGGGTCGATAGCCGCGCACGCTGCCGATACCGCCCGAATAGTAGTTCTTGAAGAACGGCAGCGGCTTTCCGCCGTACCCGTCGCCCGTGTCAATCTCTCCCGAAAGCGCAAGCGTCAGGGTCTTCGAAAACGGCTGAAAGTACTGCTGCGTAAATCCAGCTTTCCAATATTGCAGATCCCCGGGCCGGGAGGCGAGTTCGAGGCTGAACCGCGAGACGTAGCCGCTGGTTGGCCAGATGGCGCTGTCGCGCTTGTCCCGTACCCAGCTGCCGGTGTTGACCAACGCGATATACGTCGAGCCGTACTGATTCTGGAAGGCCAGGTAGCGCGTCGGACTGTTGTCCTGCAACTCCAGCACAACGTTTTCCGTCCCGAGGCTGTAGAAAGCCGAGTCGTACTCGGTCAACGGTATCCCAAAGCGCACCGCTCCGCCGAGGGTCTTTGTCCGGTAGTTGCCCAGACCCAGGCTGCTCGCGTTGAAATCCCGCCGGTAGAAATCGAAACCACGGCTGACACCGTCCACGGTGTAGTAAGGGTCGGTGAAGGAAAACGACAAGTACTTGTTTACCGTTCCCAGAGCCATCTGCAGGCCCACGGTATTGCCCGTGCCGAGGAAATTGCTCTGCTGCACCGAGGCTTGGAGAATCAACTTGTCGATGTTGGAGAAGCCCAGACCGAAAAGAATCTGGCCGGTCGGCTTCTCCTTGACCCGCACCGTTACATCGACCTGGTCGGTCGTTCCGGGAACGGCTGGAGTCTCGACGTCCACCTCGCTGAAGAAACCCGTCTTGTCGACCCGCTGCTTCGACAATTGCAGCTTCTGGCTGTCGAAGAAGCTGCCCTCCAGCTGGCGCATCTCGCGTCGTACCACTTCATCCCGTGTGCGCGTGTTTCCTACGATATTGATCCGCCGGACGTAGACGCGCTTGCCTGGATCCACCAGGAACGTGAAGCTCACTTTGCGCTTTTGCTTGTCGACGTCGGGATTCGCATTGACGTTCGCAAATGCGTAGCCGTCACGTCCGAGTCGATCGCTGATGGCCTTGGAGGATTCGGTCAGTCTTTCCCTCGAAAAGGTTTCGCCGGACTTGATCGTGATCAGGGAACGCAGTTCCTGCTCGGGAACAAGCAAATCACCACCGAGCTTTATGTCACCCACCTCGTACTTCTCGCCCTCCGTGACGTTGATCGTGATGAAGATGTCTAGCTTGTCGGGAGTGATCGATACCTGGGTGGAATCGATGTTGAACTCCAAGTAACCACGATTCAGGTAATACGAGCGCAAGGACTCGAGATCCGCCTGGAGTTTCTGCCGGGAATACTGGTCGTTCTTGGTGATCCAGGTGAAGAACCCAGGCGTGCGGAGCTGAATTGCGCCAAGGAGCTCGTCTTCCGGGAAGGCCCGATTTCCGACAATGTTTATTCGCTTGATCTTCGCGACCTCTCCTTCATTGATGTTGAAATTGATCGCGACTCGATTGCGCTCGAGCGGTGTCACCGTCGTCGTGAGCTGCACTCCATACAAGGCGCGGGTCAGGTACTGTCGCTTGAGCTCCTGCTCGGCCTGCTCGAGGAGCGCTCGATCAAAGATGCGGCCCTCCTGAAAACCTACGTCGCGCAGGCCTTGCTTGACCTTGTCCTTCTCGAACTCCTTCATCCCGGTGAACTCAATCGACGCGATCGCTGGTCGCTCCTCGACCGTCACGATAAGCAGGTCTCCCTGCGCTTCCAGCCTCACGTCCCGGAAGAATCCCGTGGCGAACAGCGCCCGGATCGCCCCCGCAGCCTTCTCATCCGTCACCGTGTCGCCGACCTTGATCGGAAGGTAATTGAAAACCGTACCCGCTTCGATACGCTGGATTCCTTCGACGCGTATGTCCCGAACGACGAACGAATCGAGCGCCCATGCTGGTGCCGCAAGCACAAGCGACAATGTCGCGGCCCGCAGCGCGAAGTTCATCGAGGGAATTTTTTACCCCGCGAGCAGGCGGTTGATGTCGTTGTAGAAGGCAAAGGCCATCAGGAAGAGCAGCACCATCAACCCGAGACGCTGGCCGAGTTCCATGATGCGCTCGGAAACCGGACTTCCCTTAAGAAGCTCTATGACGTAGTACAAGAGATGGCCTCCGTCCAATAGCGGGATTGGGAGCAGATTCAGCACTCCGAGGCTGATGCTAATGAGCGCTAGAAATGCCACGTAGGCGCCCACCCCCAGCTGTGCCGACTGGCCGGCATAGTCGGCAATCGTTACCGGACCGCTGAGGTTCTTCCAGGACACCTCGCCGATCAGCATCTTCCCCAGCATCTTGAGACTGAAGACGGAAGTCTCCCAGGTCCTCTGCGTGGCCATTCCCAGGGCGACCAGCGGACTATAGGAAACGGTCGTCACGAGACGCTTCATCGCCTCCTGATCGATGACGGGCGCGGCACCTATGCGACCCACGACCTGGCCGTTCTGTCGCTCGGCCTTTGGCTGGAGCGGAATCTCGATGCGCACGGACGCGCGCGACACGAGAAACCTGATCGTGACCCCCGGATGCGTTTGTACCGCGCTCACCACTTCGTCCCAGGCCTGAACCCCATTGCCGTCGATCGACACCACCCGATCCCCTGCCCGCAGACCCGCTGCCTCGGCGACCCCGCCGGAAATGACCTTGCCGATGACCGGCGCGACGTCGGGCCGGTCGAGCTTCAGCCCAAGGCGGGCCAGCGGGTCGGTTTCGAATCCGTCCAGTTCGAAGCCCGAGAGATCGAGCGTGCGCCAATTGAGCCTCTGCCGCCCGTCCACCACCTCCAGACGCACGGCCTGCCTTTCCACGGCGAGCTGCAGCAGTCGCCAGCGTGCCTCCTGCCAGCTGGCGACCGGCTCGTCGTTGATTTTCAGGATGGTTTCGCCCCGCGCCAAGCCACTTGCCGCGGCGAGTGTCCCCGCTGCGGGTGCCGCGACGATCGGCTTCGCCTCCTGCACGCCGGCCACAAACAGCGCCCAGTAGATAATCACCGCGAGCAGGAAATTCGCCAGCGGCCCGGCGACCACGATGGCAATGCGCCTCCAAACTGACTGGCGATTGAACGCCCGGTGCACTTCCTTGGGTTCAACCGGCCCTTCGTTTTCGTCAAGCATCTTCACGTAACCACCGAGCGGTAGCACGGCAAGGACCCACTCGGTCTGGTCCCGGCCGAGCCGCGTTCGCCAGAACGGCCTGCCAAACCCGATCGAGAATCGCAATACCTTGACTCCGCACAGACGCGCAACCGCATAGTGGCCGAGCTCGTGGATCAGGATCAGCACGCCTAGTGCGACGACAAAAGCGGCGACGGTTGTTGCAAAGTTCATGCGGCGTTGGAATTGAATCGCGTGACAATATGATCCGCCCGAGCGCGCGCGAGAGCGTCGGCGGCAAGCACTTCCTCGATTGTAGTGGGAAAGCCTGTCGGAATGCTGTTCAGAGTCTCCTCGATGATCGTTGTAATGCGCAGGAAAGGCAGACGGCCTTCGAGGAACGCCGCAACCGCCACTTCATTGGCGGCATTGAGAGTGGCGGCTGCGCTTCCGCCGCTCCTCAGCGCCTGATAGGCAAGCCTGAGGGCCGGAAAGCGCTCGAAGTCGGGGCGTTCGAAATTCAAGACCCCGATGCGAAACAGATCGAGCGGAGGAACACCCGCGTCAATCCGCTCGGGAAACGCGAGCGCCTGCGCTATCGGAGTGCGCATGTCCGGGTGCCCGAGCTGCGCGATCACGGAACCATCTCTGTATTCCACCATCGAGTGCACCACGCTCTGAGGATGGACAACGACCTGGATCTGCTCCGGACTCGCGCCAAACAGCCAATGCGCTTCGACGACCTCCAGACCCTTGTTCATCATTGTCGCGGAGTCCACGGAGATCTTGCGTCCCATGACCCAGTTCGGATGCGCACACGCCTCTTCCGGCGTCACCCGATTCAGTTCGGTGCGCGACCGTCCACGGAACGGCCCGCCCGATCCGGTGAGCAGGATTCTGCGGATCCCCTTGGACCCGAATTCGCCCGCTGCAAACGGCGGCAAGCACTGGAATATGGCGTTGTGCTCGCTGTCGACGGGCAACAGCGTCGCTCCGCCTGCCCTCACAGCCTGCATGAAGACACCACCCGCTGTCACCAGCGCTTCCTTGTTGGCAAGCAGCAGCTTCTTTCCGCTGCTTGCCGCGGCGGTCGTCGCTCGCAGGCCGGCCGCCCCGACGATCGCCGCCACCACGCAGTCGATCCCGGGGAGCGCTGCGAGCTCAACCAGGCCGGACGTTCCAGCGAGAACCGTGCAGGGCACGCCCGCCCCCGCGAGCCGCTCGCGCAGCAAGGGCGCACGCGAGGCGTCGGCCATGCAAGCGTAGTCGGGGCGGTGCCGTTTGCACAGTTCCGCGAGCTCATCGACTTGCCGGTTCGCAGTCAGTGCGGCGACTCGGAAGCGCCCTGGATGGCGGGCGATCACGTCGAGAGTACTCGCACCGATTGAGCCGGTCGCTCCTAAAACGGCTATGTTCTGAATGTCTTCACCTCATGAACGCAAGCGCCGCGAGCGGAAGCATTGCCAGTAGTGCATCGATCCGGTCGAGAATGCCACCGTGACCAGGAAGAATCTTGCCGCTGTCCTTCACCCCAGCTTGGCGTTTTATCAGAGATTCGAGCAGATCGCCAATAATCCCGACCACTGCGAGCCCCAAGAGAACCGGGACGATCCACAGCGGCTCCGCTGGAGTTCCGTCGGGCGCGAGCGGCATGCTAGCCGGGCTGCCCAGCCATGCCCAGGCGAGCGCGTAGACGCCAACCGCCGCCATTGCCCCCGCCACGCCCTCCCAGGTTTTCCCCGGACTGATGGCCGGAGCGAGCCGGCGCTTGCCGAAGCGCCGTCCCGCAAAGTAAGCAGCCGTGTCCGATACCCATACGGTAGCCAGAATCGCAAGCAGCAAGGTCGAATGACCGCGCCGGAGATCCACGAGGGCGGCGAAAGCCGGCACGAGCACGACCACACCGATGGCAAACAACAAGAGCGGCTGCTGGACGCGCGGCCCCCGCCACATCCATAGGGGCGCCAGAACGGTCCAAAACAAGGCTCCGGCGTGGTACGCCCACTGCGGAGCGTGCCAGCCGCTTGATCCGGGCACGACGACTAGGCTGGGAGCCAGGAAGAGCGCTACGACACACGCCGACCAGGCGAAGCGGCCACCGGCTGCCACGCGGGCGAGGCCCGCCCACTCCCAGGCAGCCACGCCGAGAACCACGGCACAGAATATGACCCAGCCGCCCTGAGGCAGCAGCAGCAGAGCCGAAAGGAACACGGCGAGTGAAACAGCGGCGGTTAGCACGCGGGTTTTCAGCATGGTTGCCCGCCTTCCCAGACTCGCACCGGAGTGCCGCTACGCGATCCTTCGCCGACTGCCCTTGCTCTTCTCCAGTTGCTCGCTGGTTCTTCCGAAGCGACGTTCCCGCTGCTGGTACCAGACGATCGCGGCGTCGAGGTCCCTCTCCTCGAAGTCCGGCCACAGGGTGGGCGTGAAATACAGCTCCGTATAGGCAAGCTGCCAAAGCAGAAAATTGCTGATGCGCTGTTCCCCCCCGGTGCGTATGAACAGGTCGGGCTCGGGTGCATAGTTCAGAGCAAGGTAGGGCGCAAGCTGTTCTTCGGTGAATCCCTCGGCCGGCAGCGGCCCGCTGCGGACAAGCCTGGCAAATGCCTGCATGAGATCCCAGCGACCACCGTAGTTCGCGGCAATCGTAAGCGTGAGTCCGTCGTTCACCGCAGTCAGCTGCTCCGCCTTGTGCGCCAGCTGAACGACGCGCTCTCCGAACGGCGCGATGTCCCCGATCACCTTGAGTCGTACCTGGTTCTCGTGCAGTCGCTCCGCTTCCTGTTCGAGCGCGGCGATGAACAGCTGCCGAAGGGTCGAGACTTCTTCTGCCGGGCGGCGCCAATTCTCGGAACTGAAGGCAAACAGGGTCAGATACCCGACGCCCCGCTCGCGGCAGGCGCGGGTGATTCGGCGCACCGCCTCAACGCCTTGCTTGTGGCCCGCAACTCGAGGCAGGTAGCGCTTCTTCGCCCAACGCCCGTTGCCGTCCATGATCACTGCAATATGCCTGGGAATGTCGCCGGATTGCGGGATTTCCCGCGTCGAACTGACAAAGGAGCTCATGATTGATCTTTCTTTCTCGCGCGCCTTCCCTGCCTCATACCGCCATCAGCTCGGCTTCCTTGCCGGCCAGCATCTTGTCGATATCGGCGATGTATTTGTCGGTGAGCTTCTGGATCTCGTCCTGGGCGCGCCGCTCCTGATCCTCTGAGACCGTCTTGCTCTTCAGCAGTTCTTTCAGCGCGTGATTGGCATCCCGGCGCAAGTTGCGCACCGCGACTTTGGCATTTTCACCCTCGTGCTTTATCACCTTGATCAGCTCACGTCGACGCTCTTCGGTAAGTGCCGGCATCGGCACGCGGACCATGTCGCCTTGGCTCGCCGGGTTCAGCCCAAGGTCCGATTCGCGGATAGCCTTTTCGATTGTGCCCAACATCTTCTTCTCCCAGGGCGAAACGCCGATGGTGCGCGCGTCAATCAAGCTTACGTTCGCCACCTTTGGAATCGGTGTCGGGCTGCCGTAGTAATCAACCAAGACGTGATCGAGCAGCCCAGTGTGGGCGCGTCCGGTCCGAACCTTCGACAGATCGCCCTTGAGCGCTTCGATTGATTTCTGCATCTTCTGCTCGGCGCTCTTCCTAACGTCAATGAGTGTGGTCACTGTTCCTCCATCCCGCGGCGTCACGAGTTGAAGTAGACGAGCGTGCCTTCACTCTCGCCGCCGATGATCCGCTTCATGGCTCCGGGCTTCCGTATGCTGAAAACCGTGATCGGCAGTTTCTGGTCCCGACACAGCGCAAAGGCGGTCGCATCCATTATCCGGAGATTCTTGATCATTGCCTCGTCGAAACTTATTTTGTCATAGCGCCTGGCATCGGGATGGAGCTTCGGATCGGCGGTGTATATCCCGTCGACTTTTGTTGCCTTGAGCACCATTTCCGCTCCGATTTCCGTGCCGCGAAGCGCTGCGGCGGTGTCTGTCGTAAAAAAGGGATTGCCCGTGCCTGCGGCGAAGATCACGATCTTGCCCTCTTCGAGATAGCGAATCGCCTTGTTGCGGATATACGGCTCGACCACTTGCTCGATGTTGAGCGCCGACTGCACCCGCGCATTCAACCCGGCCTGACGCATCGCATCCTGTAGTGCCAGGCCGTTCATGACCGTCGCGAGCATTCCCATGTAATCGGCCGTGGCTCGATCCATGCCGGCCGCACCAGGGGCCACGCCGCGAAAAATGTTTCCCCCGCCGATCACGATGGCTATTTCCAGTCCGAGGGCCGAGACTTGCGCGATCTCGCCCACGATCCGGTCGAGGGTCGCCCGATTGATCCCAAAGGCATCGTCCCCCATCAATGCCTCGCCACTCAATTTCAGCAGAATTCGCTTGAATTTCGATGTGACCGCCATCTCAAGTCGTTTTTTCCGTGTCGTCTCTTCTCGCCGCGCCTACCTGGGCCATCACTTCGGCAGCAAAGTCTCCGGCTTTCTTCTCGATTCCCTCGCCGACAACGTAGAGGACGAAGCGCGATACCGACGCGCCCTTTGCCTTGAGCAGAGATCCGACGGTCTGTTTTCCCGCCGGGTCCTTTATGAAGACCTGACCCAGCAAGGTGATTTCGCTCAAGAATTTCTGCACTCCACCGTCAATCATTTTCTCGACGATATTGGCCGGCTTGCCCGATTCGGCCGCCTTTGCTGCGGCAATATCGCGTTCCTTCTTGATAAGTTCCGCCGGAACTCCTTCTCTCGACAGGGCAACCGGTTTCGGACTGTGACCGGCAATGTGCATCGCCAGATCCTTACCAAGTGCCTCGTCCCCGCCGGAGTAATCGACCAGAACACCTATCTTTGCACCGACGTGAACATAGCGCGCCAGACGACCGTCCGCGCTGATTCTCGCGAAACGGCGAATAGACATATTCTCTCCAATCCGTCCGACCAGTGCCTTACGCGTCTCCTCGACTGTCGACTCACCCAAGGGTAGCATCGCGAGCGCGGTGAGATCACCCGGGTCCTTCTTGGTCACGAGTTCGGCTAGCGATTCTGCGAACTTCAGGAAGTCGTCGCTTCTAGCCACGAAGTCGGTCTCGCAGTTGACTTCCACAATGGCACCCGCCTTGAAATCAGGAGCCGTGAATACGGCGACCACTCCTTCTGCCGCCGTGCGGGTCGCGGCCTTGGTAGCCTTGCTTCCCAGCCTCACGCGCAGGATCTCCTCGGCTTTGGCGAATTCCCCGCCCGCCTCCACCAGCGCCCGCTTGCACTCCATCATCGGCGCGTCCGTCTTGTCGCGGAGCTCCTTTACCAGGTTTGCACTGATTTCCGCCATTCCTGAAACCTCACTGCTTCAAAAAGTTGCAAAAAAAAGGGGCTGCCGCCCCCTTTTTCATGGTCGACCTCGCCGCTTAACCCGCCCCGGCGCCGGATTCCTCGACCTCCACGAATTCATCGGACGTCGCTCCAACGATCTCCTGGAGCGTCTGGCTGCGGCCCTCAAGGATCGCATCGGCCATTCCTCGCGCATACAATCTAATCGCACGGCTCGAGTCGTCGTTGCCCGGGATCACGTGGGCAATGCCGTCGGGGGAGTTGTTCGTGTCCACGATGCCGATTACCGGAATACCCAGCTTCTTCGCCTCTGCAACGGCGCCTTTTTGGTAGCCCACATCTACCACGAACAAGGCATCGGGCAGGCTGTCCAGATCCTTGATGCCGCCCAGGCTGCGTTGCAGTTTGGAAAGCTCCCGCTGAAAGTGCAGGGCCTCCTTTTTCGGCATCTTGTCCACGCTGCCGTCCTGGATCATGCCGTCCATTTCCTTCAGCCTCTTGATCGACTGACGTACGGTCTTGAAGTTGGTGAGCATCCCGCCCAGCCAACGGTGGTCGACGAAGGGTGCCCCGCAGCGCTCGGCTTCTTCCCGAACAATCTCGCGCGCCTGGCGCTTCGTGCCGACGAACAGCACATTGCCCTTGTTGGAAGCGAGCCGACGCACAAACTTGGTCGCCTCCTGATACATCAACATCGTCTTTTCCAGATTGATGATGTGGATCTTGTTGCGATGACCGAAAATGAACGGAGCCATTTTCGGGTTCCAGTAGCGGGTCTGGTGGCCGAAATGCACACCCGCTTCGAGCATTTCGCGCATCGTGGTCGACATAGCAGCTCCGGTTAGGGTTAGTTCAAGCCGCCCCGGCCCATTCACCCGCAATGCAAAGAACGGTCGCGGGCACCCTAACGGGAGAGCGGCAAAAAATTTAGCCGAGGCTAATGCCCGGCTAGGCTGGAAATGATACCATGCGCTTCGAAAAGGGAGCAAGTTTTTCCTGTCCAAACAGAGCATTACTCCTTACTGAGTGCATCGCGCCGAATTCTTCCCGGCCCATCCCGGATTGCCCCGTCGTAATTCCGTTGCGTATTCTTCGTACCTCTTGGCCGCTGCATGACGATTCAACTCAAGACCCCTGAGGATATCGAGCGCATGCGGGTCGCGGGACGGCTCGCCGGGGAGGTGCTGGACTTCATTTCGCCCCAAGTCCGGCCCGGGATCACCACCGGTGAGCTCGACCAGCTTTGCCACGATTTCATGGTCAACGAGCAAAAGACTGTGCCTGCCCCGCTCAACTACGCTCCGCCCGGTTACAAGCCGTTTCCCAAATCGATCTGCACCTCCGTCAATCACCAGGTCTGTCACGGCATTCCGGGGGAGCGCGTGTTGAAATCCGGCGACATCCTGAACATCGACGTGACCGTCATCAAGGACGGTTTCCACGGTGATTCAAGCCGAATGTTCTACGTGGGCGAGCCTTCCGTCCAGGCACGGCGCCTCTGCCAGATCACGTACGAATGCATGTGGCTCGGCATCAAAGCGGTGCGTCCCGGGGCCTTTCTGGGCGACGTGGGTGCGGTGATCCAGCGATACGCGGAGGAGCACGGATACAGCGTTGTGCGCGAATTCTGCGGCCACGGGATCGGGCGGAAGTTCCACGAGGAGCCGCAGGTTCTGCACTACGGGCGAGCAGGGACTGGCATACGCCTACTCGCGGGCATGACATTTACCATTGAACCCATGATCAACGCCGGCAAACCCGCGATTCGGGAGCTTGCCGACGGCTGGACCATCGTGACCAAGGACCACAGCCTTTCAGCCCAGTGGGAACACACGATCCTCGTGACCGAGAATGGCTTCGAGGTCCTGACGCTGTCCGCAGGCGCCACGGCCCCGCCCTCCGAGCCTTAGGCCCGTGCTTTCCGCCCGACCCGCTGTACCGGACGCCAGATCGACTCTCGCCGAACTGAAGGCCGGCGTGCAGGCTGCTTGCGCCGCCCTGCAGAAGAAATTCCGGGAGACCGGCGACAGCAGGGCGGTGTTGCATGGACATCGGAGGCTCGTCGACCGGGTGCTCAAGGACCTGTGGCGGCAATTGCGCATGCCAGCTTCCCTCGCGTTGCTTGCGGTGGGCGGCTACGGTCGCGGAGAGCTCTATCCTCATTCCGATGTAGACGTCCTTGTGCTCCTTCCCGAGTCTCCATCCTCCGCCTTGACGGGGCAAATCGAGACGCTTATCGGTCGGCTGTGGGACACAGGTCTCGAACTCGGTCACAGCGTGCGCACCGTACGCGAGTGCATGCATGAGGCAACCAAGGACATCACCGTGATGACGGCTCTGCTCGAGTCAAGGCGGCTCGCCGGCAACCCCGCCCTATTTGCCGAGTTCGAGCGCGCTCGAAGCAAGACGCTCGATCACCAAGCGTTTTTCAAAGCCAAGCGTCTCGAGCAGGAACAGCGTTATACGAAATTTCAGGACAGTCCCTACAGCCTCGAGCCCAATCTCAAGGAGGCGCCGGGCGGACTTCGAGACCTGCAAGTCATCCTTTGGATCGGCCGGGCCTGCGGACTGGGAAACACCTGGGCGGAGCTGGCCCGCCGCGCCCTGATTACCCCGCAAGAAGCCCGCCAGGCGCTTCGCCATCAAAAACTGCTCGAGGGCCTTCGGGTCCGCCTCCACTACGCCGCCGGGCGGCGGGAGGACCGGCTTCTATTTGACTACCAGGAGAGTCTCGCCCATGACCTGGGCTACAGCGGTACGGCGCATCGCCGCGCGGGCGAACAGCTCATGCAGGCATACTTCCGCACGGCCAAGGCTGTAACGCAGCTGAATGTCATACTGCTGCAGAACGTCGGTGCCGAAATACTCCCGGTCCGTAATTCCGATTCGGAGGTCATCAACGAGCGCTTTCGGCGGACCGGCGAGCTGCTCGATGCCCGTTCGGCCGACCTTTTTGAACGGGAGCCCTCGGCAATCCTGGAGAGCTTCCTGTTGATGCAGCAGAATTCCGAGTTGAAGGGAATGACAGCCCTGACGCTGCGCGCCCTATGGAGAGCGCGGGGCCGCATCGACGCCGCCTTCCGCCGGGATCCGCACAATCGTTCCCTGTTTCTCTCCGTGCTGCAGCAGCCCCGCGGAATCGTGCATGAACTCAGACGCATGAACCAGTACGGCATACTGGGACGGTATCTGCCACCGTTTCGCCGCATCGTCGGCCAGATGCAGCACGATCTCTTTCACGTCTATACAGTGGATCAGCACATCCTCACCGTGGTGCGCAACCTGCGCCGGTTCACCATGCTGGAGTTTTCGCACGAATATCCGCTTTGCAGTCGCCTGATCGCGGGACTCGACCGGCACTGGCTTCTCTATGTCGCCGCGATCTTTCACGACATCGCCAAGGGGCGCGGCGGAGACCATTCTCAGCTTGGAAAGCTCGAAGCCGGCCGCTTTTGCCGCCAGCACGGACTCATGCGCGAAGACGCGAGCCTGGTGGAATTCCTCGTCGAGCACCATCTCACCATGTCTTCAGTGGCGCAAAAACAGGATCTTTCCGATCCCGAGGTAGTCCAGCGCTTTGTCGAGATTGTCGGATCGGAACGGCGGCTCGTCGCCCTCTACCTCCTCACCGTCGCGGACATCCGCGGCACGAGCCCCAAAGTCTGGAATGCCTGGAAAGGGAAGCTGCTGGAAGACCTCTTTAGCGCGGCGGAGCACCTTCTGAAGGGCGGAAGGCTCGAAGCCGATCAGTACATCCAGAGCAAGCAGGCCGAGGCGAAGCGCCTCCTGCGTCTCTACGGACTCTCAGACACTGTCCAAGAGGTTTTCTGGCGCAATCTCGACGTGTCCTACTTTCTTCGGCACGATGCCCAGGAGATCGCATGGCACACGCGGTTGCTCCATTACAGGGTGAGCGCGGAGGCTCCGGTCGTGAAGGCGCGCCTCTCGCCCGCGGGCGAGGGCCTGCAAGTCGTGATCTACGTTCCCGACCAGCGCCAGCTTTTCGCCCGCATTTGCGGCTATTTCGGGTCCATCGGCTTCAGTATCGTCGATGCAAAAATCTATACGACCCGGCACGGCTATGCGCTCGATACGTTCCAGATTCTCGACATCGGGAGCGTCTCCCACCCCCGGGATATGATCGCCCAGATTGAAACCGAACTGGCGCAACGCCTGGCGAGCCAGGGACTTCTGCCCCTGTCGGTCCCGGGACGCGTTTCGCGGCGGGTCAAGCATTTCCCCATAGCCCCGGAGGTGCACCTCGTTCCCGATGAGAAAGGGCAGTACTACTCGCTGTCAGTCACCGCAGGTGACCGCCCCGGACTGCTATACGCGATAGCGCGCGTGCTCGGCCATTACGAGGTGAGCGTGCACACGGCGAAGATCGCGACTCTGGGAGAACGTGCCGAGGACGTATTTGTCGTGTCAGGTGCGGCACTCGTGAACCCGAAGACCGCGCTTCAGTTCGAGACCGACCTCGTGGAAGCCTTGCAGGGCTGACCGAAATGACCTTGCCAGGGCCCGCGGGCCAGGTGCGCTGACGACGCGCCCCTCAGTCGTCGATGACTTCCTGCCCGGGAAACAGCACGTCGACGAAACCGAACATGGACATGTCGCGGATGCGCATTGGATAGAGAATGCCGTCTAGGTGGTCGCACTCGTGCTGGACCACTCTGGCGTGAAATCCCTCCACGCTCCGGTCGATCGGGCGACCCGCTTCATCGAAACCCCGGTAGCGAACCTGCTTGAAGCGCGGAACGACTCCGCGCATGCCGGGGACGGAAAGGCATCCCTCCCAGGCTTCCTCCAGCTCATCGCCGATTGGCGCGACCTCCGGATTGATCAGCACGGTGCCCGGGACTTCTTCCGCGTCGGGGTAACGCGGATTGCGTGCCACACCGAAAATGACCACGCGCAGCGGAACCGCTATCTGCGGAGCAGCCAGTCCGGCGCCGTTCAGGTGCGCCATGGTGTCGCGCATGTCTCTTACCAGCTCGTGCAGATCGGGCGTGTCGAAAACCTGCACGGGCCGAGACTTTTCGAGCAGTCGAGGATCGCCCATTCTCAGCACTTCGCGAATCATGCTGCCGCCTCGATGATGCGCCTCACCCGACCCATTGCCGGTTTGAGTACCTTCTCGATCTGCTGAAGAGAGATACCGCCCGCGCTGGCACCGCGTCCGGCCGCGTGGTTGACCACCACCGCGATTGCGGCGTATTCGACCCCGATCTCGCGCGCCAGGGCAGCCTCGGGCATTCCGGTCATTCCGACGATGTCGGCCCCGTCGCGCTCCAGGCGATCGATTTCCGCGGCCGATTCCAGCCTGGGGCCTTGCGTTGCCGCATATACGGCTCCATCGACCACTTCCTCTCCGCAGGCGACCGCTGCGGCAAGCAGGCGCGCTCGCAACAAAGCAGCGTAGGGCTCGGTGAAATCGACGTGCGTTACCGGCGCCTCATTCTCGAAGAAGGTGCTCACCCTGCCCCAAGTGTAGTCGATGATCTGGTCCGGGATCACGACCTTCCCCGGACCGAGGTCCGCGCGAATCCCGCCGGCGGAAGCCACCGAAACAACCTCGTTGACGCCCTGGTCCTTGAGCGCCCAGAGATTGGCGCGGTAGTTGATCTGGTGTGGCGCAATCGTGTGCGCATCGCCGTGGCGCGCGAGGAACACAACCGGAATCCCCCGGATGGAGCCGAAAGTGAGTAGTCCAGACGGCTCCCCGTAGGGCGTACGCACGGCCTGGCGGCGCGAAACCTCCAAGTCCGCAAGCTGGGTCAAGCCAGTCCCGCCGATGATCGCAAGCATGCTCGTTCAGGATCCCTTCACTGCATAGATCGCCGGCAGATTACGCCACGCTCCGGACACGTCCATGCCGCAGCCGAATACGTAGCGGTTGGGCAAGCGCAGGCCGACGAAATCGGGCACGACAGGCTTGGTGCGCCCGATGTCCTTGTCCGCGAGCACTGCGCAAAAACAGGCCTCCGCACCCAGAGCGAGCACGCGATCGCGGATCGCGGCCAGCGTGTCCCCACCGTCAAGAATGTCATCGAGCACCAGCACTGCGCGGCCTGTCACGTTTTCCCTCGGCGAAACCGTCCAGATGATTTCACCTCCGGACGTGGCGCGTCCGTAGCGCGACGCGTGAACGTAATCGAACTCGAGCGGAAAGCGCAACTTGGGCAGCAGATGGCCCGCAAAGAAAATTGACCCGCCCATCACCGCGAGCACCAGGGGAAACCGCTCCCTGAGGCTTGCGCTGATCTCGGCTGCCAGCCGGTCGATCGTTCTCTGTATCGCGGATTCATCGAACAACTGTTCCGCGTCCTGCAGGATCCTCCAGGCTTCGTCGGGGCTCATGCTCGGGACAGAGGTATGTGTGCAACGCCCACGCCGCCGCCTCACAGCTCCTTCAGGAACCGGTTGAAAGCTTCGCCGACTTCCGGATGCTTGCGCCCGTACGCCACAGTCGCTTTCAGGTAGCCCAGCTTGGAACCGCAGTCGTAACGGGTTCCCTTGAAGGAATAGGCGAGCACACGGTCTTCGCTCAAGAGCGCTGCGATGGCATCGGTAAGCTGGATCTCGCTTCCGGCTCCGGGCTTGAGTTGAGCCAAATGATGGAAGATGCGCGGTGTCAGAACGTATCGCCCGACGACGGCGAGAGTCGAGGGTGCGTCCTCAGGGGACGGCTTCTCGACGATTCCCAGGACGCGCTCGAGACCTTGCATGATCGGCTCGGTTCGGACAATGCCGTATTGCCGGGTCTGCTCGCGCGGGATCTGCTGCACGGCGAGCACGGAAGATTGATGCTGTTCGAATATCTCGGTCATCTGCTTTACCACTGGCGGATTACCGTCGATCAGGTCGTCGGCAAGGATCACCGCAAAGGCCTCGTCGTTGACAGCAGCCCGCGCGCACAGCACTGCGTGGCCCAGCCCGAGCGGCTCGGCCTGTCTGATATAGATGCAATTGACCGATTTCGGAATCACGCTTTGAATGATATCGAGCAGGTCGGTCTTCCCGCGCGCCGCGAGCTCGGCCTCGACTTCGTAGGCCTTATCGAAGTGATCCTCGATCGCGCGCTTGTTGCGCCCGGTGATGAATACCATGTCGCTGATCCCCGCGGCTACCGCTTCCTCGACCGCATACTGGATGAGGGGTTTGTCGACGATCGGCATCATTTCCTTGGGGCTCGCCTTGGTGGCCGGAAGGAACCGGCTCCCCATCCCGGCGACCGGAAATACGGCCTTGGTTACTCTTCTCACTGGGACTCCTTGAGGATTCTTCTCAGCCCCGCCTCGTCAATGACTTCGATCCCCAGCTGCCGCGCTTTCCCGAGCTTGCCTCCGGCCTCGTCCCCGCTCACGACATAGTCTGTACTCTTCGACACCGATCCGCTCACTTTGCCGCCACGACTCTGTATGAGCTCGATTGCTTCCTCACGCGTCATATGGGCAAGTGTCCCGGTGAGGACGAACGTCCTTCCTGCGATACCCGATCCCGCCTGCGCGGCCTGCACCTTTTCCTCCTGCACCTGCACGCCGCGAATTCCACGGGTCATCTGCGCGATGACTTCCATGTTGTGCCGCTGCCCGAAGAATTTTTGCAGGCTCTCCATCAGCTCCTGGCCCACGCCCTCCAGAAGCGGAGGCAGCAGTGTCTTCCCCTGCCGTTTGAGGAGCGCGTTCTCTTTCTGTACCTGCTTCTTGCTTTCTGCGATGGCAGGCCAGTCCGTGCTGAGCAGATTCTCCAGGCTCCGGAAATGCTTCGCGAGAATGCGCGCCACTTCCTCCCCCACTCCAGGGATGCCGAGGGCAAAAATGAAACGCGCCAGACTCGGATGCCTGGATTTGTCGATCGCAGCGGCGACGTTCTGGCCCGATTTCACCCCCATTCTCTCCAGTCCTGAGAGCTCGTCTGCCCCGATGTGATAAAGATCGGCTGGGGTGCGTACCAACTCCTTCTCAACGAGTTGATCGACGAGCTTCTCCCCCAAGCCCTCAATGTCCATCGCCCGGCGCGAAGCGAAATGCAGAATGGCTTGCTTTCGCTGCGCCATGCAGAATAGCCCGCCCGTGCAACGGGAGACAGCCTCTCCTTCTACGCGAACGACCTCCGAGCCGCAGACCGGACATCGATCGGGCATCACAAATTGGTCTGCACGCACTCGCCTCCCGGGCCGCGAGACGCTCACCACTTCCGGGATGACATCGCCAGCGCGCCGCACCACCACGACGTCCCCGCGCCATATGTCCTTCCTGCGGACTTCGTCTTCATTGTGCAGCGTTGCGTTGGAAACCGTGACCCCTCCGACGCTCACCGGCTTCAGACGCGCCACCGGCGTGAGCGCACCCGTCCGGCCCACCTGAACTTCGATGTCTAGTACTTCGGTGAGAGCTTCCTCGGCGGGATACTTGTGCGCCACCGCGAATCGCGGCGCCCGCGACACGTATCCAAGCGTGCCCTGGTCGGAAAATCTGTTGACCTTGTAAACGACGCCGTCTATGGCATAGGGCAGCTTTTCCCGCTTGGCGGCCATCGTGCGGTAATATTCGAACAGGCCTTTTAGCCCTCTCACCGTCGCGTGGTCGGGCGAAACCGGGAAGCCCTCCTCCGCCAGCCAATCCAGTACCTCGCTTTGCTGCTCGCACGGCACGCCGCCGAGCTCGGCCAGCCCATAGGCAAAAAACCGCAACGGACGCTGCGCGGTAAGCCTAGGGTCGAGCTGCCGCACGCTCCCCGCTGCCGCGTTACGCGGGTTTGCGAACTCCTTTTCGCCATGCTCGCGCTGCCGCGCGTTCAGCCGCTCGAAGTCGGCCTTGTGGATGATGATTTCACCCCGCACCTCGAGCGACGCCGGCGGATGCGCACTGCGTAGTCTCAACGGTATCGAGCGCACGGTTTTCAGGTTTGCCGTCACATCCTCTCCCGTATAGCCGTCGCCGCGTGTCGCGCCCTGCACGAAGCGTCCGGACTCGTAGGCAAGGCTGATCGCCAGTCCGTCGAACTTCGGTTCCGTCGCATATTCGATTTCGTCTCGCTCGAGCGCTTCGCGGACGCGCCGATCGAATGCGGATACGTCCTCTTCCGTGAAAGCGTTGTTCAGCGACAACATCGGGGTGCGATGGGTCACCTGGCGGAACGTCGCGAGCGGCTGGCCGCCGACGCGCTGCGTCGGAGACTCCGGGGTGACAAGCTGCGGATATTGTGCTTCGATCTCGCCCAGCGCTCTAAACATCCTGTCATATTCCGCATCGGTGATCGTCGGCGCGTCGAGAACATAGTATTTGTAGCAGTGCTCCTCGAGTTCCCGGCGGAGCTCCTCCACCCGCTTGAGAGCGCTCTTCGGAACGGGCATCAGGAGAAAAGGCGCAAGGCCAGCGCTCCCGCAGGATCGATCCCGCGCGCCTCCATGTTTCGGTGCAGCTTGCTGATCTGGTCTCGGATGGCGTCGAATGACGCGGGGTCCAAGGCTCGTCCATTGTCATCGACGATCCGGCCTCCAACCCGCCGCGCGAGCCGTTCCGCCAGGTGCCGGAACTGGTCGAAATCCTCGCTCGCCGATCTCGGAACGTCGAATTCGAGGGTAAGCCCGTGAGCAGGCCCACCTTTTCCGCCGGGTTGACCCGAAGACGTCTCCTTGATTCCGACCGTGCACAAGGTCCTTCCGGTACCGCGGCGCCGAAGGCTGCCGTCCGCGGAATCAAGCTCAAAGCCGACCGCCTCGGCGAATTCCCGGACCCGATCCGCGGGGGGCGCCTGTTCGGTCACAACATGCACTGCAATCCGGATGTCCACGTCGCTGCAGAATCGGTCGAGTTCCACGGCCCGCGCGGCCGCAGGCGCCGCCCCCGGTGCCGTTGCGAGCGCCCCGACTGCCGCTGCCGCCTTTTCCACCGCAGCCGCAAACTCCGCAATTTCCTCCGCGCTCGTGGCACCCCGGCGGTCGGACAGTTGCAGCCCGGCTCGCATCATCGAGTACTTCTGACCGGGACGCAAGGTTTCCCAGGACTGCGAAGCCTCATCGAAGCCTTCCCAGCTCACGAATCTCGAACCGTGCTGGAGTTCGGCGGCGGCCTGAAGCAGCTCTCCCCCCGGGATCTCCTCCGCCGTTTCTATAGGCACGACAAAATCGACCTGCTCGGAGAGCATGGCGCCGCGGGCAGGGGCATCGGCCGCGACACGGTGGGGAGTCACGGCTTCGGTCGAGCCAAGCACGGGTTCGACGCGGTCGGGGGCGGGGGACTCCCGTTCCCGGGCCCCGTGCTCCCCAAACAGGACATCCTCCCGGCTCCGCGCAAGGCCCGACTCGGCCTTGCGCCGGTACTGGCGCTCCTGCCACTTGTTGTAGAAAAACACGGAGGCAATGACCCCGGCACCGATCGCCAGGAGTCCGAGTTGCAGTTCGCTCATGCTCAGGCCGCAGCGGGTTCTTCGCGGAGCTTCAGCGCTTCGTCGATGTCTACCGCCACAACGCGTGATACGCCTTGCTCCTGCATGGTCACACCAATCAGCTGGTGTGCCATCTCCATGGTGATCTTGTTGTGGCTGATGAACAGGAACTGAGTCTGCTGGGACATCTTCTTGACGAGATCGCAGAACCGCTCGGTGTTGGTGTCGTCCAGCGGCGCGTCCACCTCATCGAGCAGGCAGAACGGCGCCGGATTCAGCTGGAAAAGCGAGAAGACGAGCGCGAGAGCGGTCAGTGCCTTTTCCCCGCCGGAGAGCAAATGGATGCTGGTGTTTCTCTTGCCCGGAGGACGGGCCGTCACCTGCACGCCGCAATCGAGAATTTCCTCTCCGGTCATGACGAGCTTGGAATCACCCCCGCCGAAAAGCGCCGGGAACATCTCGCTGAAATGACGATTGACCGCGTCGAAAGTCGTCTGCAGCAGCTCGCGCGTTTCCCGATCGATCTTCCGGATCGCATTCTCCAGCGTCTCGAGCGCTGCGGCAAGATCGGCGCTTTGCGAATCGAGAAACTGCTTACGCTCCTGGCTCGTGGAGAGCTCTTCGAGCGCCGCCATGTTGACCGCCCCGAGTTCCGCGATCGCATTGGTGAGACGGGTTATCTCGCCCTGCAGCGGCGCGGCTTTCTGACCTTCCTTCATTGCAGCGGCGAGAACCACCTCGTCCGCCCCGGCATCGCGCAACTGCTGCGCGAATTGGTCGTAGGTGATGCGTGCAGCCTGTTCCTTGAGTCTCAGCTCGGCGATGCGATCGCGCAGGGGCTGCAGCTTCTGCTCGGAGGTCATTCTCCCCTCCTCGGCGGCACGCAGCTGGTTGGCGATCTCTTCCTGCCGGTTGCGCGCTCCGGCAAGCGCCTGTTCCCGGGCGACTCGCAGCTCGAGCGCGCGCTGAAGCTGGTCCCGTAGCACCTGGTCGTCCGCCCCGGCCAGCTCGGCCTGCAACTGTTCCAGGTTGTGCCCGGCCGCCTGCGCTTGCTCATGAAACACATGAGATGATCTTTCTATCTCACTTATTTTAGACACACATTCCTTTTCTCTGTAGGTCGCATCCTGGGCTTCGCGCTCGGCGCGCTGCAAAACGTCCCGCTGGGCCCTGAGGCCTTGCTCGGATGCATCGTGTTCCTGCTGGGTGCGCTCGAGCCTCCGATAGAGCTCGTCGATCTCCGCTTGATGGCGTTCCAGCCCGGCTTCCGCGGCGGCTTGGGCCGCCTGCTCGATCGCCTTTTGAGCCGCGATGTCCTGCAATCCTGCCTCGATTTGCCGGCTTCGCTCCTCGTATCGCTCCTGCCCCTGGGTCAGCTTGAGGTTCTCCAGCTGGCGCTCGTGGTGCCGTTGCTTGAGGACTGCCCCGGCTGCACGCAGTTTGACCAGACCCTCATCGTGTTCGGCGAGCGACCTGTCGAGTCGGGAAAGCTCCGCTCGCTGCTTCTCGACCTCCGTTTGAAAGTTGCGCGCCTGCGCCGACAGCGACTCTATCTCGCGCTGACGCGCGAGAATGCCGGTATCAGCCGGGTCTGGGGCATGGAAGCTCACCCCGTAGCGGCTGAACTGATGGCCTTCGCGATTGACCAGCACGACGCTGGACGGCAGGGCCAGGCGGGTCATGAGCCGAGGCACGCCTTCCACGGCGCAGTACGGCGCAAGCCACGTGGCGATGACGCCCTGCGCCGATGGCTCGAGCGCGTTTACATAGTCGGCCAACGGCTTGAGGCCATTCTCGGGCATCGGCCCGCCGCCTGGGCCGGGGATGAAGACGCTCACCTTCGCCGGCGGAGGATCGTCGAGCAGCCGCTGCAGTAGCTCGGGATCAGACATCTCCAGGGCATGCAGCCGTTCGCGCAAGGCCGATTCGACCGCGGCCTCCCAGCCCGCCTCCACCCGTATCTTCTGCCAGAGCCTGGGTTTCGCGGCAAGCTGATGTCGGTCGATCCAATCATGCACTTTGCTGTTCTCTTCTACTTGGTTCTGTATCTTCTGCAGAGTGAGGAGCTTTCCGTCCAGCGCGGAGAGCTCGCGCTCCAGGTTCTGCAGATTCTCCATGACGTCCTGCCGCTGGCCGTCCAGAGCTCCCCGAGCGTCCTCGACCTGGGCGAGCAGCGCTTCTTGGCGCGAGAGCTCGGTGGTGCTCCGGGCGAGTTCCTCTCCCAGGCGTGACAGCAGCTGCACATCGGGGGCGACCAGCTCCCCGCGTTCCGCGAGCAGGCGCTCCTCGCGCTGGTCCAGGGCTTGCAGCGCCTTTCCGGCATGCGCAAGATGCGCCTGCTCCACCTGAAATGCCTGTTCAGCCTGGCTGATGCGCTCGCGCTCATCCGCCAGGCGCCCCTGCAGCAAGCGGAAGGCTTGCTCCATCTGCGGCAGCTTGGCCTGCTCCTCGGCCAGTCTGCCTCGAAGCCGCTCGAGTTCCTCGCGCGACTGACCTAGCCGCGCGTGCCATTCTCGCGTCTCCTCCTGAAGGCTCGTCTGGCTTTGCTGCCCCATATCCAGCTGCGCGCGCAGCTGCACGAGCTGCGCCTCAAGGCGCTGCCGGGTGTCGGCGACGAAGCGTATCTCGGCTTCGAGCCGCGATACATCTGCATTGGCGCCATAAAGGTCGCCTTGCGCGGAACCCAGCGCATCGCCAGCGGCGTAATGACCGGTGCGCGCCTCTTCGAGCAGCCGCTCGATTTCGCGCAGCCGGGCTGTTTCGGCTTCCAGCTCTGTCGTGCAGCGTTCGATCTCGCGCAGGTGTCGTTGCGCCTCGGCCTCGGCTTCAGTGCGCCGCAAGAGCCACAGCAGGTTCTGCTTGTGCGCCCGCTCTCCCGTGTGCTCGTTGTACCTTCTCGCTACCTCCGCCTGTTTCGACAGTCTCTCGATCTGAAGGGCCAGCTCCTGACGTATGTCACCCACCCGTGCGAGGTTTTCACGGGTGTCGGCGAGCCGGTGCTCGGTCTCCCTCCTCCGTTCCTTGTACTTCGAGACACCCGCTGCCTCCTCGAGGAATACCCTCAGCTCCTCGGGCCGTGCTTCGATGATGCGCGAGATCGTGCCTTGCTCGATGATCGCGTAAGCGCGGGGCCCAAGACCCGTACCGAGAAAGATGTCCTGGACGTCGCGCCGCCGCACGTGCGTATTGTTGATGTAGTACGAGGATTCGCCGTCCCGTTGCAGAACCCTCTTTACGGAAATTTCTGCGTACTGCGACCACTGGCCCGCTGCCCGGCCGAGGCTGTTGTCGAAGGAAAGCTCCACGCTCGCGCGGGCCACGGGTTTGCGTAAGGACGAGCCGTTGAAAATCACGTCCTGCATCGAGTCCCCGCGCAGCGCGGCCGCGCGCGACTCGCCCAGCACCCAGCGCACGGCGTCGATGATGTTTGACTTGCCGCAGCCGTTCGGGCCGACCACGCCGACCAGCTGGCCGGGCACGCCTACGGCGGTGGGATCGACGAAAGACTTGAAGCCGGCGAGCTTGATTTGTGTGAGCCGCACGCTAGCAGACCGTGCTACAAGTCCGGATAAAAGAAAACCGGCTGCAGGCCGGATGCAATGTCGAAAGACGTAGCCCATATAATACCATCTCCATCTCGAATTTCGCTCCTTCCTATGCCGCCTAAACCACGCAAATCGCTGGAGAGCTTTCCCAACCCCAGCCCCCGCCGCGACTATGTGATCCGGATGCAGATTCCTGAATTCACCTGCCTGTGCCCGCGGACCGGACAGCCGGATTTCGCGACCCTCTACCTCGACTACATACCCGACCGCAAATGCGTCGAACTGAAGAGCCTGAAGCTCTACATCTGGTCCTACCGGAACGAAGGTGCTTTCCATGAGGCTGTCACAAACCGAATTTGCGACGACCTGGTGGAGTTGCTGTCGCCCCGCTTCCTGCGGCTCACGGCCCGGTTCTACGTGCGCGGCGGAATCTTCACCAGCGTCGTGGCCGAACACCGCAAGGCCAAGTGGAAGCCGGCACCGGGCCTGGAGTTGGCGCCGGTCGAGGAGCAGCGCAGTACACGTTGACCTTCAGACGCGGAACCGCCCAAGCTTTCGATAGCTGCAATGAATCCCCGACTGCAGTCGCTGCAACCTTACCCGTTTGAGAAGTTGCGCAGGCTCCTTGAAAGTGTCACGCCCAATGCCAGGCTTGCACATATCAGCCTGGGGATCGGCGAGCCGCGCCACCCGACACCGGAGTTCATCAAGCGCGCCCTGTCCGACAGCCTTGCGAAGCTCGCAGGCTATCCCCCGACGGCGGGAAGCGAATCCCTGAGGCAGGCAATCGCGGACTGGCTCGCGCGGCGCTATCGATTGCACTCGATCGACTGGAGGACCGAGGTGTTGCCGGTAAACGGTTCGCGCGAGGCCTTGTTTGCCTTCGCGCAAGCAGTCGTGGACCCCACGCGGTGCGAGAGCGTTGTGCTCTGTCCCAATCCCTTCTACCAGATCTACGAAGGCGCGGCTTTGCTCGCCGGCGCCAGCGTCCACTATATGAACACCACCGCCGACCGCGGTTTTGCCCCCGATTACGGGTCGGTGCCCGAGGATATCTGGCCCCGGGTGCAACTGCTCTACGTCTGCTCGCCGGGGAACCCCACAGGAAGGGTGCTGGGACTCGGTGACTGGACGGAGATCTTTGCCCTTTCCGATCGGTACGGATTTGTAATCGCGTCCGACGAATGCTATTCGGAGATCTATTTCGACGAAGCCGCCCCGCCCCTGGGGGCCCTGCAGGCGGCAAACCAGCTCAACCGCGGCTTCGAGCGCTTGGTAGTGTTCTCCAGCCTGTCCAAGCGCTCCAACGTGCCCGGTATGCGTTCGGGGTTCGTCGCTGGAGATGCCGAAGTACTCAAGGCATTCCTGCTCTATCGCACCTACCACGGCGGGGCCATGAACCCGGCCGTGCAGGAAGCAAGTGTCGCCGCCTGGCGGGACGAATCGCATGTGCGGGAGAACCGTAGCAGGTATGCGGAGAAATTTTCGCGGATCACCCCAATGATGCGGCAGGTCCTGGAAGCGGAGCGCCCCGATGCGGGCTTCTACCTGTGGGCTCGAACGCCCATCGCCGACCAGGAATTCGCCAGGCGGCTCTATGCGGAGCAGCATGTCACGGTCCTCCCGGGAAGCTTTCTCGCGCGCGCGGCAGGCGGGATCAACCCGGGAACGAACTACGTGAGAATGGCGCTGGTTGCGGAACTCGGCGAATGTCTCGAGGCAGCCCAACGTATCGTAGAATTCGCCAAACACCTCTGAGCGACATTCCATGCGGGGACTCCAAGACATCATCGACGAAGCCTGGGAAGGCCGGGCCCAGCTTTCACCGGGGTCCTCCCCTGCAAGAAAACTTGGCAGGACAGTCGGTCGCGTTCTCGATGCGTTGGACAAGGGACACTTGCGGGTCGCCGAGAAGGTCAACGGCACTTGGCATACGTATCAGTGGATCAAGAAGGCCGTGCTCCTCTCCTTTCGTCTCGAGAACAACCGGCCCATGCGGGCCGGATCGCTGCAGTTCTACGACAAGGTTCCGACGAAATTCGGACGCTACAGCCGCAAACAGCTAGAAGACGGAGGATTCCGTGTGGTCCCGCCCGCGGTCGCCCGGCGCGGCGCCTATATCGCAAGGAACGTGGTGCTCATGCCCTCCTATGTCAACGTCGGCGCTTATGTGGACGAGGGCACCATGGTCGATACCTGGGCGACCGTCGGTTCGTGCGCTCAGATCGGGAAGAACGTGCACCTCTCCGGAGGCGTAGGCATCGGAGGCGTGCTCGAACCCCTGCAAGCCAATCCGACGATCGTCGAGGACAACTGCTTCATCGGCGCGCGTTCTGAGATCGTCGAAGGCGTCATCGTCGAGGAAAACGCCGTGATCTCTATGGGTGTCTTCATCGGGGCGAGTACGAAGATCCTGGACCGGGCAAGCGGCCGGATTCTCTACGGAAAAGTGCCGGCAGGAGCGGTCGTTGTGCCTGGCACCTTGCCCTCCGCGGACGGACAATACGGCCTATACTGTGCCGTAATCGTGAAACAGGTCGACGCCAGGACCCGCGCCAAGACCAGCATCAACGAGTTGCTGCGCGGCGAATGAGGGTCGGCTGCACTTCGGGAGGAAGCCCATGGCCGCGATGACGCGTCTGTTCCAGCTGATGGCCGACAAGAAGGCCTCGGACATCTTCTTGTCCGTCGGCTCACCGATCAACATCAAGATCAACGGGATCGCGATGCCCATCAACCAACAGGCCATTGATGGAACGACCGTCAAAGCGCTGCTCTACGAGGTGATCGACGAGAAGCAGAGAAAGGAATACGAAGACACTCTGGAACTGAACACGGCCTTCACGCAGGAGGGCATCGGAACTTTCCGCATCAGCGCATTCCGGCAGAAGGGTTCACCCGCAGTCGTGGTGCGCTATATTCCGGGCACGATTCCGTCTTTCGACTCGCTCGGCCTGCCGCCGGTGCTCAAGGAAATCATCATGGAGAAGCGCGGACTGCTCCTGATGGTCGGGGCCACGGGATCCGGAAAATCGACTTCGCTCGCAGCGATGCTCGACTACCGCAATGAACAGAAGTCCGGGCACATCCTCACTCTGGAGGATCCGGTTGAGTTCATCTTTCAAAACAAGAAATCGATCGTGAATCAGCGCGAAGTCGGTACCGATACCCTGGACTACCGCATTGCCCTGAAGAACGCCCTGCGCCAGGCCCCCGACTGCATCTTGATCGGCGAGGTACGTGACAAGGATGGGATGACCTCGGCCATCCAGTACGCCCAGTCCGGACATTTGTGCCTCGCCACCTTGCACGCCAACAACAGCTATCACGCGATGAACCGGATCATCAGCTTCTATCCACTGGAGAGCCGTGCGTCCCTGCTGCAGGACTTGTCTGCCACCCTGAGATGTGTGGTCTCGCAGCGTCTGGTCAGGAACGTCAGGGGCGGTCTCTCGGCCGCGGTTGAAGTCATGCTGAACAGCCGTCATATGGCAGAGCTCATCGAAAAAGGCGAAATTAACCAAATGAAGGAAGCCATGGAGAAAGTTCTTACCCCGGGGTCACAGACTTTCGAGCAGGCGCTGTTCAAGATGCTCCGCGACGGAACGATCACTCAGGACGAGGCCCTTGCGAACTCCGATTCGGCGAGCAATCTGCTGTGGCTCATCAACAACACCGAGGCCGGCGCAGATCTCGTGGCGGGCAGGGAGAAAGGCGCCGACCGACCCGCGGCCACGACACCCGGCAGCCCCTCCTTCAGCAGTTTCAAGCTTGACGTAGACGAAACGGAGCGCGTATAGCTGTCTGCAAGCGGGCCGGAACGCTGAAGCACTCCCCTCTGGAGCATCGACATGGCAGCCGTTGACGCGGCCGCGACGCTTGGACTGGCGCGCGAGCTGATCGCCCGGCGCTCGGTCACTCCCGACGACGGCGGCTGCCAGGAGCTGCTCGCCGCGCGCCTTGCCCGCGCCGGATTCCGCAGCGAAACGCTGCGCCACGGCGCGGTCACCAACCTTTGGGCGCGCCGCGGCACCGCCCCGCCGCTCCTTTGCTTCGTCGGCCACACCGATGTCGTTCCGACCGGGCCGCTCGACCAGTGGTTGAGCGATCCCTTCGTCCCCACCGAGCGCGAGGGCAAGCTCTTCGGGCGCGGCGCCGCCGACATGAAGACCTCGATCGCCGCGTTCGTCGTCGCGGTCGAGGATTTCCTGGCGAGCCACCCTTCGCCCAATGGGTCGATCGCGCTGCTCATCACCTCGGACGAGGAGGGCCCCGCCGTCGACGGGACCGTGCGGGTGGTCGAGCTGCTGAAGGGCCGCGGCGAGCGCGTCGACTACTGCCTGGTCGGCGAGCCAACCTGCGCCGCGAAGCTGGGCGACACCATCAAGAACGGCCGGCGCGGCTCGCTCAACGGCACGCTGCGGGTAAGGGGCGTACAGGCGCACATCGCGTATCCACACCTGGGGAAGAACCCCGTCCACGTCGTCGCGCCGGCGCTCGCCGAGCTCGCCAAGACCGAGTGGGACAAGGGTGACGAGTCGTTTCCGCCGACCACCTGGCAGATCTCCAACATCCACGGCGGAACCGGCGCCGACAACGTGATCCCGAACGATGTCGAGATCAAGTTCAACTTCCGCTTCGGCACCGCGAGCACGGCCGACGTTCTCAAGCGGCGCATGCATGCCGTGCTCGACCGTCACAAGCTCGACTACGGGCTCGACTGGACGGTTTCCGCCGTGCCCTACCTCACGCCCCGCGGCAAGCTCGTCGACGCGCTTTGGGCAGCGATCCGCGACGTCACGGGCGCGGCACCGGAGGTCAGCACGACCGGCGGAACCTCGGACGGACGCTTTATCGCCGCGATATGCTCCGAAGTGGTGGAATTCGGCCCAGTGAACGCCACGATCCACAAGCTCAACGAGCACATCGATCTCGCGGCGATCGAGCCGCTGCGCGAGATCTACCTGCGTCTCCTGACCCGGCTTCTTGCATCCTGACCGAATCTCGCAATCGCAGGCTGCGCGACTGGCTCGCCAAGGCCGAGCGCGAACTGCGGGCGGCGCGCCTTGCCTTCGGCCACGGAACGCACAACGCCCGCGACGAGGCGGCGTGGCTGCTCGCGCACGTGCTCAAGATGTCGCACGAAGATTTCGCGCGATCGGCGGCGTACGAGCTCACCGCGCGCGAGCGCCGCGAAGCACAGCGCCTGATCGATGCGCGGGTGCGCACCCGTCGCCCCCTGGCGTATCTGATCCACGAGGCCTGGCTCGGCGATCACCGCTTCTACGTGGACGAGCGCGTCGTCGTCCCGCGCTCCTTCATCGCCGAACTGCTGCGCGAACACCTGAAGCCGTGGATATCGCGCCCTGCGTCGGTGCGCCGCGTGCTCGAGCTGTGCACGGGCTCGGGCTGCCTTGCGGTGCTGCTGGCACTCAGCTTTCCGCGTGCCACCGTGATGGCCACCGACATTTCGCGCGCGGCACTGAATGTCGCGCGTCGCAATGTCGCCGCATACGGCCTTGCGCGGCGAATCCAGCTCGTTGGCGCGGATCTTTTCCCTAGCTTTGCGTCCGGGCTATTTGACCTGATCGTCGCCAACCCGCCCTACGTCGAGGCGAAAGCCATGCGGGGCCTGCCTCCTGAATATGGTCACGAGCCGCGAGTTGCGTTGAGCGGCGGACCGGATGGGCTACATTTCGTGCGCCGCATCTTGCTCGAGGCCGCCCGATTTCTCAGACCACGCGGCCTGCTGCTTGTGGAGATTGGAAACAATCGGAGAAAGCTTGAGAAAGCGTATCCCAACGTTCCCTTCATGTGGGTGGAAACCAGCGCCGCCGACAGCGCGGTCTTTCTCCTGTCACGCGAGGAACTGCCCCCGTCGAACCCGTGGCTCCGCGGCAAGCTGAGGAATCGGCGGCACTCGAGCAAGAGCACTCCACTCCACGGGCCTAGGCTATAATCCTCAGCCTGCGGTGGCCGTAGCTCAGCTGGTAGAGTCCCGGATTGTGATTCCGGTTGTCGTGGGTTCGAATCCCATCGGCCACCCCACCCTCGCCTCTAACCGCCTCTGCCTAACGACGCTGATACTGCGTCGCCCCAAACAGAACTTCGCGCGCCTTTGGATCGTATTGACCCGGAGGGGTCGTCTGGACATCTGCCAGGACCTTCAACGCACGCTGTACGGCTGGACGTGCGGCAATTCCGTCAAACCATGTTTTGACCCTGGGAAATTCATTCCAGTCGATGCCGTTCCTCTCGCTATTGCGTAACCAGGGAAAAATCGCGATGTCCGCGATCGAGTACTCCGTGCCTGCGAAGTATGAAGCCTCCGAAAGCCGCTTCTCCATCACGCTGTGCAGGCGCCTCACCTCGTTCGAATAGCGCCTGATTACGTAGTCGATGCGCTCGGGCGGAACGTTGCTGCGGAAGTGCCCCGACTGTCCCATCATCGGTCCGATCGAGCCCATCTGAAACATGAGCCACTGCAGCGCGACGCAACGCCCGCGAGCGCCGCGAGGCAGAAGCTTTCCGGTCTTCTCCGCGAGATAGATCAGAATCGCGCCCGACTCGAACACTGAGTTCGCCTTCCCGTCCGGACCGTCACGGTCGACAATGGCGGGGATCTTGTTGTTCGGGCTGATCCGCAGGAATTCCGAGCCAAACTGCTCTCCCGCACGGATATTTACCGCATGAATTTCATGCTCAAGTCCCGTTTCTTCGAGCATGATATGTATCTTGTGTCCATTGGGAGTTGGCCAGGTATAGACGTCAATCATGGAGAGTTTCCTCTTGTTCTTAACTGGGGCTGGCGCGAGGCGTCAGCTACTTTCGGAAGATCATGGCGCGCCCGGCGGGACTCGAACCCACAACCCCCAGCTTAGAAGGCTGGTGCTCTATCCTGGTTGAGCTACGGGCACGGGTAGAGTTTCAACACGTGGCGGGGGCTTGGTCGGGGTGGGGAGATTCGAACTCCCGACACCTTGCTCCCAAAGCAAGTGCGCTACCAGGCTGCGCTACACCCCGCGGGTGCGGAATAGTACGCCTTCGTGCCCGCGACGGTCAACACGTCACATTCGCCGTTCTCCCTTGCCGCCAATTTGGATTTCTGGTATCACATTCGCTTTCTTCCGGACCCGGAGATTTCAGCTTGGAGTTGCTGCACAGGACCATTCCGCCCTACGTGCCGAACAAGGGCGAGGAATACATGAACTCCAGACAGCGCGCGCATTTCAAGGCGGTCCTCGAGGCGCTCAAGGTCGAGCTCACGCAAGACATCAACCGAACCGTCCACGCAATGCAGGACGAGGCGACCTTGTTCGCCGATCCAAACGACCGCGCCAGCCAGGAATCCGACATCGCCATTGAATTGCGCAATCGGGACCGCGAGCGCAAGCTGATCAAGAAGATCGACGAAACCATAGCGCGCATCGAGAAGGACAACTACGGCTATTGCGAAAACTGCGGTATCGAGATCGGTTTGAAGCGGCTGGAGGCGCGGCCGACCGCAACCCTCTGCATAGACTGCAAGACTCTCGACGAATTGCGCGAAAAACAGGTTGCGAAGTGACCGGCGAAACGCCTGGCGCGACGCAGATCGCCCGGAGGAGGCTCGGGACGAAGGATCCGGGTTTCTGACCTCCTGAACCCGCAAAAAGAAAAGGGCGCCTGGGCGCCCTTTTTCTTTTTGACTACGGGGGGTCAGGAATGCGTCGCCGGCGCCGCTTCCTTGACTGCTTTCATGCTGAGGCGCACTCGGCCTTTTTCGTCCGCTTCGAGCACCTTGACTTTGACTTGCTGGCCTTCCTTGAGGTGGTCGGACACGTTGTTTACACGCTCGTGGCTGATCTGCGAGATATGCAGCAGACCGTCCTTGCCCGGCAGAAGCTGCACGATGGCGCCAAAGTCCAGCAGCTTCAGGACCGTGCCGTCGTAGATCCGGCCGACTTCCACGTCCGCCGTGATGTCCTCGATGCGCTTCTTTGCGGCTAACCCGCCATCGGCGTTGACGCAGGCGATCGATACCGTGCCATCGTCGGAGATCTCGATCGTCGTTCCCGTTTCCTCCTGGAGGCCCCGAATCACGATCCCGCCCTTGCCGATAACGTCGCGAATCTTCTCGGGATTGATCTTGATCTTGATGATACGCGGCGCGTAACTCGAAATCTCTGTACGAGATCCTTCGAGCGCCTGCGTCATGATACCGAGGATCTGCATCCGGCCTTCGCGGGCCTGGGCGAGCGCCACCTGCATGATCTCCTTGGTGATGCCCTCAATTTTGATGTCCATCTGCAAGGCAGTGACACCGCGTTCCGTGCCCGCTACCTTGAAGTCCATGTCGCCGAGATGATCCTCGTCGCCGAGGATGTCGGTGAGCACCGCAAAACGCTTGCCTTCCTTGATCAGCCCCATCGCGATGCCGGCCACGTGAGCCTTCATCGGGACGCCCGCGTCCATGAGGGCGAGGCTACCTCCGCAGACGGAAGCCATGGAGGAGGAGCCGTTCGACTCGGTGATTTCGGATACGACACGCATCGAATACGCAAATTCCTCGGGGCTGGGCAACATGGCGGAGAGCGCACGCTTGGCAAGGCGGCCATGGCCAATCTCTCTCCGCTTGGGGGATCCCATGCGGCCGGTCTCCCCTGTCGCGTAAGGAGGCATGTTGTAGTGGAGCATGAAGCGCTCCTTGTATTCGCCCATCAGGGCATCGATGATCTGCTCGTCGCGGCCCGTGCCCAATGTGGCCACCACGAGCGCCTGCGTTTCGCCTCGCGTAAAGAGCGCGGAGCCGTGCGTCCGCGGAAGGACGCCCACGCGCACGCTGATGGGACGAACGGTGCGCGTGTCGCGACCGTCGATGCGCGGCTCGCCGTCGAGAATCTGGCCACGGACGATTTTCGACTCGAGATCGAAGCAGATCTCCTTGACCGCGTTCGCGTCCGGCCCCTCCTCCTTGCCTACCCCAATTTCCTCGAACACGCGCTTCCAGATGCCGTCGATCGCCTCGGAGCGCGCCTGTTTCTGCCTCAACTTGAATGCCGCTCTCAGATCCGCCTCGGCGAGCTCCTTGAGCCTGGCAACCAGCGCTTCGTCCTTCTCTTTGGGCTTCCAGTCCCAGGCCGGCTTGGCGGCCTCATCGGCGAGTTCGTGAATCGCCTGTATTGCCGCCTTCATTTGCTCGTGGCCGAAAACGACTGAGCCAAGCATGACTTCCTCCGACAGCTCGCCCGCCTCGGACTCAACCATCAGCACCGCGTGCTCGGTTCCCGCAACCACCAGGTTGAGCTGGCTATCCTTGAGCTGCGTCGCAGTCGGATTGAGCAGGTACTGTCCGTTGGCGTAACCGACGCGGGCGGCCCCGATAGGCCCGTTGAAGGGGATTCCTGAGAGGGTCAACGCAGCCGACACGCCGATCATCGCCGGAATATCCGGATCGACTTCCGGATTGCACGACACGACCTGCGCCACCACCTGCACTTCGTTGTAGAAGCCCTCCGGGAACAGCGGTCGGATGGGCCGGTCGATCAACCGCGAGGTCAGGGTTTCCTTTTCGGAGGGACGCCCTTCGCGCTTGAAGAATCCCCCCGGAATCTTTCCGGCAGCGTAGGTCTTCTCGACATAATCACAGGTGAGGGGGAGGAAATCCTGTCCCTGCTTCACCGTCTTGGATCCGACGACCGTGCACAGCACGACGCTATCGTCCATGTTCACCACCACGGCGCCGTGCGCTTGGCGGGCGATTTCGCCGGTCTCCAGCGTTACTTGGTGAGCGCCATAGGTGAAGGTCTTCTTAATTGTCTGAGGCATGATGTTCTCGATGTGTGGAGGAAATCCGGGCGCGCTGCCCGGCCATTCCGCCGAGATCCGCTCCCGGGACGAGCACGGAGTCGGATGCGATAAGGATGACGCCCATTGGGTGGGCGCCGCGTGGGTTACTTGCGCAGACCAAGTTGCTCGATCAGCTGTTGATATTTCCCCGCGTTCCGGAGCTTCAGGTAATCGAGCAGCTTGCGACGTTGGCTGACGAGCTTCAACAGACCACGCCGCGAGTGATGATCCTTGACGTGCGCTTTGAAATGATCGGTCAGCCCGTTGATGCGCGCGGTAAGCAGCGCGATCTGCACTTCCGGTGAACCGGTGTCACCCGCAGAGCGCTGGTATTGCTGAACGATTTGCGCCTTTTGCGCCACGTTTACCGGCATATCACTCACTTATCTCTCTTCGCGGAAGGCGGGCATTCTACCTTGAAATCAGCGCCTTCAACAAGAAGTTCTTGCCTTTACGCTTGATACTGCGCAATCAGGCGCCGCGGCCGGAGCAAGCCCTGCGCATCAACCTCCCCCGCCCCGATGAAAACGCCCTTGTCCCCAAACACCGCGACGCTGCCGCTGGCCGAATTGACCGAAACTGCCTGTCCTTGGCTGAATTTCGCGGCGGCCGGCTCCTCGAGAACCAGTCTGGGCCGGGACCCAAGCAAGGCTTCCGATGGAAGAAGCCGCTTGAGCCGCGCGCCCTGCGAAAGCGCCTCGAGCGCGTCCATGCCGATGGCGTCGCCCAGGGCGAACGGGCCCGCAGCCAGGCGTTGCAGTCCCGCCAAGTGAGCCCCGCATCCGAGGACCCCCCCAATGTCCTCCGCAAGAGCCCTGATGTATGTCCCCTTGCTGCACTCCACGCGCAGGACGACATGTTCGGATTCGAACTCCTCCAGGTCGAGCTGCCGGATCACCACGCGCCTGGACCGGCGGGCAATCTTCTCACCGCTGCGGGCATACGAATAGAGCGGCCGGCCTTGATGTTTGATTGCCGCGTACATGGGCGGGATCTGTTCGATTTCACCTCTAAATTGCACCAGCGCAGCGAGCAGCTGATCGCGTGTAACCCGGACTTCGCCTCGAGACAGCACCGCGCCTTCAGCATCGCCGGTCTCAGTGCGCTCCCCCAGCTTCAGGCGCGCTCTGTAGAGTTTGTCGGCTTCGAGCATTTCGCCGCAGAATCGGGTGGCCTGTCCGAAGCCGACCACGAGGAGCCCGCCAGCCAGGGGATCGAGGGTCCCGGTATGTCCGGCCCGAGAGGCGCTCAGCAGGCGCTTGGCTCGCTGAAGGACGACATTCGAGCTTGGGCCGACGGGCTTGTCGATGAGCAGCACTCCGTCGACCGCCGAATGACGCTCCCAGACGTTCATGCGCCTAGTCTTGGCTGGACTTCTTCCCTGTCACGGCCGCATCGATCAATTGGGCCAGGCGCACCCCGCGCTCGACGGAAGCATCGTGATGGAAATGAAGTTCGGGGACGACTCGCAGCCTGAGACGGGAACCGAGCAGTGACCGCAGGAACCCGGCTGCATGCTTCAAGCCGTCCCGGGTTTGCGACAGCGATTCCGACTTCCCCAGCACCGTGAAGAAGACCTTGGCGTGAGCAAGATCCGGCGAGACCTCCACGCCGGTAATCGTGATCATGCCTACACGGGGATCCTTCAGCTGGGAGCGCAGCAGTTCCGAGAGCTCGCGGTGAATCTGGTCGGCGACTCGCCGCAAGCGTTGCTCGTTGGCCATGGACTAGGGTTTGAAACCTGCAATTGAAGGTCGGACACCAACGCTGCTTCGCCCACCCGAAACCACCGGGCTCCCCCCGTCGCCCCCTAGAGCGTGCGAGCGACTTCCTGGACCTCGTAGATCTCGAACTGGTCGCCGACCTGAATATCGTTGTAGCCCTTGAGGGACATGCCGCATTCGAAGCTCGCCTTTACTTCGCGCACGTCTTCCTTAAAGCGCTTCAGCGAATCGATCTCTCCGGTGAATACAACCACGTTATCCCGCAGCACTCTCACCAGAGCATTGCGCCTGACCACGCCTTCCAGCACATAGCAACCCGCGACCGCACCGACCTTGGAGATCTTGAAGACTTGCCGGACCTCGACCAGTCCGAGGACATTCTCCTTCCTTTCCGGGGCGAGCATTCCGGAAAGCGCTGCCTTCACCTCGTCAACAGCATCGTAGATGATGTTGTAGTAACGCACGTCGACGCCGGCCGCCTCCGCCGCCTTGCGCGCTGCGGCGTCTGCACGCGTGTTGAAGCCAATGATCACCGCTTTGGAGGCGAGCGCCAAATTGACGTCGGATTCGGTAATCCCTCCGACCCCGCTGTGCACGACATTCACCTTTACCTCTTCGGTGGAAAGCCGTGTGAGCGCATGCACTAGGGCTTCCTGGGACCCCTGCACATCGGCCTTGATGAGAAGCGCCAGCGACCTCGAGCCGCCCTCACCCATCTGCTCGAACATGTTTTCCAGCGTGGCGGCGTGCTTTTTGGCGAGCTTCACGTCGCGGAATTTGCCCTGGCGGAACAGCGCGATTTCCCTGGCTTTGCGCTCGTCGCCCAGCGCCATGACTTCCTCGCCTGCCGCGGGGACGTTCGACAGTCCCTGAATTTCCACAGGTATCGAAGGACCGGCCTCGGAAACGGCGTTGCCACTCTCGTCGAGCATGGCCCGAACCCGTCCAAACGATGTGCCCGCAAGAACGACGTCGCCGCGCTTGAGGGTTCCAGCCTGAACGAGCACAGTCGCTACCGGGCCGCGCCCCTTGTCCAAGCGCGCTTCGATGACCAGCCCCTTCGCCGGCGCATCCACGGGGGCCTTGAGCTCCAGGACTTCGGCCTGCAGCAACACCTGCTCGAGGAGGGTATCGATACCCTGACCGGTCTTCGCCGAGACCGGCACAAACGGAGAGTCCCCGCCGTACTCTTCGGGCACCACGGATTTCGCCACGAGCTCCTGTTTCACCTTTTCCGGATCGGCCTCGTGTTTGTCGATCTTGTTGATCGCGACCACGATCGGAACTTTGGCTGCCTGGGCATGGGCAATCGCCTCCACCGTCTGCGGCATGACGCCGTCATCGGCGGCGACGACCAGGACCACGATATCGGTCACCTTGGCGCCACGCGCGCGCATTGCTGTGAACGCCTCGTGCCCCGGTGTGTCCAGGAAGGTAATCATGCCTCGCGGTGTCTGCACATGGTAGGCGCCGATGTGCTGCGTAATTCCTCCGGCTTCCCCTGAGGCCACCCGAGTGCGGCGAATGTAGTCGAGGAGCGAGGTCTTGCCATGGTCGACGTGCCCCATTACCGTCACTACGGGCGCACGCGGCTTGATCTCCGCGGGATGATATTCTGGAACCTCCGTAAGCAAGAAAGACTCAGGGTCGTCCAGCTTCGCCGCCTTGGCGACGTGGCCCAGTTCGCTAACGACGATCATCGCCGTTTCCTGATCGAGCACTTGGTTGATCGTCACCATGCTGCCCAACTTCATAAGAGTCTTGATGACTTCGGCAGCCTTGACCGACATCTTATGGGCGAGATCTCCAACCGTGATCGTCTCCGGAACCACGATCTCGCGCGCGATCGGCTCTGCCGGCGCGGTGAACTGGTGGGGGGCCTCGGCGGCAGCCGATGCCGCGGGTCTGTGGCGCGCACCCTTGGGTGTATGCCAGCCCGAGGCGCCCTGGACATCGCCGCGAGTCTTGATCGTGCGGCGTTTGACACCTTCGTCCTTCCAGACCTTGATTTCTTTCGCCTTCTTCGCGCCTTTTTTCTCCGCTCCCGGCGTAACCTTGGCCTTGTGCAAGGTCGTATCGGCGGTCGCGGGGACCGCAGCCGCCTGCGCCTTTGTTTCGGCAGGCTTTTGCTCGGCCAGCTTGCGCTCCCGTTCCTGCTTTTCGGCAAGCTCCGCCGCCTGTCGCGCCGCCAGCTCTTCCTGACGGCGTCTTTCTTCCTCCCGCAGCACGGCTTCGCGTGCATCAACGCCTGAACCGGCAGGCAGGCTTTCGGGAGCAGAGGCTTGTTCGGATTCGCGCTTGACGAAGATGCGCTTCTTCTTGACTTCGACCTGGATCGTGCGCGCCTTGCCGCTCGCGTCGGATTTCTTGATGATTTCGGAAGTCTGCTTCCGCGTCAGGGTAATCTTGTTTTTCGGCTCGGACGATCCATGCGAGCGCCGCAGGTACTCCAGAAGCCGAGTCTTGTCCTGCTCGGACAGAACGTCCTCGGCAAGCTGCTTGTGCACGCCCGCAGCCCGGAGCTGCTCAAGCAGCACCGACGGGGGCATTTTCAGCTCTCCGGCGAATTGAGCGACACTGGTCTGGGCCATGGGCCTACTGCTCCTTGAACCAGTGTTCGCGGGCTTTCATGATCAGGCTCTTCGCGCGATCCGCGTCGATTCCCGTCAATTCGACCAGATCGTCGAGTGCCAGGTCGCCCAGATCATCGCGGGACTTCACCCCCGAAGTGGCAAGCCTGGTCGCCAGGTCCTTGTCCATTCCTTCCAGAGCGAGCAAGTCAGGATCGAGATTCTCCGCCTGCTCCTCGCTCGCGATAGCCTGGATCAAAAGCGCGTCGCGCGCGCGGTTGCGCAGCTCATTCACGGTCGATTCGTCAAAGCCTTCAATCTCCATCATTTCGTTGATCGGGACGTAGGCCACCTCCTCGAGAGTCGAGAATCCTTCCTGGATCAGCGTATTCGCGACTTCTTCATCGACATCGAGCCTTTCCATGAAGACTCTTCTCACGGAAGAGGCTTCTTCCTCGTTCTTCTTTTGCGACTCTTCCTCGGTCATGAGGTTGATGTTCCACCCCGTGAGTTCCGAGGCCAGCCTGACATTTTGCCCGCTTCGGCCAATCGCGATTGCGAGGTTTTCTTCATCGACCACGACATCCATGCTGTGCTTGTCCTCGTCGACGAGGATGGACGAAACCTCCGCCGGGGCGAGAGCCCCGATCACGAACTGTGCAGGGTCCTCGGACCACAGAATAATGTCCACGCGCTCCCCGGCCAGCTCCTGCGTCACCGCTTGAACCCGCGCCCCCCTCATGCCGACGCAGGTTCCGATCGGGTCAATCCGCTTGTCCCTGGAGTGAACCGCGATCTTCGCCCGGATTCCCGGATCGCGGGCTGCCGATTTGATCTCGAGAAGACCCTCCTCTATCTCCGGTACCTCGAGCCGGAAGAGCTCTATGATGAACTCAGGCGCGGTGCGAGAAAGCACCAGCTGCGGCCCGCGCACATTGCGGTCGATGCGCATGACGAAAGCGCGCACGCGGTCTCCGACTCGCAGATTCTCTTTGGGGATCATCTGGTCGCGCGGCAGCGCCGCCTCCACTCGCCCCACCTCGATGATGGCGCTGCCGCGCTCAAGGCGCTTGATCGCGCCGTTTATCAGTTTCTCTCCGCGGGCGAGAAAATCATTGAGGAGCTGCTCCCGCTCTGCGTCGCGGATCCTCTGCATGATCACCTGCTTGGCCGTCTGTGCGCCAATCCGGCCAAAATCGATTGGCTCAAGCGGCTCCTCGATGTAGTCCTCGAGCCGGATGTCCGGATATTGTTTCTGGGCCTCGGTGAACGCGATCTGCTGAGAGGGATTCTCCACGGCCTCGTCAGATACGACTTGCCAGCGCCGGAATGATTCGAAGTCGCCCGTGCTGCGGTCGATTGCGACGCGAACATCCACGTCCTCCACGAACCGCTTTTTGGTAGCGGACGCAATCGCCATCTCCAAGGCGCCGAATACGACTTCCTTGTGGACGTTCTTCTCTCTCGCCAGCGCGTCTGCCTGCAATAGTAATTCCCGGCTCATGTGCCCCTCCAGCATCATAGCTTCGGCACCAGACGCGCCCGTTCGAGCTCAGTCATGTCAAAGGCAAACCGGCCACCTTCGAACTCGAAATCGACCCTTTCGCCTTCTACGGAGCGCACCACGCCAGTGAAGTTTCTCCGGCCGTTGATCGGGTGGCGCAGCCGTACCCGGGCTTCGTGGCCGGCAAACCGGGCGAAATCCACTGCGTTCTTGAGCTTGCGGTCTAGCCCGGGTGAGGACACCTCCAGGCGCCCGTAGTCGAACCCCTCTACCTCGAGCACGCGCTGCAACTGCCGGCTTGCTGACTCGCAATCGGTAAGGGTAATTCCGTCCGCTTCCGCCCGCTTAATCTCATCTGACTTCTCAATAAATACACGCAACGTATTGGTGTGGCTGATATATTCTACATCGGCCAAGCGGTAACCCAACCCGCCCAGGCTACGCTCCAATACCTGCTCCAGCGCACTCAAAACCACGCAATCCACCTCGCAGAAATAAAAAATGGGCTCGAAAGCCCATCTCAACAACGCTCGAATTATAACAAGAAACCATCGCCGAAACAATGCAAAGACGCGAACCGAGCCCCCACACTCGCTCTCCGCCCCCTTCAAGGAGACGGATCCGGCACGCTCTTGCCCATACCGACGATTGTTGAAATCACCTCTTGATCGTCTATTTCGCGCCACTGCCCGCGACGCAAACTCGACGGCAGCCAAAGCGGGCCGAACCGAACCCGCATGAGCCGACTGACCGCGATCCCGATTTTCTCGAACATTCGCCGCACCTCGCGGTTCCGGCCCTCGCAAAGCACGACCCGGTACCAGCGATTCGAGCCAGTGCCGCCCGCCGCTTCGATCCGATCGAATCTTGCCAAGCCGTCGTCAAGCACCACGCCGCCGGCAAGTCGATCGAGCTGATCGGGCGAAAGCTGGCCACGAAGGCGCACTGCATACTCGCGCTCGATCCGGCTGCGCGGATGCATGAGGCGGTTGGCGAGGTCCCCTGAATCGGTGAAAAGAAGGAGACCGCCAGTATTGAAGTCGAGTCGGCCCACGGCAATCCAGGCCCCCCTCCGTAGGCGCGGCAGCTTTTCGAATACAGTCGGTCGACCCTCGGGATCGCGGGCGGTGACGAGCTCCCCTGGCGGCTTGTGATAAATCAGGAGACGCGGCGTTTGCACCTGCCCTCGCAACCTCAACGGTCGTTCGTCGATGGCGATGCGGTCGGCCGCCCGGACCCGCAATCCCAGGGTCGCGCGCACACCGTTCACCGTTACCCGGCCAGCCGCGATGGCCGCCTCCATGTCGCGACGCGACCCCAGGCCGAGGCGTGCCAGAACCTTGTGCAGCTTCTCCGACGAGGCGGAACTGCTAGGCCGGGCTGGCCTGGGCCGTGGTGGGCTCCGTCGGGGCGGGGCTCTCAGCGGGCGGCGGCGTGAGATCAAGCGTTTTTGCAATTTCCTCCAGCAGCGGCAATTCCTGCAGCGAACGCAGACCGAGGTCATCCAGGAAGGTCTTGGTCGTCGCGTAAAGTGCAGGGCGACCCGGCACCTCCTTATGACCCACGATATCGATCCACCCGCGCTCTTCGAGACGCTTGATCACCTCGGTCGAGACCGTCACCCCGCGAACGTCCTCGATGTCGCCACGGGTTACCGGCTGCCGGTACGCGATGATTGCGAGCGTCTCCAGAACGGCGCGCGAATAGCGTGGCGGTCGTTCTGGGCTGATCCGCTCCAGGTACTTCTGGTACGAAGCGCGCGTCTGGAAGCGCCAGCCGCTCGCCGTGGCGACAAGCTCCACGCCTGCGTCCTTCCACTCCTCGCGCAGTTCCTCGAGAAGCGCCCGAATAGTATCCGCTGCGATTTCCTCGTCGAACATCTTGCGCAATTCGGAGACTGGCAGCGGCTCCTGGGCCGCCAGGAGCGCAGTCTCCAGGATAGTTTTTGCTTCACTCGGCGCGAGCATGGGCGAGCTTCACATAGATGGGCGCGAAGGACTCCGACTGGGTGATCTCGATCATGCTTTCCCGCGCGAGTTCGAGCAGCGCAAGGAAATTGACGATCAGAACGGCGGCGCCCCGGTCCGGATCGAACAGCTCACGGAATTCGGCGAACCCGCCGCTGCGGAGCCGACGCAGGATGAGGCTCATGTGCTCGCGGACTGACAGCTCCTCGCGTGTCACGTGGTGATGCTGGGTCATCTTGGCCCTGGCGAGGAGTGCATGCCATGCCTGCTGGAGGTCGATGATGTTCACCTGAGGCAGATGTTGAGCGAGGTTCTGCTCGATCCAGACTTCCACCGGGAGAAAATCCCGTCCCGCTCGTGGCAGGGCGTCGAGCCTTTGCGCTGCGAGCTTCAGCTTCTCATACTCAAGCAGGCGGCGCACCAGTTCGGCGCGAGGATCCGTCTCCTCCTCGCCCAGAAGCGCCGGCCGAGGCAAGAGCATGCGCGACTTGATTTCCATGAGCATGGCGGCCATGACCAGATACTCCGCCGCAAGCTCCAAATTCGTCGAGTGCATCCCTTCGACATACTCCATGTATTGCTCGGTCAGCCTCGCCATCGGGATGTCGAGGATGTCGATGTTCGCCTTGCGAATCAGATAGAGCAGCAGGTCGAGCGGGCCCTCGAAAGTCTCGAAGAAGACTTCGAGTGCATCCGGCGGGATATACAGGTCCTGCGGCAGCTCGGTGAAAGGCTCTCCGCGCACTTTGGCGATCGGCTGGCCGAACGACGGACCACGGAGGACTGCGGCTTCGGTCATGTGTAGGCAAGCCCCATGACTTGGCGCACTTCGCGCATGGTTTCGCCCGCCAGCTTGCGCGCTCTGTCACAGCCGTCGGCGATGATATTGCGCACCAAGGTCGAATCGTCCAGGTATTTTTGCGCCCGCTCGCGCATCGGAGCCAATTCTGAGAGTATCGCGTCAATCACCGGCTGCTTGCAATCGAGGCAGCCGATTCCGGCAGAGCGGCAGCCCTGGTCGACCCACTGGCGAGTCTTTTCGCTGCTGTACACGAGATGCAGCTGCCACACGGGACATTTGTCCGGATTGCCCGGGTCGCTCCGCTTGATCCGGGCCGGATCCGTTTGCATGGTGCGGATCTTCCTCTTTACCGATTCGGCTTCTTCTCGCAGGGCTATGGTATTGCCATAGGACTTGGACATTTTTTGCCCGTCCACTCCGGGGAGCTTCGAGGCCTGGGTCAGAAGCACCTCGGGCTCGACCAAGATCATCCGTCCCCCGCCCTCTAGATAACCGAACAGCCGCTCCCGGTCGGCCACCGAGAGGTTTCCCTGCTCCTCGAGCAGCGCTCGCGCTGCCGCGAGCGCCTCGGTGTCGCCCTGCTCCCCATATTTGGTACGCAGCTGCATATAGACCTTGGCCTTTCGGCTTCCCATCTTCTTTGCTGCAGCCTTCGCCTTGTCTTCGAATCCCGGTTCTCGGCCGTAAACGTGATTGAAACGCCGCGCCACCTCGCGCATCAGCTCGACGTGCGGCACCTGGTCCTCCCCAACGGGAACGTACTTCGCCCGGTAGATGAGAACATCGGCCGCCTGAAGCAGCGGGTAGCCGAGGAAACCGTACGTCGAAAGGTCACGGTCGGCAAGCTTTTCCTGCTGGTCCTTGTAGGTAGGCACACGTTCGAGCCAGCCGAGCGGCGTGATCATGGACAGCAAGGTGTGCAATTCGGCATGCTCGGGAATGCGCGACTGGATGAAGAGCGCCGCCTGAGCCGGATCGATTCCGGCGGCAAGCCAGTCGATGACCATGTCCCAAACGTTCTCCTCGACTACCTCGGGGGATTCGTAGTGCGTGGTCAGTGCGTGCCAGTCTGCGACAAAGAACAGGCATGGATACTCACTCTGCAGCTTGACCCAGTTCTTGAGGGCGCCGTGATAGTGGCCCAGATGCAGCGCGCCTGTCGGGCGCATGCCTGAGACAACGCGTTCCTCGTACATCTAAATGAGGTACACCTGGAAGATCGTCCCGATGACCGACCTTGACGCGTGCATGATCGGATGGAGAAGCAATCCGAGAATGTTGTATCCATACGAGCTGATGAAGACCAGCCCGAGCAGGATTGGCAGTCCAAAAGGTTCCAGTCTCGAAAATTGCAGTCCAAGCCGCCTCGGCAGCAGCGACACGACGATTCGCCCTCCATCAAGAGGGAGTATGGGCAACAAATTCAACGCCATGAAGACGACATTCACTCCTACCCCGACGCTGGGGACCTGAAACAGGAAATCGTCCTCCCTGACCCCCGCCAGGGTTCCGACCTTCAGAGCGGCGGCCCAAGCGACGGCCATCAGGAGATTCGCAGCCGGTCCGGCGATTGCGACCCAGAACATATCCCGCTTTGGGTTCCGCAGAGCCTGAAAATTCACCGGCACCGGCTTCGCCCAGCCGAACATCAACCTCCCGCCGGAAACCAGCAACATTACCAGGGGCAGGAAGACCGTTCCCATCCAGTCGATATGTCGAACGGGGTTGAGGCTCACGCGCCCCAGCAGGTAGGCAGTCCTATCGCCAAGCTGGCAAGCGATGTAGCCGTGCGCAGCTTCGTGCAGCGTGATCGCAAACACGACCGGCACCGCAGAAACCGCAATCATTCTGACAAGATCGTTCAAGTCCATAATCGGCCCGAAAAGGGCGTTTAGTTTATCAGAGCCGCACCACCGGCCCGGGTCACCAATCGTGCCAAACGGGCCGCAGATCTCCGGGCAGGGACGGCAGCGCTCCTAGATCCGCCCGACTTCCGGCGTCTCCGTGGAAATCGGAACCGCGCGACGCGAGAAGCTCGAATTCCTTCGCGAGCTGCGCAAACTCGGCGAATTGCTCGCGCGTGTGACTTCCGGTCATGACTTCGATCGCAGCACCTCCGGAGCCCTTGAATTCGGTCAACAAGGCCCTGCGCTCAGGTCTTCCCAGGCTGTAGCGACCCGGATGTGCAAGCACCGCCACGCCTCCGCTGGCGCGAATCCAAGCCACTGCATCGCCGAGTGACGCCCATTGGTGAGGCACGTATCCAGGCGTGCCCTTCACCAGATAGTGGCGAAATACGCTCCTCACGTCCGGCGCGCGGCCGATGTCCACCAAGAAACGCGCAAAATGCGTGCGGCTGATGACGTTCGGATTCGCGACGTAAGACATTGCGCCGGCGAGGCTGCCGCGAATCCCGGCTTGCTCCAGCGCCTCGGCGATCCTCGCCGCGCGCGTCGCGCGGCCCGAGCGCAGCGTCTCGAGGCCCTCCTTGAGCCTAGCAGCTTCCGGATCGATCTGAAGTCCGACTACATGTATTGTGACCCCCTGCCAAGTCACGGAGATCTCCACCCCATCGATGAATTTGATGCCGCGAGAGGCGGCTTCGGCGCGCGCCGAAGCGAGCCCTGCCGTCTCGTCATGATCGGTGAGTGCAAGCACGTCGACGCCGTTGGCGGCGGCGCGCTCCACCAGCGTGTCCGGCCCGAGCAGGCCGTCGGACGCGTTGGAATGACAGTGCAGATCGAAATTCACTGCTCGTACCTTATCACGCGACCTGCAGAAACTCTTCGATGACTCCGGCGAGGCGCTCGGGCTGGTCGTGGTGCAACATGTGCCCCGCGCCGGGTATCACGCGCTCGGTAAGCCGCCCGAAGCATTCTCTGCGCGCCGCGAGCTCGGCGTCGGAGAGCTTCATCGCCCGGGGCAGCTCGGTCTCCGACCCGCTCACCCAGAGCACGGGAGCGACGACTCTTCTCCAGCAGGCCTGAGCTTCCTCCGGACGGTAGAGGACCGGATTAACCAGCTTGTGCGCGGGATCGCTCGCGAGCTCGACGCGCCCATCGGGTTTCTGCCTTCCCCAGTGACGCGCGAGAAATAGAGCTTTGTCGCGACTCAAGCGGCGATTGTTGCTGCAAAGGCGCTCCGCGAGCGCCTCGAAGTTTTCGTAGTCTCGAAACCCGGGCGGCTCTCCCGCGAGCTCGGCGAGCCAGCGTGCATAGCGCTTCGGTGCGTTCTCCGGGCCTGCCGCGGCGAGGCCGAAGCCTTCGAGGCTGACAAGCTTCGCCGCGCGCTCGGGGCGGATTCCCGCGTACATCGCTGCGACATTGCCGCCCATGCTGTGACCAATGAGCGTCGCGGGCTGAGCCGGCTGGAAATGCTCAAGCAGCGCATCGAGGTCGGCGAAGTAATCCGGGAACCAGTAGCTGCCGCCGTTCGTCCATTCGGTGAGCCCGAAGCCGCGCCAGTCGGGCGCAATCACTCGCCAGTCACCGCGCAGCGCGTCGACCAGGAACTGGAAAGAGGCCGACACGTCCATCCAGCCGTGCAGCATGAAGAGCTTCGGCGCGTCTGCATTGCCCCAGATACGGCAGTGATAGCGCAGGCCGTGAACCGCGACGAACTCGGATCGACTAGGTTTCATGAAGCGCGTGATGATAGCAGGCAGCGGGGGCCCGGCTTCCTTCCGCTATAATCGGCCGCAATCATGGCGATCTATACACTGGGTGAGCGCAAGGTCGTCATCCACGGCGAAGAGTGCTTCATCGCCGAGAATGCCACCGTGATCGGCTCGGTGGTCCTCCACAGGCAGGCGAGCGTCTGGTTCAACGGGGTAGTGCGTGGCGACAGCGAAATCATCACCATCGGCGAGCGCACCAACATCCAGGATGCCGCGGTACTGCACGCAGATGAAGGCGTTCCGCTTACGTTGGGCAAGAACGTCTCGGTCGGCCACCAAGCGATGCTGCACGGCTGCACCGTCGGTGACGGTACGCTGATAGGTATCGGAGCCATCATCATGAACCATGCTGTTGTCGGCAAGGGCTGCATTGTCGGCGCGGGCACGCTCATCCCCGAAGGCAGGACCTTTCCCGATGGCGTGCTCGTGCTCGGCTCGCCGGGCAAAGTCATACGCGAGCTGAAGCCCGAAGAAATCAAGGCTCTCCTGGATAACGCCGACACCTACGTGCAGCGGTCGAAACTGTACCGGGAAAAGCTGGAGGCTCAGCAGCGCTAGCCCCCACGGGCCAGCGAAGACCGGAGCGCCATGCGCGCGGCGAAGGCGTGACTGCAGTGGAAAGCCTTCCTGGCCCTCGTTGACCCGAAATCTGTAATCGTCTATAACGATTCGACTCACAGGAGGAGACATGGACCGCAGAACATTCAACAGGAGCATCGCGCTAGCGGGTACCGCCGCAGCGCTTTCGCCCTTCGGCATCGTGCGCGCCCAGCAGCAGAAGCTTCGCGTCGGCATGCTGCTGCCGCGATCGGGCTACCTCGGCTTCATCGGCCAGTCCTGCCAGAAGGGGGCGGATCTCGCACCTGGGGTCATCCGAGACATGCTCGGCGTCGAGGTTGAGCTGATGAACGCCGATATCGAGTCCAGCGTCGACACGGCGCGCACCCGTGCCGAGCGCCTGATTCAGGAAGGCGCCAACGTGCTCGTCGGCGCCTTCGATTCCGGCGCAAGCGCCGCCATAGCACAGGTGGCAGAGCAGCGCGGGGTCCCGTTTATCGTCAATATTGCCGCTGCACCTCAGATCACCGAGCAAGGCTACAAGTACGTCTATCGCGTATTCCCCACCTCGATCGATCTGCTGCGCAATGGCCTGTCGCTGATCGGCGACCTGTTCCAGACAACCAACACCGTGCCGCGCACAGCGGTGTTCATGCACGTGAACGATACCTTCGGCCAGTCGATGGCGAAGGGGATCGGCGCCATGCTCCCACGCCTCACTCAGCTGCCGTTCAAGATCGTTGACACCATCCCTTACGACCCGACGGCCAAGGATCTCACCGTGGAAGTGTCGAAAGCGCGGGCTTCGAACCCGGATTTCCTGCTGATCGTTTCGCGCTTGAACGACGCCATCGTCTTGCGCCGCGAGATGGTCAAACAGCGCTGGAATCCGATGGGCATCATCAGCCCGGGCTCGCCCGGCATGTATGAGGAGCAGTTCTTCAAGACCCTGGGCAAGCTCTCCGACTACTGCATTACTAACGTGCCCTGGTACAACCCGAAACAGCCCCTCACGCAGCGCGTGGAGAAGGCGTTCGCCAAGCAGAACCCGAAGGACCAGATGCCCTACCATGCCCTCAATGTCGGCTTCACCTTTGAGGCCATCCTGGTCGCGGCGGACGCCTTCAAGCGCGCCAAGACTGCCGAGCCCAAGGCGCTTTCCGAGGCGATCCGCGCGACCGGCATCAAGGACCGCATGATGATCGGCGGCCCGATTAGGTTCAACGCCAAGGGCCAAGTCGAGGAGCAGATGTCCGCAGGCATTCAGAACTTCAACCTCAAGCCCAGGGTGGTACTGCCGGCGAGCGCGGCGGAGGCGAAACCGGTATTCCCGGTTCCGGGCTACCGGAAGGCATGAAGCTGAGGGGTAGTTGCCTCTCGACCTCGTTCTCAACGTCGCTATCTCGGGGGTCCTGACTGGCCTGGTCTATGGCCTGATGGCCCTCGGGCTGTCGGTGATTTTCGGCGTCGTGCGCGTCGTCAACTTCGCGCACGGCGAGATGATGACCGTCGCCATGTACGCGGCGACCATTCTGTTCTCCGTCCTGAAGCTCGACCCCTTTCTCGCCGCGCTGCCTGTGGCGGCGGCGTTCTTCGCCTTCGGCTACTGGCTGCAGAAGACTCTGATCAATCCCTTCGTCACGCGTCCGATGCACTCGCAATTCATCCTGCTTCTCGCGATCGCCATCGTCCTCGTGAACGGGCTGCTGATGATCTTCGGACCTGATGCTCGTAACGTCCAGGTCGACTATCAGCTCGAGTCCTTCGAGATCGGCGGTATTCTCATCGACAAGGCGCGCCTGTACGCGGCGACCGCTGCGCTGGTCGCGGCGACCGCGTTGTTCGCTTTTTTCAGATTCAGCCTGATCGGCAAGGCAATCCGCGCCTGCGCCGACAACTACCTTGGCGCGAAGGTGGTGGGCCTGAACGTCAAGCACCTCTACGCACTCACCTTCGGCCTGGGCTCGGCCTGCGTGGCGATCGCCGGCTGTGCGCTGTCGGTGCTGCTTGAAGTCACCCCGCAGCTCGGCCCCGTCATGACCCTTCTCGCCTTTGTCATTGTCATTATCGGCGGCATGGGATCGATGGCCGGCGCGCTGCTCGGGGGTGTGCTGATCGGCACGTCCGAGGCCCTCGCCGGACTGTTCATCGCGCCCTCTGCCAAGAGCATGTTCAGCTTCGGGCTGCTGATCCTCGTGCTGCTGTTCCGGCCGCAGGGCCTGCTGGGGACGCGCGCGTGAGCCGCCCGGTCGCGGGCCTGCTGGCCCTGCTCGCCCTGCTGACCGCGTTCCCCCTCTTCATCGGCCCCTACGTGCTTTCGGTGCTCACGCTGGTGCTGTTCCTCGCCTACAGCGGTCAAGCCTGGAACGTGATGATGGGGTTCGCCGGCCAGCTCTCGCTCGGGCACTCGCTGTACGTCGGCGTCGGCGCTTATGCCGCGGGCGCGCTGTTCTTCTACTACGGCATCGGGCCCTGGGCCGGCGTGTGGCTCGCCGTGCTTCTGTGTGTTGCGCTCGGGCTGGCAATCGGCTTCCTTGCGTTTCGCTTCCGCATCTCGGGGGTGTACTTCGCCCTGCTCACCATCGCCTTCGCCGAGTTCACGCGCGTCGGCTTCGATCATATCGGCTGGCTCGGCGGCCCCGCGGGCATGTTCCTCAGGGTGGCGCAGCGCGATACCTGGGACTTCGCCAATTTCCGCGGACCGCCGCTCATGTACTACTACACGATGCTGGCGCTCACCGCGGCGGCGTTCATTCTGTGCGCCTGGCTGATGCGCTCGCGCGCGGGATACTACTGGCAGGCGATCCGAGAGAACGAGGAAGCCGCCGAGGCCCTCGGGGTCAACAGCTTCTACTGGAAAATGCTCGCCATTGCCATCAGCTCGGCGATGACCGCCGTGTCTGGCGTGTTCTTCGCCTTCTATTACAACAATCTCTTCCCGGAGCAGATCTTCCACATCAGCCGCTCGATCGAGATCCTGATCGGGCCTATCGTCGGCGGCATCGGCACCCTGTTCGGGCCTATCCTGGGCGCCGCCATGGTCACCCTGCTCGCCGAAGGGCTTAGCGACGCTCTGATGGCGCTGGGCTGGGACATCCCGGGTTTCAAGCGGGTGTTCTACGGCGTCGTGCTGCTGATGGTGATCATCTTTCTGCCGCGGGGCGTCTGGCCGGCGCTTGCCCGCAGACTGGGCCTGCATGCTTGAAGTCAGGCACGTCTCCAAGTCCTTCCGCGGTCTGCGCGCGGTCAGCGACGCCTCGTTCCTGGTTCCGGAAGGCGACATCAACGGGCTGATCGGACCAAATGGCGCCGGCAAGACCACCATCTTCAACATGATCGCGGGCGTTCACGTTCCGGACAGCGGCGAAATCCTGCTGGGCGGTCGGCGCATTGACGGCCTGCGTCCCGACCAGGTATGCGCGGCGGGCGTCGGCCGCACCTTCCAGATCGTCAAGCCCTTCGCCGGGCTTTCGGTGCTGGACAACGTGGTCGTCGGCGCACTGCATAGGGAGCGTTCAGTGAGGTCGGCGCGGAACCAGGCGCTTGCCATGCTCGAAAAGCTCGGGCTCGCCGCGAAGCGCGACTGGCCCGCCTCTTCCCTCACACTGCCCGACCGCAAGCGCCTCGAGATAGCGCGCGCGCTTGCCACGCGCCCGCAACTGCTGCTCCTTGACGAGGCGATGGCCGGACTCAGGCCGACCGAGTGCGACCAGATGGTGCAGGTATTCCGCGAGATCAACACCGCCGAGGGGCTCACGATCCTGCTGATCGAGCACGTGATGCGGGCCGTCATGGCGCTCGCGCGTCACATCGGTGTCCTGCATCACGGCGAGGTCATTGCGCGCGGTACACCAGAGCAGGTAGTGCGCAATCCCGCGGTACTCGATTGCTACCTGGGCGAGGAGGCCAAGGTATGAACTCCGAACTCGCGCCGAACGACGCCTTCCTTTCGGTCGAGGAACTCGATCTGTACTACGGCGACGCGCAAGCGCTCGACGGCGTCTCGATCGAAGTACCGAAAGGCCAGATCGTCGCCATTGTCGGCGCCAACGGTGCCGGCAAGTCCTCGTTGATCCGCACCATAGCTGGCATCGAAGTGCCGCGCGCCGGGAGCATCCGCTTCAAGGGCGCCGACATTGCCGGTCGCGAATCCCACCACATCTGCAATCTGGGTATCGGGCAGGTTGCGGAGGGCCGCCAGGTCTTCCCTACGCTGTCGGTCCTGGAAAACCTCGAGGTGGGCGCGATGCTGCCCCGTGCGCGCAAGGGCGCAAAGCGCGCGCTGGAAACGGTCCTCACCATGTTTCCGCGCCTCGCCGAACGCCGCAGTCAGCTCGCCGGCACGATGTCGGGCGGCGAGCAGCAGATGCTTGCGATCGCCCGTTGCCTGATGGGCCAACCCGAACTGATTCTGTTCGACGAGCCCTCGCTCGGCCTTGCGCCGCGGGTGGTCCAAGAGGTGCTCCACGTCATCCGCGTGCTGAACGGCCGTGGCCTCACCATCCTGCTCGTGGAGCAAAACGTGGCGGTTTCGCTCAAGATCTCGAACCGCGCGTACGTGCTCGAGAACGGGCGCATCGTCATGAGCGGCTCCGGCGAGCAACTCCTGCGCGACGACCGCGTGCGGCAGGCGTATCTCGGCTTATAGGCAAGGCGGCGCAGGTCCGCGGACCGCTCCGTGATCTCAGGAATGGCCGGGCCAAAGCCGGCTACTTCGGCGCCATGCGTATGGCGCCGTCGAGACGAATCGTTTCTCCGTTGAGCATCTCGTTTTCAACGATGTGCCGCACGAGCGAAGCGTAATCCGCCGGCTTTCCCAGGCGCGGCGGAAACGGCACCTGCTTGGCAAGCGCCTCCTGCACGTCTTTCGGCATTCCAAGCAGCATCGGCGTCTCGAAGATGCCTGGCGCAATCGTGCACACGCGTATTCCGTCGCGCGAGAGGTCCCGAGCGACTGGAAGCGTCATGCCGACGATGCCTCCCTTCGAAGCCGAGTAAGCCGCCTGCCCGATCTGCCCGTCGAAGGCGGCGACCGAGGCGGTATTGACGATCACGCCTCGCTCACCGGCCGCGTTTGCCGCCCCTTTGGCCATCGCGACCGCCGCGAGCCGGATCATGTTGAACGTGCCGATGAGGTTTATGCCGATGACCCGCGAGAACGAGCCGAGTCCATGCGGTCCGTCCTTCTTGACCGTTCGCTCGGCAATGGCGATGCCCGCGCAGTTGATCAGGCCCTGCAGTCCGCCAAAGTGTTTGAGCGCCAGATCCACCGCAGCCTGGCCATCGGATTCGCTCGTGACGTCGCACTTCGCAAAACACGCCTTCGACCCGAGCTGTTTCACCAGCGCCTCGCCCTTGTCTGACTGCAGGTCGGCGATGACCACGTTCGCGCCGCCTTCTGCAAGCATTTTCACCGTGCCTTCACCAAGGCCTGAGGCCCCGCCGGTCACCACGAATGTGCAGCCCTTGATTTGCATGTTGTTCCCCCAAGATTCCCTGTCGCCGCGCCGTACCCCTCAACAAGGGGCAAGAGCTCAGCTCTTCTTTGCTGCCTTCTTTGCCGGCATCAGTTGTGCCCGATCCCGCAGCAGCGGATCCAGGCTGCTCCGCGCGGCCAGATATGTCCAGCGCTCAAGCCGTTTCTCCCGTGCAGACTTTTCGAGGAGCTTCTGGCGCGCTTCCTCGAATTCCTTCTCCTTCTTCGCCTTGTCCTCGGCTTTTTCGCCCTTCGCCGCGGCGCGAGCTCGGGGGGGCTCTCCGGTGACCGAAAGGCCCAGATAGTAGTTATCTCCGACTTTGTTGCCGATGCGAAGCGTATAGGTGAGGCCATCGAAAGTCGCGGCTTTGATCACCACCGGACGGCCGAGGCCGGTGTCCACTTTCGCGGGATCCGGAACGACATCCACCGCATTGATCCAGTAGAGCGCGCTCGCAAGGTCTGTTGCCTTCTGTAGATCCGGCTTCGCGGCGGAATCTGCGAAACCCCAGTCCACGGACTCGTTGTTGCGCACTACGGTCCAACGTGGCTTGCCGTCACTCCCCGTTGCGCTGATCGATCTGGAGCGATCGACCCTGATCAGCTCCTTCTGAATCCACTGCGCAGGCCTGGGCTCAGCCTGGGAGAGCGGATCGGATGCAACGAGCAGCGTGCCCGGATCGCGGCTCGACGTCAGGTAGCGCCCCGTCGCCTCGGGTCCGCCGCGCGCAGGCGCGGACTCCTGTGTGCTTTTCAGAACCTTCTTTCCGAGGAGAATCCGTGCCAGCACAGCGCCTTTGCTGTCCTTCAATTCGAGCCGCGTTCCCGCGTCCTTCGCGTCCTTCGCGTCGGGCTCGAATAGCTGCAGGCGCGCGCGCTGGTTTTCGACGAGGTTTTCGCGCTGGACGACCTTGGCCTCGGCGAGCCTGACGAGAAATTCACCGACGCGGTCGGTATCTGCCGGAAAGTCGGCTCGTTCTCGCACGTTCCAGCCGTCCTTGCCTCTCAGCAAATGCAGCTCCCCCGCGCCGTCGGCGAGTGCAATGTCCGCGACGTCGCTGATGTGCAACCCGGGGACCACTTTCTGCTCCGAGCGCGAGTCTGCATTTGTCCATGCGGCGCGGTCGGACAGGATCACCGCGGTCCCGGCAGCGCCGAGAACCGCGAGGACTGCGAGGACAACGATGAGTTGTTTGCGGCTCATATTGCGGGAGTGCGCCTGCGACGCACCACGGCGAGCACTATGCCGGCGAGCGCTATGAGCACCGGCATCAGCGCAATATTGACCACCTTGGTCCGAAATTGCAGAGCCTCACTGTCTGCGCGCAGCTCCCGGCGGACTTCCTTGAGCGCCAGACGCGTCTCGGCTGCTCTCCTTCGGAAATTCTCGAGCTCTGTCTGCTGCTCGGCGCTGAGAATTGCGCCCGCGCCTGGTCCCCTTCCCCTTTGCAGCGCGTTGAGCTTTTCCTGGGTTTGCTGCAGGTTGTCCTCGAGCTCCTTGATCTTGCCGAGATAAGTCTGCTGCGCCCTGGCCTCCATGTCCCGGATGCGGGTGAAGGGCCGGGCTGCCGAGGCTCGTCCCCGGAGCTGGATCAGGGCCGGGTCTCCGGCAAACTGGTCCACCAGCGCTTGGGCAAAAGCAATGTTCCCGTTTCGCGGAATGACGATTCGCTGGCCGAATATCTCCTGAATCTGCACTGCGGCCCCGTCGTTGATGAAATCGCTGTCTGCGACCAGCACGACCGCGTTCTCTGCCGATTCCCTAAGCGAGTTGCCCTCCGGCTTCGTTTCGGATGGCTTTGGATTGGCCTTCCTGTCGTCCTTCTGGTCGGCTCTCGGCCTGCCTTCGGGAAACGCAGTCTTGAACTTGCCGGTCAGCCTTATCGCCAGGGGCATCTCGGTCCCCGACGGCTTGAACCCGCGCACCGCCGCCTCCCCTTGCGTCGTCGCAGCAAAGGAATCCACCAGTTGCGAGTACGCAGAGGTCTTCATGAGCACGGTTTCACTCAAACCGCCCGCCGGTTTGCCGGTGAACACACCGGCAAAAGGCATGAGGAGCGAACCGAGCCTCGCCGTGGTGATGTCCTTGGCGTCGAATGCGTTGTCGTTGAGCGAAAGCAGGGTCGGCAGCGCACGCGCCCCCGCCCCGGTCACATAGCGCATGTCGAGGACCACTTTCCCGGGGTCGAATCCCACGCCCCAAGCTTTCAGCAGCTTGTCGAGCGACGACGACGAGCCTCCGCCGCCCCCCATCTGCGCGAACGGGTCGAAATATGCGTTGGGGTCGAGAAACGCGATGAGTTTCCCCCCGTGCAGCACAAACTGGTCGAGAGCGTACTGCGCCTGGTCGCCGATGCCGCGCGGATGGATCACTACCAAGACCTTGATGTCGTCGTCGATCTTCTGGGCATCCAGGCTCACGCGCCTGACCGTGTAGTCCCTCTTGAGCTCGCCGATGAAAACCTGCTGCTCCATCGGCTGCCCGCCCGTCAACTGACTGGGCGGCATGCCGAACACCGGCAGCGCGCTCATCACCCCGATGACCGGCTTGGCCGTGGCCGTGGCGCGCGCGATCGCGCGGGTGAGGTCGTACTCGAGCAGCGGCTCGCGATCCATAGCCAGTGTCGGCACCGCCACTTTCTGGTCCGCATAGCTCACCGAGAGACCGAGATAGAACTTGTCTCCCGCGGGTGTCACCTGCCCTTCGATGCCTTCCAGCGCCGCGGAATCCTCGGCTTCGGAGTCGGGTTGTGGATCGAGCTTTTCCACGAGGACCTTGCCATGCCCGACCTGCTTGAACTCGGCCAGCATATCTTCGACCCTGCGGCCGTAGGCTTTGATGGGCAGGGGCACGTTGTTGTCTCCCTGCGTAAAGTAGAGGCGGATCTTGACCGGCGCTTCAAGCTTGCCGAGGATTGCGCGCGTGCCGTCGGAAAGCGTGAACAGTTTTCCCTGGGTCAGATCGATCCGCGCTCTTGCCGCCCCAACGACCAGATTGAGAAGAACCAGGATCACGAACGCCGCCGCCAGGCCGATCCCTGAATAGATGAGTTCTTCATATTTCCTTTGCATGCGCATCACCGATTATCCGATCCCGTTCCTCTAGCCTGCCCGATGATTGCGAAGAATGACGCCCGTGGCAAACAGCGAAAATGCCATGACCGAGAGGAAATAGAGCAGGTCGCGCGAATCGAGGACGCCCTTCTGGAAACCGTCGTAGTGCGTGAGCACCGAGAACTTGCTTACGAACTCCACGAGGGCCGGGCTGGCCCAGCGCGCGAACAGATCGGTCAGCGGGGAAAAGCCCGCCAGTATCAGCACCAGGCACAGCACGACGGCAAGAATGAAAGCGATGACCTGATTGCGGGTCAGGGCGGAGGTCATGCACGCGATCGCAAGATAGGCCCCGGCAAGCAGCGCCGCACCGACATAGCCGCTGGCGATCACGCCGTTATCCGGGTCTCCGAGCCAGTTCACGGTGATCACAATGGGGAAAGTCAAGGCCAGTGCGATGACGAGAAACGCCCACGAGGCGAGAAACTTCCCGAAGATCGCCTGCCAGGTGGCAACCGGCATAGTGAGCAGCAGCTCGATGGTGCCGAGGCGCCGTTCCTCCGACCAGAGCCGCATGCCTACCGCCGGTACGAGGAACAGGAACAGCCACGGCATCCAGCTGAACAGCGAAGCGAGCGAGGCTTCGCCCCGCTCGAAAAAGCCGCCAAAGGTGAAAGTGAAGAACCCGGCGAGCAGGAGAAAAATCACCAGGAACACGTAGGCGATCGGTGATTCGAAATAGGCGGCGAGCTCACGTTTTCCAATGACCTTGACCGCGTACCAACGGGGCATCCCCCGCCAGCTCATGTCGCCGCCTCCGCAAGCGCATTGCCAGGACGACCGCCTCGGCGGCCGAGAGCAATCGCGACCGGTCGCATCCCCGCAAAGCGAGGCCCCTGCTCCCTGCTCATGCTGTCCCCTCCTGCACAACATCCGAGCGCGTCACCGAGCGGAAGAAGTCCTCCAGGCTTCCGCTGGAGGATCGTGCCTTCAACTCGGCCGGCGTACCGTTGGCCACGATCCGGCCGCGATCGATGATGATCGCGCGCGTACAGGCAGCCTCGACCTCCTCGAGGATGTGCGTCGAAAAGATAATTGCCTTGTTCTCTCCCATGCTGCGAATCAGGGAGCGCACTTCGTGCTTCTGGTTCGGGTCGAGTCCGTCGGTGGGCTCGTCGAGGATCAGCACCTCCGGATCGTGAATCAGCGCCTGGGCCAGGCAGGTGCGATGACGAAAGCCCTTGGAGAGCGTATCGATCGCCTGGCCGAGGACGCCATCCAGGTGGCACAGGTCAACGACGCGACGCACCGCTTGCCTGCGCTGATCGCCCCGCAACCCCCGCATCTCAGCGGCAAAATTGAGGAACGACAGGACGCGCATCTCCGTGTACGAGGGGGCCGCCTCCGGGAGATAGCCGATGCGGCTCTTGACCTCGATGGGGTTTTCAAGAATGTCCAGACCGCAAATGGAGGCCTTGCCGCCGCTCGGAGGGAAAAATCCGGTGATAACCCGCATCGTGGTGGACTTGCCTGCCCCGTTCGGCCCGAGGAAACCCAAGACCTCGCCCTTGCCAACCTCGAAGGAAATGTCGTCGACGGCACGTTTCGCGCCGAAGGACTTGCTCAGGTTCTCCACCTTGATCATGAAACCCCTCCGAAGTGGTGTTCTTGTTGAGTACGCTAAGTTGGGGCTCTACGCGTTCCCAGCCTTCGCCACCCGCATTCCACAGACCCGGATAGGCGAGCGGAAGTTCCGTAGCTGCGGTCCCGCCGGGGGCGCGCCGCCCCCCTTCTGGGGGCCAGCTGTTCTCCGGTGAGCCAGTCATAAGCAAATTACCAATCCGTATGATCGCATCCCGACTCGACCCTTTCAAGGCAGCTGACCCAGGCCGTATAATTTCCGTTTTCACTTGACGGCGCCCCCGCAAGGACCGCGCGATGACTCACGTCGTTACCGAAAGCTGCATCAAGTGCAAGTACACCGACTGCGTCGATGTCTGCCCGGTCGATTGCTTCCACGAGGGCCCGAATATGCTGGTGATCGACCCGGATGAATGCATCGACTGTGCGGTATGCATTCCTGAGTGCCCGGTGAATGCGATCTATCCGGAAGAAGATCTGCCGGAGGATCAGAAGAAGTTCACTTTGCTGAACGCCGAGCTTTCCAAGGGCTGGCCGGTTATCGCGGATAAAAAGCCCGCCCCCGCGGACGCTGACCAGTGGAA
>Ga0187773_10000031_pt1 | contig 58498 bp, 53 predicted proteins | sample 0216_BV02_MP05_1_FD_133133 | JGI IMG/M metagenome (GOLD analysis project Ga0187773, IMG submission 133133) | Tropical peat soil microbial communities from peatlands in Department of Meta, Colombia - 0216_BV02_MP05_10_MG | ecosystem: Environmental > Terrestrial > Soil > Wetlands > Peat | place...
CGAAACAGAGCGTGCAAAAGCGCTTCGCGCGGTCCCGCGTAGCGCATGTCGAGCGGATAACCGCCTTGCACCACAGTGTTCGGGCGGAAATACGTATCAATTAGCGCAGCGATCGCCCTGGTACGCACTTCCGCGGGAATATCGCCCGGTTTCAGATTGCCGAGAAGCGAGTGCACCAGCACTCCGTCGCAAACCTCGATTGCTATCTTCACCAGGTATTCGTGCGAGCGGTGCATCGGGTTGCGGGTCTGGAATGCGGCGACCCGCGACCAGCCGAGCCGTTCAAACTCAGTGCGCGTCTCAGCGGGTGTCATGAAAAGTTTGCCGTACTTCACCCTGAAACCACCATCGGAAAGCACCTTCAGCGGGCCAGCAAGGTTCACTTCCTGCTGCTCCATGACCATCATCACACCCGGGTGCCCCACGTCGGTGGTCCGGAACACCGACTTACATTCGTGTGCTTTGTCGATTGCGTATTTCTCCTGCACCCTCATGGTCGCGAGCGTCGTTCCGTCCTCTGGATCTACCAGCGCGACCTCGGCGCCGATGCCGATCGCACTGGCACTCGCCTTTTCCGCCGAAAGTGTAATTGGAATCGGCCAGAAAACCCCGTTCGCCAGCCGATAATCACTACACACGTTTTTCCAATCAGCGTAGCTCATGAAACCATCAAGTGGTGTGAATCCACCGATACCTAACATGATGAGGTCGCCCTTCTCGCGTGAACTGATGCGCAGCTTTGGCAGTGTACTAGCATGCGCCAGCTCCGCTTGCAGCTCTGCCCCATGCAGCGCGAGCGGCTTGAGTGATCCTCCTCCGTGAGGATTTACCAGTTGTTGCATTCGATTTTGTGCGGCGTCTTTAAGCAGGGTTTTGCGGATATGGCCGGCCCCGATGACGAAAATTCTACGCCATTAGATTTTGCTACCGATTAGCAATAGCAGCGGCCGACTGAATTCTGCAACATTTTACGCGTCGCAACCGATTATTCAACTGCCTTACCGAGCCCCGTGCTGCATCACGATCAATTGCCGAAGGCCGAGAACCGGATGAGCCAAAATCGAATACCGGGAAAAAGCGCTTTCATCGACGGCGAGGCGGCGTTCCAGGCCCGAAGCACAAGGCGCTCGTCGAAACGCACGCCAACGTTTCTCCTATTGCATTAGTCTGCTGGCGCAGAATCTTGCGTCGACTTTGTTGACACACCGGCGCGGCGTGGTGTAAAAGCTATTTAATCATACGTTAAAAGTCTGCTCGAAACGAAGGAGATAAACATGGTCAAGAACGCCGCGGAATGGGCCGCCAAACCAAAGTTCCCCAATTCTCACTACGTTGATTCACGCATTTACACCGATTCGACGATTTTTGATGAAGAAAAGGAGAAGGTGTTCAAGAGTTCTTGGATCATCGCCTGTCACGAATCCGAGATCCCTAGCGCGTATGATTACCGATTGTTCACCCATCCAGTCGGCGTGCCGCTGATCATCGTACGCGGCGAGGACTTGACGGTTCGGAGCTTCTATAACATCTGTCCGCACCGCGGCAACACCATCCTCTATGATCCGGCGGGCAATGCCAAGCGCATGACCTGTATTTTTCATGCTTGGTCGTTCGATACGCGCGGCAACTGCATTGAAATCTCGCGCGCCGAACAGGGCTACCAGAACCGCTACCGCAAGGAAGACAGCGGACTGCGCGCGGTCAAGACAGAAGTCGGCTTCGGTGGTTTCATCTGGGTCAACTTGGACGACGCGAGCTGCACACTAAAGGAGTACATCGGCCCGGCGCTGGATATGCTCGAGCCGCACATGCAAGAGCCGATGGAGGTGTTCCATTTCCACAAGGCGTTGGTCAACACGAACTATAAACTATGGCACGACACAAATAGCGAGTTCTATCACGATTTCTTGCACTACTTCAATCGCATTACCGGCATGATGCAACCAGGCTACTTTGACCGCAGATACGTCGGTTATCCCAACGGGCACGCGTCGGTCGGCTCAATGGAAATCAAGTACGATGCCTACGCTGGAAGCAAGGTGCGGAAGATTGGCTGGCCTGGCCTGGCGCCCGGTGGTTGGATCCTGATCGACCTGTTTCCCGGCATGACTTACAACCTTCGTACTTCGGTTCTGCGCATCGATACCTCGGTGCCGCTCGGCCCCGACAAGGTGATGATTGAATTTCGTGGCCTAGGTCTAAAGCGCGACACGCCGGCGGAACGCGCCGAGCGTATTTTCGACCACAATACCATCTGGAGCCCGTTTGGCCGCAATCTGCACGAAGATCTACTGGCCGTGTACGGCCAGGGACGTGCAATGCACGAAGGTACCGACAGCCGCTGGGTAATTCATGGGCGTGAGGAGAACAGCACCATCCACGATGAGATCGGTATGCGGCACTTCTATGGTGAATGGAGCAGGCGCATGGGACGCGCTGCCTACGACCCATTCCAAGAAGGCCGCCCGGAACCGGCTCGCGCCGCTGCCTAAGAGGAAAAAACGTAGGACCATGGACCAAAAGCAGCAAATCGAAGATCTGGTCTACCGGACCTGCTTGGCGCTAGACGAGCAGGACTTCAAGGGATTTCTGGAATTGTGCGACGACAACTTTCGCTACAGTATCACTACATTCAGCCCGGAAATCCGCAAGGACATGACTTGGCTCGATCACGACAAGGCCGGTATGGACACGCTGTTTACCAACCTGCCGCGGCATAACAGCGACCATTCGCCGCTGACGCGCCACGTCACCGTCTACAAGGTTAGCTGCGAGGGCGACCGTGCCGAGGTGGTGTCAGCGCTGCAGGTATTCCGCACCACGCTCGACGGTGGAAGCACGGCGTTGTTCGCAGTCGGACGCTACTATGACACATTCAAACTTGGCGGCAGCGCGCCCAGGCTTCTTAAGCGCGTAGTCCGGTTGGTTACGCGCGAATTGGGTGTGGGTTACCACATCCCGTTCTAGGGGTCCGGATTTACCCAGCGTGCGCATCCAGGTCAATGCCAGAAACCGCACTTATCAGTTCGAGGCTACTGAAGGTGAGAAAATCCTCTACGCCGGACTGCGGGCAGAGATCGAACTGCCGTACGAATGCGGCACGGGCACTTGCGGCACCTGCAAGGCAAAGCTGATTGACGGAAGCATCAAGGACGGCTGGCCCGATGCACCGGGCAAGAAATACGTCAAGCCCGAACTAGGCGAGTTTCTCATGTGTCAGTGTTCGGCGCAGAGTGATGTCGCCGTCGAAGTGTCTCAATTCGTGTACATCACTGACCCCGGTTCATGCCCTGCAAAACCAATCACCGGCACCGTCGAAGCCATACGTGCGCTTACGCATGACGTAAAGGCAATTGACGTGGCCTTAGATGCGCCGTGCGATTTCGACGCTGGACAATTCATGGTAGTCAAAGCGCCTGAAGTACCGGGCATGCGAGGCTACTCCATGGTGAATTTTAGTCGCCAAACGCGCCGGCTCCATTTTGTAGTCAAAAGGAAACCCGGCGGCGGTTTTTCCGAATGGCTGTTTTCAGGCAAACCGAAAGGAGCGCGACTCGACCTGATCGGCCCGCTGGGCAAGGCCACGTTCTACCCCAGTCTCGCCAAGAACATTTTGTGCATAGCTGGTGGCAGCGGTATCGCCGGAATAATGTCAATTTTGTCGCGCGCCGCGCAGGAGCGGTATTTCGAACAATTCCAGGGTTACGTCTTTTTCGGCGTGCGCTTCATGAAGGATACTTTTTACCTGGACGAGCTTACCGCTCTCTGCAAAGAGTTTCCGCATAAACTTAGAATCGTCGTGGCCCTCTCCGAACAGGATGTGCCAACAGAAGCCATACAGAAATATCCCCTGCTGCGTTTCGAGCGCGGCATGGTGCACGATGTCGCCATGCGCGAGATGGGCGGCAAGTACCAGAACTTGCGCGCTTACCTCGCCGGGCCGCCGCCGGCAGTCGATGCCGCCATACGCATGCTGCTGCTGGAAGCCAAGCTGACCGCCGATAACATTCGCTACGACAAGTTTAGCTAAGGCCCAGGATGACAAAACAAATCGTCTGTCGCATAACAGAAATACCGGCAAACGGCATAAGGGAATGCAAAACCGAGGGAGGGCTGAAGCTGCTGGTAGCCAATAGTGGAAGAGAATACTTCGCGGTGTAGGCGATCTGTCCGCATCAGGACGTGCCTTTGTGCGAAGGCCTGTTCGATGGTGCGGTGCTCACCTGCCATCAGCACTTGTGGCAATGGGACATCCGCAGCGGCGCGCCCATGGGACTGGCCGAGGCGCCACTCGAGGTCTACAATGTGCTCATTGAGGGCGATGCGATCTATGTCGACTCGCAGGGCGCGCTCAATGTAGGCGAGCTCTTCACCGGTATTGCCGAAAGCACGCTGGCGGCGCTGACGGCAATGGCGAAGCGCGAGCAATACGCTGAAGGCAGCACACTGTATAAGCCCGGCGACCCAGCAGAGGATTTCTTCGTGCTTGACTCCGGGCGGGTAGAGTTCCAGATCGGACGGGACGACCGCACGAGTCCGGCGGGCTTCATGCTCAAGAAAGGCGAAGTGTTCGGGTGGGCCGCGCTGCTCGAGAACCAGCCGCACCGCATCGCCAGCGCCCGCGTACTGGAGAAATCGGTGCTGCTGCGAATTAACGGTCGTCAGGCGCTGAGGCTGCTGGAGTCGGATCCGGCGTCGGGTTATATTGTCATGCGGCGGCTTTCGGCGCTAATTGCGCGTTTCCTAGCCGCTCCGGGGACTAAATGAAGCAAGGGATTTTCGATTCAATTGCAGATTGTTGGTGCTGGTCAAAAATAAAGATAAATCCTGAATGGCGAATGGTTTTGCAAATCTACCGAGGAGTGTGACTATGAAGATCAAACAACTGTTGCCTTTCGTCCCAGTACTCGTGACCGCTGCCAGCGCTTTCGCGGTCTCAGCTATGGCGGCCGACCTGAACTTTGGTAAACCTGGGGATCCGATAAACCTCGTGGTCGGCTATCAGCCGTACTATACCGAGTCGTGGTCAGGCGTAGTGATGCGGGACAAGAAATTCTATGAGAAATACTTGCCGAAGGGTTCGACGGTGGACTTTCAGATCGGCCTGCAGGGCGCAATCATCGTCAACAACATGCTCGCGGGCAAGCAGTATATCGGTTATTACGGCGATATGCCGGGCATCGTGTCGACAACTAAGCAGGATGTCGCCGACATCCGCTTGGTGGCCGTCGTGGGCATGGGCTGGGATCAGTGCAACATATTTCTGGTCCGGACCGACGCGCCAAAGTTTGCGAGCGACCAGGAAGCGATCAAGTGGCTAAACGGCAAGCGCGTCGCGGTGCCGAAGGGAAGCTGCACCGATCGTTTCGCGCAGGCGGTGTTCAAGAAATCCGGCATCCAACCTTCGGAATACCTGAACCAGAACATCGAGGTCATCACGAGCGGATTCCGGGCCGGCAAGCTTGATGCGGCGGTCATTTGGGAACCTACCGCCTCACGGTTGATCGAGGAAGGCCTTGCGCGCAGGGTTGCCACCGGCGTGTCGGTTGGCGAAAACGACGCTGGCTTCCTTGGAATGCGCGCCGACCTGATCAAGCAGCGTCCCGACGTTGTGAAAGCATGGCTTGCTGCAGAGCTTGATGCCCAACAGTACTTCCTGGATCCAAAGAACGCGATGGAAGTGGCCCGCATGGCAAAGGAGCAAACAACGGGCTTTTCGGAGCACGAGTTGTGGATGGCGGCCTACGGCAGCTATCCGAAGTCGGGCGGCGGCACTCCGGTGCGAATCATCCTACCGTACACCTTCACGCCGGATGCGATGGAGCTCATCAAGCGCGCCGCGGCATTCCTGTATGAGGTCAAGAGTATCAATACGCCGCAGGTACGCCCCGAAGCGGTGATGCCGGAGTTCACGCAGGCGATCCTCAAGGAACGCGGTTTGAAGGCGCCGTTGGGCGAAATCAAAGGACTGCCGGATTCCGCGTATACAGGCCCGAAGTAGCCGCGGCTGCACGATCTTGTGCGGCCGGCACCGCGGCGCACGATTGCAACGTTGTGATCGGGCGAGCGGATCATGGAACCGATCTCATAAACGGTCTGGACAGGGCGCATGGTGGAAATTCTTAGGAGGACGATGCCGTTTCAGGTCGTGTCAGACGACCTGTTGCGCAAAGTCGCCGCGCTCGGCCGCCGTGTAAACTATGAGAAGGGAGCGCTGATTTACGACGTCGGCGACAAAGCCGACGACATCTATATCATCGTCTCGGGCCAGGTCGAACACACCCTCGAACCGACTGCGCAGGCGCGCCGTCCGGTGAAGCGCCTCGGTGCGGGCGATGTGTTCGGATGGGCCGCGCTCCTGGAAAAATTTCCGCACCGCCTGGCAAAAGCAGTGTGCGAAGAGGCCACCGAAATCGTCCGCATCAACGGGGACCACCTGCTGCGCACCTTAGAGACCGACCCCGATGCCGGGGACGTGGTGATGAGTCGTTTCGCGACCATGATCACGCGCGATTACACCGTACCCGATCTCATCGCGCAGCTGCGGCGGATCCACCGCCGAATGCATGCCAGCGACATCCAGGGCATGGACCTCACACTCTTTCGCTTCAGGCAGTGGATCAGGAGCCCGCGTCCATACCTGATGCTAATGGGATTCGCGCTTTTTCTGGGCTTCTGGTATTTGGCGGTTGAAGTCTTGAAACTGCCGCGGTTCCGCGAGATGCCCGGACTTACGACCGTTGTCAAGGAATGGATTAGCCCGAATCCAACCTATGGCTTGTCGATTTACACTCCGGAATACTACAAGCACATTGGGGTGAGCGTCTGGCGCGTAGCGCAGGCGTTCATGCTGGCAACGCTGCTCGGCGTGCCCTTCGGGTTGTTCCTGGGCTGGTCGAAGAAGTTCAAGGAATACGTATTTCCCGTGTTCGAGCTCCTGCGGCCGATCCCGGTACTTGCTTGGGTGCCGCTCGCGATCGTAATGTTCATCGCCACCGAATCGGCGGTGATCTATTTGACGTTTCTCGCGGCGTTCTTCACCACCTCTTTGAACACCATGCTGGGTGTCGAGTCGATCGACGAGTCGTATGTGCGCGCCGCGTACTGTCTCGGCGCCCGCCGTTGGCAGGTCTTCCTGCATGTGATTGCACCAGGCGCGTTGCCGTTCATCTTTACCGGGCTACAGATCTCGATGGGTGTCTCGTGGTTTTCGCTGGTTGCCGCCGAAATGGTGTCCGGCCAATATGGGCTAGGCTATGTGATCAACACCTCGTATACCACGGTGCGTTATCCAACTATTTTCATCGGCATGATCACACTTGGCTTCGTCGGTTATGCGACGAGCGCGCTGGTGCGCTTGCTCGGAGACTACCTCATGCAGTGGCGCACGCGCGAGCTTGCGCTTGGGGGCCAATAATGGCGGCAGTGACGCGCGCGGAAGCGCTACAAGCTTCGGCAACGCGCGGTGCAATTACCCTCGACAATGTGGTCAAGATCTATGATCCTGATAGGGCGGCCGTAATGGCGGTTGACCATTGTTCGCTCGACATTCGGGCCGGCGAAATCTGCATGATTGTTGGTCCCTCGGGCTGCGGCAAGACCACGCTGCTGAACGCAATCGCGGGCTTTCATGAGATTACATCGGGGCAGATCCTACTCGATGGGGAAGTATTGTGCTGCAGCGAAAAACCCAAAGCCGAGCCGGGCTCGGATCGTATCGTCGTGTTCCAGAACGGTGCGCTCTTCCCCTGGAAAACTAACCTGGAGAATGTCGCGTTCGGCCCGATTATGCAGGGCAGCCTGACGAAAGCGGGGGCGAAAGAGAAAGCGCTGGAAATGATGGCCGATGCGGGCCTGGCCGGCGTTGAACACAATTACCCGGGGGAGGTATCCTCCGGCGTGCGGCGGCGCGTAGAAATCGTGCGCGCGCTGATGAACGACCCCAAGGTTCTGCTGCTCGACGAACCGTACCGCGCGCTCGACTCATTGACCAAATCGGTGATGCACGAAGCGCTGCTCGAGATCTATTACAAGAATCGCGTAACAATATTCTTCATCACGCATGATCTCGAAGAAGCGATTTTTCTAGGTCACAGGGTTGCAATTATGACTACGCGCCCATGTAAACCGAAGAAGATACTCGAAGTCGATATCCCGCATCCGCGCACCTACAGCGTGCTTACCTCGAAGCGCTTCCGCGAACTGATGGAAGAAACCACCGAGTCGGTACATGAGGAAGCCCTGAAAGCATTTGACGCCGGCGAGAAGGAAGGCTAAGCGATGTCAGCCGTGACGAGGGCGTATTTTGGCTCGACGCTGTGGCGTGGTGCTGTATCAATCGCCGTATTTCTCGCACTGTGGGAGTTCGGCTCGCTTTCCAAGTTCTGGATCAGAGGCGACGCATTCGAGTGGTTGCGCCACGCACTCAGCGGGCTCGGGCTCAAATCCACGTATTTGCCGTGGATCGGCGCGGTGCCCGCACCGACCGAGGTGCTGCACGCCTGGCTTGGGGTGCTGCGCGACCCTGGCTACTGGCAGAGCTGGTACATGAGCTTTTTGCGAGTCATGTCTGGGTTCCTCGCGGCGATGATCATCGGCATCCCGTTCGGCCTGCTGCTCGCCGTGAGTCGCACCGCATTTGGTATAGGCTTCCCGGTGTTCGAGGTGCTGCGGCCGATTCCGCCGCTCGCGTGGGTACCGGCGTCCATCATCTTCTGGCCGACGCAGGAACTATCCATTGCGTTCGTGACCTTCCTCGGCGCGTTTTACACCATCGTAATCAATGTAGTCGGCGGCGCGCGTTCGATCGACGTGCGCTACTTTCAGGCCGCGCGCTCGATGGGATCGAGCCAGTGGGATATTTTCTGGCGCATCATCCTGCCCGGCACGCTGCCCTCGATCGTGGTCGGCTCAGCGGTGGGGATGGGCATCACCTGGGAAGTCGTGGTTGCAGCGGAAATGATTTCGGGCGGCGGTAGCCAAATCGGCGGTACCAGCGGTGGCGGGCTCGGATTCTTCATTTGGAACTCCTATGTCGGGGGTTCCTACGAGCAGATTGTCGTCGGCATGATCTCGATCGGGATCGCCGGCTTTATCTCCAGCGCAGTGCTGCGCGCGCTGGGTAAGCGGGTGACGCCTTGGTTGCACCAAAGATGACGCGCGTACTTCGGGCATGAACGACGTCCAATCAAACCGCCCGGCGATCAATGCCGGGGAGATCGTTGCAAGTCACGTCAGCAAGAGCTATGGCGCAGTGCAATTCACCACAGAAGTGATCAGGGAGTGCTCGTTTACCATCGAGCGCGGCAAGCTCACCGTGATGATCGGCCCGTCGGGCTGCGGCAAAAGTACACTGATCCGCTTGCTGGCAGGATTCGAAAAACCGACCAGCGGTACCATCACCCTTGATGGCGAACCAGTTACCGGACCGGCTCGCGACCGTTTGGTGTTGTTCCAGGAAACCGCGCTGTTCCCCTGGATGACCACCTACGACAACATACTATACGGCCCCCGCGCACGGGGTGAGGTTACCCAGCAAACGCTCGATTTCGCCGAGTTTCTCCTGACCAAAGTCGGTTTGCAAGACTTTCGCAGGAAATATCCGACGCAACTATCGGGTGGCATGCAGCGCCGGGCCGAGCTGGCTCGCGCGATGATCAATAATCCCGAAGTGATGATCCTAGACGAGCCATTCCGTGGTCTCGATGCAATGACCAAGGAACTGATGTGGGAATATTACTCGGCTCTTTACGAGGAGAACCGGCGCACCAACTTCTTCGTTACCACCGACATCGACGAAGCGATATTCCTTGCTGACCGGATGTTAGTCATGTCCAACATTCCAACCCAGGTGCGTGCGGTACTTGAAGTCGACCTCCCGCGTCCACGCAAATGGCTCGACCTGGTTGAGAACGACAAGTCAAACGAAATCAAGATCCGGGCGTTGTCGATCCTGCATGAGGAAGCTATGAAATCATTCGCGCGCGGCAGCAAAGCCGCGACAGATTTTGTTGAGGCGTACTCAAGACGCATTGGCAAGGCAAAGACACCGTAAAAAGGAAGATTAATATCTCTGCCGGATTCGACGCTGACGATTCGCGCAGGAGCGAAGACAAAGATGCTACAAAAACAGCTTATGGTTGGGCGAATGTTGACCATGGTGTTGCTCATCTTGCTGTCCGGGCCGGTTTTTGCCTCACCGCAGGGCGGCGCCGGCTTGTTATTGCCTTGGTGGGTATGGCCGATACTGCTTTTTTCAGTCTGTTTCGTTCTTGGCATCATTTCCGTACCGGCTGGGGTCGGTGGCGGCGTATTGTTTGTACCCATCGTTGGCGGATTCTTCCCATTTCACCTGGATTTCGTCCGCGGAACGGGAATACTGGTTGCCTTGGCCAGCGCGCTGGCTTCAAGTCCCGCGTTGCTGCGAATTGGGTTAGCGAATTTGCGTCTGGCTCTGCCTCTTGCGTTGCTAGTCTCGGTGAGTTCCATTGTTGGTGCCCACATAGGCCTCATGCTACCGGCACCAATAACCCAAAGGGCGCTCGGCTTGACCGTACTTGGCATAGTTGCTTTGATGTGGAGCGCCAAAAAGTCTGACTACCCTGAGGTCAGACGCATGGATGCATTGACCCGTGCCCTGAAAATCGGAGGAATATTTCACGATGCAGCGAGTGGAGAAGACATCGCATGGACAAGTCACCGGACACCAGATGGCTTTGTTGCATTCCTAGGCATCGGGCTGCTCGCAGGGATGTTCGGTTTGGGTGCTGGCTGGGCCAATGTTCCAGTGTTAAATTTGATAATGGGTATTCCGCTTAAGGTGGCCGCTGGTACCAGCAGCTTGGTTTTATCGATGACATCAACAGCTGCGTGGGTCTACATCAATGAAGGTGCGGTACTGCCGATAATTGCCGCACCATCGATAATAGGGATGATGCTCGGCGCGTTCATCGGGACGCGCGTACTTACGGTTATCAATGCAGCGACCATTCGTAAACTGGTGATGGCTGTCCTGTTTTTCGCCGGAATCCGTGCCTTGTTGAAGGGTTTCGGTATTTGGAGTTAGCGCGCCGAATGAAAAAAGTCCTCGAAAAATTTAACGCTCCTGAGCACGTTCAGTATGCGCTAGTGCTTGACGCTGCAGTGAAGGTAGGCTTAGCAGTTCTTAGCGTTTCTTTTTTTGTATACATTGTTGGCCTGCTTCCGCCACATATTCCGGTCGACCAGCTGCACAAATACTGGGGACTGCCGGTGAAGCAATACCTGGCCCAAACGGGCACGCCCCGCGGTTGGGGGTGGCTATCGCTCATCCGCCGCGGCGACATACTCAATTTTTGCGGCGTTACCATACTCAGCGGAATATCGGGGCTGGGCTTTCTGTTGTTGATCCCCGTTTATATTATTCGACGGGACATTACCTATGCCTTAATAGCTCTGCTTAATCTTACTGTGCTTCTGATTGCAGCATGGGGTACGTTTGGCAACGGCGGCTGAGCGCGCACAGAGTACCCCAATGGAGAACTTAGGCGCACCCTTTTCCAGACTCTTGATTGTTACGCAGGGCACAAAATTCGATCTTGCAGCAGAACAAGTCGCAATCTCAATGGCGAGTCGAGGCGGGATTCGACTCTTTGCTGTTTTCCCGGTCGTATCGAATCCGGAATACGTCGCGCTCGCACCGGAACTTGAGCAACGAGCTGAGATTCATGCTGCACGGGTCCTTACGGGACTACAGAAGCAAGCGTCGGAACATGGTCTGGAAATCGAGACCCACGTGCGTCTAGGCGAAGAACCTTACATCGAAATCATTAATGAGGCCAGGAAACAGAAAATCGACCTCATCGTCATGCGCACCCGGGGCAAGCGCGGTTTTATGGCGCGGCTACTCGTCGGTGAAAATGCCGCAAAGGTGATAGGGCATTCGCAGTGTTGCGTGCTCGCCGTACCGATTAAGGGGCATATGTGGAAGAAGCGATTGCTGCTCGCGACCGACGGTTCTCGTTTTAGTGCGGCGGCCGCTGCTGTGGCTGGCGCTGTCGGGAGGTGGTGCCGGCTACCAGTCACGGTTATTTCCGCCGTAACCAACAGTCACAGCAAAGAACTGAAGGACGAAGCTAGCGATGCAATCGGAAAGGCATTGGAGATCCTTGGGCGTGAGGGGGTGACCGCGGATGGAAAAGTGGTGGATGGATGGGCGCACGAGGCGTTAATTGGTGCGGCCGAAGCGGTTGGCGCAGATTTGATCGTGGTTGGCAGTCACGGGAGGACCGGCTTGGAGAGGGCTCTTATGGGAAGCACCACCGAACGTGTCGTAGGTCTTGCCAAATGCCCGGTTCTGGTTGTCAAACGCAAATGATTCGTCGCTCCCAGATTAAGCGCGTTTCCATGTTTAATTGATATATTGCATCGACCCATGACACGCTCACACACTCTGGTTACGGTTGTAATATGCGGTGCATTGATCTTGGCCATCTCATTGGGAATTCGCCAAAGCTTCGGTCTATTTCTACAGCCGATGAGCGCAGATATGGGGTGGGGACGCACGACATTTGCCTTTGCAATAGCATTGCAGAACCTTATTTGGGGCTTGGGTCAGCCAGGTTTTGGCGCAGTAGCCGACAAGTTCGGCGCAGGGCGCGTGGTGTTTACCTCGAGCGTGCTTTATGTTGCGGGTCTTGCGCTTATGGCAATGTCGACTACGGGCCACGCGCTTGATGTTTCCGCCGGCCTGCTGATTGGACTCGGTCTTTCGGGAACCGGGTTTGGAGTGGTGCTCGGAGTAGTTGGCAAATTGGCCCCCCCGGAAAAACGCAGTACGGCGCTCGGTATTGTCTCAGCCGGAGGATCGTTCGGTCAGTTTGCGATGATCCCGTACGGCCAGCTGCTCATTAGTTCTTTCGGCTGGCAGTCCGCGTTACTGCTGATGGTACTCACCGCATTAGTCATGGCGCCGCTTTCTGCAGCGATGGTCAGCGCAAGGAAGGAACGTGCAGTCGGCCCGGAGCAGGCTCTTGCGCAGGCAATGCGCGAGGCGGGAGGCCACCGCGGTTTCCTTTATCTCAACGCCGGTTTTTTCGTCTGCGGATTCCAAACCGCATTCATCATGGTGCATTTGCCATCGTACCTGCTTGATATCGGAATGACGCCGAAGACGGGCGTGACTGCTTTGGCCTTGATCGGTCTGTTTAATATCATTGGCTCTCTTGCGGCGGGTTATCTCGGTGGTCGGTTTTCAAAAAAGTATCTGCTCTGTGCAATTTATACGGTGCGGGCACTGTCCATCGGCGCGTTTATTTTGTTGCCGCCAAGCGCCGTGACGGTGGCTGTTTTTGCAATGGTCATCGGATTGACGTGGCTCGGAACCGTGCCGCTCACCAACGGACTCGTTGCGCAGATTTTTGGCGTAAAGTATCTTTCCACACTCTTCAGCATCGTATTCCTGAGCCACCAACTGGGTAGCTTCCTCGGTGTATCGCTAGGTGGCTATATGTTCGATGTTTTCGGTTCGTACCAGATGGTCTGGTTGCTCGCCGTTGGCTTGAGCGTGCTGGCAGCATTCCTCAACGTGCCGATAGACGACCGCAGCATTCAGCGGGCTCCGGCATGATGTTACCCAAGAACCTTTTCCGCGGTATCCTAGGACTCTGCCTCGCTTTAGACAGCAGGCGGCCGGCGCGGCAGAACTCGGCCCGGATCGTAGAACGGCAGGCGCGCACTGCGCGCAAGCCGCCCATCTGTCAATCGGATCAAGCTTCCCGGCGCCACTCCCTCGGTTTCGATGAACCCCAAAGCCAGCGTACGAGCCAGCGTTGGCGCATATGTTTCGCTTGTTACCTGCGCAGCTGGAAGCCCGGACCATGCGCAGCGCAGGCTGCTTAGCGGAATGATTCCCCCAAGCTTGCGTTGCGGTTCGATCCTGCGCTTGCGCCGCAGCGCTTCAGCGCCGATGAAATCGTGCCCATTCACCAGCCTGGAAAACCCAAGCTCGAAAGGATCGGGCGCGACCGCAAGCTCAGCGCTGAACAAAATGTATCCGGATTCGACGCGCAAGCTATTGGCTGCCTCGAAACCGCATTCGCACAACGCTGCTTCGGCACCGACCGCTAACAACCTTTGCCAAACAGGGGCCCCGGCCGCCGTTGGCACTATGATTTCATAGCCCAGTTCACCGCTGTACCCAAGGCGCGCGACCCAGGCCGGGACTCCTGCAACATCCGTCCGCATGAATGAGAAATAGGGCAGCCCGCGCAACGGCCTGTCCAATTGTCGCTGAAGAATTTTCGCGCTGCGCGGGCCTTGCAGGGCAAGCACTGCGTACTCTGCCGAACAGTCCTTCAGTTGCACCTCTTCATCCTGTCGTTGCTGCAGAAGCCAAGTGAAGTCGCTTCTTCGGCCGGTGAATAGCCAGTAGCGGTTCGGTCCGTGGCACCAGACGGTAGCATCGTTGAATGTGCTGGCGTCTTCGCGTAGCAGCAGCGTGTATTGCAAATTGTCCTGCGCGAGGTGTGCAAGGTTGCGTGTTTGCAACCGCTCAAGGTATTGCCGGGCGTCAGGACCGGAAACTTCGTACAGCCCCATGAATGAAAAATCGTACAGACCCGCGGCCGAGCGAGTGGCGCGATGCTCGGCGCACGCATCGCCGAAGCGTAATGGTACTAAAGCGCCTTGATCGAGGCGCAGCAACTCGAGACCTCGCCCGGAAAAGTAACGATCAAGTGACATCAGTCAATTATAGTGATTGAGTGAGCATGACCAGTCCTAGCGCAATGCATAAACTTGCGGCCATGCGCCGCAGCACCGCGGGACTGACCGCGTGCGCCGCACGGGTCCCGATGGCCACGCCTATGAGTTCAAACAGCGTAATCCAACCGACGACCACGAAATTGACTGAGCCGTATTGCAGATTCCCGATGGTGCCGGAGATGCTGACTACAATCTGCAGAACCTGACTCGCACCGATCGTGGCCAGTGGAACGAAGCGCAGCAGCAGCATGATAGGGACCGAGAAAAGCGGCCCGCCGGCGCCGGAGAAACCGGCGCCGAAACCGGCGACCGCGCCTACGCTCAACAACAGGGCCTGCTGTGCCGCGCCACAGCCGTCGCGGGGTCTTTCTCCGATGCGCCGCGATGGCAGCAGAATATAGGCGCCGGCAAATATGATGATAATGGCGATAATCAGGGCGAGCTGACGCGCTTCGACTATGGAATTTACCATTGCGCCGAGGTAGCTGAATGCGATTGCCCCAATGCATATCGGCGCGGCCATTTTCCAGTCGATGGAACCGCGTCTCTGAAATAACCAGGTGCCGAGCATTCCGGTGGCGAGAAAAGAGAGCAGCGCGCTTGCAGCGGCCTCGTGGATGCTGAGCCCGCCCAGCCAGACAAGCGGCGGAATCAGCAAAATGCCACCCACGCCGACGGCACCGATGAAAAATCCCACCACGATCGCGACCGCGGCGAGAAGCAGGATCATCAAGATGTAACCTTTGAAAAACAGCCAAGCATGAACCGTAATTGGAACCCGTTGGAACACTGTCCATGTAGATCGGAATCTCTTGCCGACTGCGCGGCGGAAAAAATTCGTGCCGTTCAGCGGTATAATCGCGCTCGGCCCATCTGCGTTTTTTATTCTAACGCTTAGCGAAGCTAGTGGGCAGCGCCGAGAGCTGTTTTACAAAAGTATCACAAGGCTGCGGTTCTTAGCCATTTGCGCGATCAGCTGATTGCTGCAGCATGCGCGGGCTTCAAGGGCTGTGAGACAGAGCAGGGCGGCCGCGTGCTTTTCAGGCAGCCTACGAGCGCCGTCCGGCCAAAAGCCTTGCTTCGCTAGCCGGGTTCATTTTTTCCATCCGACCTTGTCTTTGAATTTGTTGAATTCGTCTTCCTTCATGAAGACGGTGTGCTCCTTGCCCGGATAGACTCGTTTCCGCACCTCGTTGCGATAGTCGGTCAGACCTTTTTCGATAATTGGCACCAAGTCGCAGTAAATCTTGGAATGGCGCGGCACGTGCTTCTCGTACAAATGGAACAGATCGGAGCCGATGATATGCACGCCATCAGAAGTATTGCCGGACCCGAGGCTGATCACTGGAACCGGCAGCGTTTCCGCGAGATATTGCGAAACCTCAGAGGTCACGACTTCGGTCAGGATCGAAAAACAACCGGCATCAACCATCGCCCAAGCGTCGTCGACGAGCTCCTTGGCTCGGTCCGCTGTCTTGCCTTGCGCGGCGAAGCCGCCAAGTTGCGGAATGCGCATCGGCGTAATACCGATGTGCCCCTGAACTGGGATACCCGCCTTCACAATTGCCTCGATATACTTGGCATGGTGCTGGTTGCCTTCGCACTTCATGACTTCCGCACCGCCTTGCGCCACGTACTTGGCGGCGTTGTCAACGGCCTGCTGCGCCGAAAGATGAAAGCTCATGTAAGGCATGTCGACCATGCGCAACCCGAATTGCGAGCCGCGCTTGACGGCCTGCGCCATATACATGACTTCCTCGAAAGAGACCGACGTGGTAGATTCGTGCCCGAACAAAACCATCCCGCCCGTATCCGATACGCATAAGATATCGATTCCGACGCGGTCTGCGATAATTGCGGTCTCATAATCGTAAACGGCAAGCTGAACAATCGGTTCGCTGCGCTTCTTCTTCTCAAATAAATCGGGAATGGTTATTTTTTTACGTTCTGCCTGTCCTTGTTGGGTCATGCCCGTCTCCTTTGGTCGATTAACGAAGACCGCTGTCCGCCGTCAAATCGGATTATTACGACCAGTTCTCGCCCGAACGGCTGAGGCCCAATGAACGGCCAGCCATCGCGAAACTCCTTCGGCGCCCTGGCTTTGCAAGACAGAAATTGCCGAGTAGAACAGGCAGAGTGCTCCGATGGAAACAGTCCAGGGCGCGAGGACGGTGTATTAACTAATGGCTCTGGCATCCAGGGGACTCGTCGAAGATATTTATCTCTTGGGTATATGTTTTTGATTTACCAGTCTCTCAAACAATCAGTACGCGGCAGCAAAAGCTTTTGGCATAATCGTTTATCAGCCTTAGGCCCGCAAGAACTAAAAAGTTGGACTAGGTGATGCCGCCAGCACTGAATAAAAGGAACATCACCAGCTGTAAAAGAAACCGTAGCTTCGGCGAATTCCAGTTGCGGATAATACGACTAGATTTCCGCAAACAAACACGGCCTCCTCGATGAAGTGTGGCGTTCATTGTTGTAATTTTCGGCGCCCAGCTGGCGAGGCAAATCCGATCCTTGTTACACGCGCACTGCTCGATAAGCTATGTCAGCTGCTTAAATTGACCACTGTTTCAGCAAGTTTAACTAGGGCGCATCAGGCCGCGGATCCGGTATGAATCCGTGTTCGTTGGGCATTTGTACCTCGGGTAAGCTCTTGGCATTGATCACTGTGTCTTTGTTAATTATTTTTGCTTCCGCGAGAATGTAAGCTGTCACTGAATATGTTTCATTGTTTGTGAGCGAACCCGGACTATTGAAAGGCATCGCTCGCTTCACGTAATCAAAAACAGTGGTCGCATAGGGCCAATAGCTTTCAACGGTCTTCAATGGTTTCCCGCTTGCTAGCGTGCCCCGTCCGCCAATGATCGGTTCGCCTGCGCCTGCAACACCTTGAAGTTTGTCACCATGGCAGGATACGCATTTCTCCATGTAGACTTTTTGACCGTCCGCGTAGCTGCCTTGGCCTGGGGGCAATCCTCGTCCATCCGCGGGTATCGAATAAAAGGCGGCGAGATCCTTGGGCGCTGGCGTTGTGCCGTAGCCATATGGACCAGTGTTAGTATTAGCCTGCCCTGACGCGCATCCGGCCAAGGCTAAAAGTAAAAAAACGCAAATGAGTTTTTCAGTAATGATGGACATTTGTAACGCTCCCGTCACCCGCAATTGCCCAGCTTTGAATTCCGTTTAGATGATAAATTGATCCAAGTGGGCCGTTTAGGCCGCGGACGTCAACCAGCTGTTTGATGGTCGGTTGCACGTAACCCGTTTCGTCGACGCAGCGACTTTGCAAAATTGCGGAAGTGCCATCCCACCACCATGGGAAGCGAAACCGCGTAGTGCAGATCGGGCGAATGGGCTCCTGCAGGGCAGCCAACTGCCACGTCTTACCGCCGTCAGTGGATACTTCCACACGCTTAACCACGCCACGTCCGCTCCACGCCAGCCCTGTGATCTCGTAGAATCCCCGGCCTGGAAGTTTCATCTCCCCGGAGGGGAATGTGATAACCGACTTCGCTTCCATTACAAATGTGAACTGTCGCGCCTTGCCGTTTCCGAGCAGATCCGTGTATTTTGAAGTCTCTTCCCGAGTCATAAAGGGGATATCGCTCACTTCGAGCCGACGAAGCCATTTGATATTGGTATTACCCTCCCAACCAGGGAGAATCAAACGAAGGGGGTAGCCTTGTTCGGGACGGATCGCCTCTCCGTTCTGCCCATAGGCCAGTAATGCGTCGTCCCAACACTTTTCGAGCGGGATGCTGCGTGTCATTACCGCCGCGTCGGAACCCTCCGCTAATATCCATTTGGCTCCATCCCTCACCTCAACCTCTTTGAGTATCGTGGACAGCGGAACGCCGGTCCACTCGGAGGTGCTAAGCAGGCCGTGTGTACCCTGGACCGTCTTGAGCTTCGGTCCCGCCCACTCGGTCAGGCCATTTCCGGAACACTCAATGAAGTGCAAGCGAGAAACCGAAGGAAAGCGCCGCAAATCGGCCATGGCATATTTCTTTGGTTTGCCTACCATGCCGTGAACAAACAGGAAGTGCCTATTGGGATCAATGACGGGGATTCCTCCGTGATGCCGCTCGAAATGCAATCCCGATGGGGTGATAATCCCCTCGCTTTTATCCAGCGGGGTCATGGACCACGACGATTGCTTAGTGGGCGTCGGAAAACGCCACCGAACTTCAGTTTCGAACTGCGAGCGTGTGCCGTAACCACCGTCGTCGCCGGTTGCGCGGCCTTGCACCTTGGTTGGATCTTGCGGCACCGGAAAATCCACGGCACCAGGAGTCGCAGCGGATGCTATCTTCGGCAGAAGTGCGGCCGCACTAGCACCCGCAAATAACGCAGAATTAATCAGGAACTTTCGGCGGCTGTCCGCCTGACCGGGATTGGGAAACATGCCTTCCTTACATTCGCAGTTTTCCAATTTGGCTTTTTGCGCAGCAAGGTAGCGCTGCTCCGCTTCAACAGTGGTCTCAATGTACTTACGGGTTTTCGGGTCGTATATCGAATCAGTGAGCAGCGCCATATCTTTCTCCCCGGTGGCAAAGGACAGGCTCGTCGTACGGCAAATCGCACAACACTGCGCTACATGGCAATGACGACATACGAAGTCTATTCCACCTTTGTTAGCATATCAACGGCGATTTCGGCTGCACATGCTGGGGCTCTAGCCGTTGAAATACTGCAGTCGCGAGCGTCGATCCGACTCATAGTGATGCCCTTAGCAATGTTGCTGTTCTAGTCTCAGAAGATAATAATATGCGATAGCTTGGCCATAGGCGTACGCCCCAGTCCAGGAGCCAAGGTAAGGGGATAAACAAAAACATGAGCTTAGGGTTACTAGCCCAGAAAGCAGTCGAACCAACAAGGGGAAAATCAAGCAAACTATGCATAGCGTTAGCCGGAGCGACTGCAAAAACGGCAGGGATACGTTTAAATTTTGTATTTTCAATTGGATCTATGATCGGCTTAGCGCAAGATCAGGAGGAGGAGCAAAATGACAAAGGAATCAGGAAACATTGGTAATACGGCCGGTGCCGAAAGGCGCCAAACCGGGTGGCAGGAACTGTGGCTGAAGGAAGATTGGTGGGCCGTCTGGCTGGGAATCGGCCTGATGGTTATTGCGATCTTGTTATTCCAGGGCGGAAGTACCCTACTCAAGACACTCGCGATAAACCCGGGCGGACTTAAATGGTCCTCTTTCGGTCAGCTCGGCGCTCACTTCTCGGCAAACGCGCTGACTTATTTCTACCAATTCGTTGCGTGGCTCGTCATTTTCGGGCTGAGCTGTCGCATTATGGGAGCCAAGCTCTCCGAATTCATACCGGGGTTTATCTTCCTCTACGTGCTATCCATGATTATGTTTTCGATCGCGGGATGGCAGAGTGCGGCGAAGTTCAACCTGGAAGCTCCGTTGGTCGCGTTGATCATCGGCCTAGTGCTCGCGAACGTGGTGCAATTGCCGAAGTGGATGGATAGCGCATTTCGAGTGGAATATTTCATCAAGGTCGGGATCGTGCTGCTGGGCGCCACATTTCCAATCACCCTGGTACTCACCGCAGGACCGGTCGCAATCGTGCAAGCGACAATTATTTCATTGGTGACCTGCCTGGTGATCTACTTCTCGGCAACTAGGATTTTCGGTCTTGAGCGCAGACTGGGGGCTGTCATCGGGGTTGGTGGCGCCGTATGCGGTGTTTCGGCCTCGATGGCGATCGCGGCGTCGGTGCGCGCCAAAAAGGAAGACCTCTATACCTCCGTGACGCTGGTGGTCGGATGGGCTCTGGTCATGATACTCGTGCTGCCGTTTCTCTCGCGCATGCTGAGTCTGCCCGCCGGCGTCGCCGGAGCGTGGATCGGGACATCGGAGTTTGCCGATGCCGCTGGGTTTGCGGCGGCAAGCACCTACGGACATATGGCCGGGAACGAAGATGCGGCGATCAAGACCTTTACCTTGATGAAAGTCATCGGCCGTGACTTGTGGATCGGCATATGGTCAATCGTATGGGCATCAATCGCGACGGTGGTCTGGGAAAAGCAGGAGACGGGGGCGAAACCGGACGCGCGCGAGGTATGGTGGCGTTTCCCCAAATTCGTGATTGGTTTCTTCGTCGCGTCGATTCTCATGACCGCGGTTACCAGCGGATATTCCACCGCTGAGTTTAACAGCTCGGTAAAGCCCAATCTGATCCTCCCGCTGGTATCCTTGCGGACCTGGGCATTCATCTTCTGCTTTTTGAGCATCGGGCTTACGACTCGTTTTCGAGAGCTGAAGGCGATAGGATGGAAGGCGTTCTGGGCATTCACCATCGGAGTCGCGGTGAACTTGGTGCTCGGCTACTTCCTCTCGGTCCATGTCTTTGGGGATTACTGGGCCAAGGTATGAACATCCGGGACACGGTCGTATGCGGGCTGCACCGCAGTTTCGCGCGACCGGCCGATGAATCGGCACGCTCGTGCAATTGAATGACAAGCGTTATTACAAGTCGGATGTCGTGCTGCGCCCGGCCACCATCGAACACCGTGATGGTATCGCCATAGCAGACCGCCGATACTCGACTCAATAGCGGTGCCGGGGCGATAGTAGGCAATTCGCGCCGTCTCGACCTTTTTATCTTCTATAGATACACAGGACGGTAAATGTATCCGAACACAACTAATGCCCGGACTTAACCGGTTTGGCTTTGAGAATGTAGCGCGTGCCGCAGTAAGGGCAAAGCGCTTCGCCGGTTTCCTCAATTGGCAAAAAAACACGCGGATGCGAGTTCCACAACAGCTGTGACGGTGTCGGGCAATGAAGCGGCAAATCCTCTGCCGTGATTTCGATGACGCGTGCTTTATTGACGGTTTGCTGCGGCACGCAATTGTCCTTAAACCAGAGTGAGCCAATCGGCGTGTTTTTTTGACTTGCCGGAGACGCAATCAAAAAACATCGATTGCAGCTTTGCGGTGACAGGTCCCCGCTTGCCGGAGCCGATCTTGCGGTTGTCTAGTTCACGGATCGGCGTCACTTCGGCCGCCGTGCCAGTAAAAAACGCTTCATCGGCAGTATAGACATCGTCCCGGGTGATGCGCTTGGAAGAAACCTCGTAACCAGCTTCGCACGCCAAGGTTATAACTGCGTCACGGGTAATACCAATCAACGCCGAAGTAAGTTGCGGCTCGAACAGTCTCCGGTTCTTGACGATGAACAGGTTTTCCCCCGCACCTTCGGCGACAAATCCGTCCACGTCCAGCAGCAGCGCTTCGTCGTAGCCTTGCTGAGTTGCCTCGGTATTGGCGAGGATGGAGTTGGCGTAGGTGCCGGAATACTTCGCACGGCACATGGTCACATTGACGTGATGCCGGGAAAAGGACGAGGTTTTGACGCGAATACCCTTGGTCAGTCCTTCGTTGCCCAAATACGCGCCCCATGGCCAGGCCGCTATAGCGACATGCACCTTGGCACCTTTGGGAGAAACGCCCATTTTCTCAGAGCCATAAAACGCGATCGGCCGGATGTAACACTCGGTAAGCCTATTTGCTCGCACCACATCTTTTTGCGCCTCCATGATGGTTTCCTTGTCGTAGGGAATTTTCATCAGGTAGATGTGTGCCGAGCCAAACAGCCGATCAGTATGCTCTTTGAGACGGAAGATGGCGGTACCCTTAGCCGTTTTATACGCGCGCAGGCCCTCGAAAACCGCCAGACCATAGTGCAGAGAGTGCGTCAGCACATGCGTAGTGGCTTTGCGCCACGCCACCAGCTTGCCGTCATACCAAATATGACCGTCTCGGTCCGCCATGGACATGGCGCTCTCTCCCTAAATTAGTCGCGCTATTCTAGCTTATTTTATTACGGAGCGATGACAATCATTGAAGTCGCAAATGCGCGAACTTACCTTGACCAGCATCCGGTCAATAGATTACCCTAGCAACGCCGGTATCCATCATTTTCCCAACAGCAGCTCGTCATGCCCGATCTCGCACAGGTTACATCCTATTCCAGCAGCTTTATGGAGCGGCTCAGCCGTTTACTCGGCGCCGCGTCGGATTCCGAAGACGAGAAGTGGCGTAAGAAGTGGCTGCTGATCTTTTGCTTAATCATGAATCTGGCCGCATGGATCTGGCCGACAATTTATTGGGCCATGGGTTTGCGCTTCCCGTTCCCGATTCCCATCGCCTATCTAATCTTTTCGCTACTGACGCTGGTGATTTATTGGAAAACCCAGAATTTTGCCCTGTTCCGCTCGTTTCAATTTGGGCTCTTCATGTTTGTGCCTTTCGTAATTCAGTGGCTCATGGGCAATTTCATCAACTCCAGCGGAATCGTGCTCCTGGCTTTGTTGGCACCGATGGGTGTCATGGTTTTCCAGGGAGTTAAAGAGTCGATTCCTTGGTTCGTGGCCTACCTAGTCCTTACTGCCGTGTCGGGAATTTTTGACTTTTTTCTTGCCGAGGGGATGGTGACCGGCATCCCGATGAAGACCATTTCGGTGTTTTTCGTCCTGAATTTCTTCATGCTTTCGATCATTGTTTATGTGATGATCCTTTTCTTTGTACAAAAAAAGGAAATCTTTCAGCTGGAACTTAACGAGAAAAACAAGGTGATCGATTCAGAGCGTCAAAAATCCGAAGAGTTGCTGCTTAAAATTCTCCCGCAGCATATAGCCTCGCGGCTGAAAGGCGGCGAAAAAACCATTGCCGACGGGTACGAAGATGTCACCGTAATGTTTGCCGACCTGGTGGATTTCACCTGGCTAGCCGAACGCTTGTCGCCTAGGCACGTGGTGCGACTGCTAGATGATGTGTTTCTGGAATTCGACAAACTGACCGATGAATACGGTCTTGAGAAAATCAAAACTATCGGTGACGCATACATGGTAGCGGGAGGTCTCAGCAAGGAGCGAACTGATTATTCCGAGGCGGTCGCCAACATGGCATTGAGCATGCGCGACGCGGTAATGCGGCATCCCGCATTGAATGACCAGAAATTGCAGATTCACATCGGCATTGCCACGGGCCCGGCGATAGCCGGGGTGATCAAGACCGAAAAGCGCATGATCTACGACCTGTGGGGGCCCACGGTAAATTTGGCAAGCCGCATAACGTCTGGTGCGGTCGCAGGCACGATCCAGGTTGACGAAACCACCTACCGGAGGCTGAACGGGCGTTTCTCGTTCGAGCAGCCACACGCGATAGAATTCAAAGGCAAAGGCAAGGTCACGATCTATCAGCTCTCCGGAAAATAGCTACTCGCGGCTGAACACCCAATCCCAAAGTTTCAGCACTGCTTCCCGATGCTCCTTGATCTCGGAACCTTCCACCCGAGGGTATTTTTCGTTATTTAATCGCAGGGCGTGCTGCAGGCGCCGAAAGGTCCGGTAGCCGATTCGCGCTTTTTCAGCGAGGTCTGATGGAAGCAGCTTGAGCTCCGCTGCCAGTTTCAATAAAGCCAGATTGCCGATGTTGCCGGTCAAAACCGGGTGGGCGTGCGCATACCCCAGCACCAAATACTGTACGACGAATTCGACATCGATAATGCCTCCATGGTCATGCTTGAGGTCGAAAAGGCCGCTGGCATTGGGATGGGCGTCGAGAATTTTTTTGCGCATGTTCAGAATTTCCACCCGCAGTTTTGTCAGATCGCGCTTGGTACAAAGCACCTCATTGCGAATCGCCTCAAAGCGATTTCCGACGCTTTGATCTCCTGTTACAAAGCGCCCGCGGCTCAAGGCCTGATGTTCCCACACCCAGGCGTGCAGCCGCTGGTACTCGCTGAACGCGTCAATCCCGCTCACCAATAGACCGCCGGCACCGTCGGGACGCAGCCGCAGGTCAGTTTCATAAAGAACTCCGGCAGCGGTATAGCTTGTGAGCCATGAATTGATGCGTTGCGCGAGCCTGGCATACACGGCTTGTGCTTCGGGATGGTCATCATCGTACAAAAAAATCAGATCCAGATCGGACGCATAGCCGAGTTCCTTGCCGCCGAGCTTGCCGTAGCCGATGATCGCAAAATGCGGGTCGTCGCGATGCTTGTGCCGCAATCCCTCCCAGCATATGCGCAGCACCCATTTGAGTATCAGGTCCGCGAGAAAGCTTAAATGATCGCTCAGCGTCTCCAGCGCCAACAATCCCGCCAGGTCTTGTGCGACCAGGCGGAACACCTGGGCATGTTGAAATTGACGCAGGATATCCATCTGCTGTTCCGCGTCCGCGTCCCGCAGTTGCGCGCTCAAGGCGCTATCAAGGCGCGACCAGTCGGGAGGGGAGTAAAGCGTGCGCGGATCCAGAAGTTCATCGAGCACTAGCGGGTGCTGCGCCAGATATTGCGCAGCCCAGGAACTTGCGCCGCAAAGCCTCGCCAGGGTTTGCAGCGCCTGCGGATATTCCAGTAACAGTGCGAGATAGGATTCGCGGCGGCCGATGCTTTCGGTAAGCGACAAAAGGCGTTCCAGCGTCACATCACCCAGAGGTGCTGCAGCCTCAATCAGGGCCGGCATCAGGGCATCCAGGCGCAATTGAGTAGAGGCGGGCATCTGCCTGTATCGGCTGCCGCCACGGATATTTTCCAGGCGCAAAACAATTTGCCGCGCATCGCAATAGCCAAGGCCGGTGAGCTCCTTGGCTGCATCTTCCTCAGTAAGGCTTCCCTGCCATAAGGCTAGCAATGGATGAGATTGGATTTGCGGCGCGGCAAGAACTTCCTCGAAATGCAGGCTCACTCTGGCGCGATGTGCATCCAGCCGTTCCATGAATGCTTGTAAATCGCCGAATCCCATTGCTTTGGCAACAAGATCCCGATCCTGCGCATTCTTCGGCAAACACTGGGTTTGATCGTCATCCAGATATTGCAAGCGGTGCTCCAGGTTGCGCAGGAACACATATGCGTCATGCAAATCCCTGGCGGCCTCTGCGGTCAACAAATTAAGAGCGGCGAGCTTTTCCAGCACCGCGAGAGTCGGGCGTATGCGCAGTCCGCTGTCGCGGCCGCCACGGATCAACTGGAATACCTGCGCGATAAATTCGATTTCGCGTATGCCGCCAGGCCCGAGCTTGATGTTTTCGTTCATCTCCCTCCGCCGGACTTCCTGGCGCACTTGCGCATGCAGGTCGCGCATCGAATCGAGCGTGGCAAAGTCGAGGTACTTGCGAAATACGAAGGGGCGCACGAGTTGCATGAGGTCTGCGCTGCGCTTGCCGCAGATCACGCGCGCCTTGATCCAGGCGTAGCGCTCCCACTCGCGTCCCTGGGTGATAAAATAATTTTCGAGCATGGCAAAGCTTACCGCTAGCGGCCCTCCCTCCCCGTAAGGGCGCAGACGGGTATCCACGCGAAACACGTAGCCATTCTCGGTCCTGGTGCTGATCGCGGCGATGAGCTTGCGGCATAGCCTATCAAAATACTCATAATTGCTGATGGAGCGCGGCCCACGGGTTTCGCCTTCTTCGGGATAGGCGAATACCAGATCGATGTCGGACGAAACATTAAGCTCCTCGCCTCCAAGTTTGCCCATGCCGATGACCAGTAATTCCTGAGGCGCGCCGCTTTCCGAACCCGTCGGAAGACCACAATCCCGTTGCATCCACGCGTTAAGGTGAGTGAGGGCAAAGTTGAGAGTTTGTTCGGCGAGATCCGACGCTGTGCGGGTAACTTCGCTGAGATCTGCCATGCCGCACAGGTCGCGCACGATGAGGTGCACCATGACGCTCGCGCGCAAATCGCGCAGCGCGCGGTAGAGCTCGACTTCGTCACGCGCTGGATACAAGCAGCCCAACATTCGCTCAGCGGTAAAGGGTGCGTGCAGATTCCTGAGCAAAGCATCTTTCATTTCCGGCTTGCGCAGCAACACCTGCTTTGCGTAGCGGCTGAATTCCAGCGCGCACTCGACCATCCGTTCATCTTCAGTTAATAGCACTCGATCAGGCTTTTCCGGTATATCCATTATGAGAATCGCGCTACAATGTGAATTTCTACCGAGTGATTTGCGGACAAGGCTTGGCGCGGTCGCAAACAGGTCACCGTATCGTTGCAACCGATTTGACATTTTAGTGTCTAGAAGCTATCTCAACAATACCCAAGTGACGTGTTGCTGGCCAGGAAGCGGTGAGCGCAGGAGCTGATGGGGCGGCGAGCGTTAATATGCAACGAAGAATAATGCCGCCGGCGCACTTTGAGTTTATGCAAGCCCGTTCGCTGATCATTTTGAGCAACCAAGCCGCCGGACTAGCGAATCGAACTAACGCCATTGCTGGTGCTGCTGTGCGGTTGGGCCGTATCGGGAGCATGTCCGCGCGCACCTGGCAAATTCTAGGATGACAAATACCTCCCTTTTATCCAAGATCGGCCGATTTCATATTTGGCTGATACGGTTCATGGTTGCCTGCCTTTCACTGGCAGGCCTGATCCTGATCGTGACGGTGCTCGCGCTGCGTTTCTGGTTCATGCCGAACATCGAGAATTACCGCGACCGTATTGCAACGGCGGTGAGCAGCGCTGCGGGACAGCACATCACCATCGGCAAGATTACTGCCGATTGGCATGGCGCGCGACCACATCTTTCGCTCGAGGACGTGCAGGTGTTTGACCAAGCGGGGCACCCCGCGTTGATGCTCAACCGCGTCGCCGCGACCTTGTCCTGGCTGACACTGACAACCGGCGAGGTGCGTTTGCATCTGCTGGAGTTTGAACAGCCAAATCTAAGCATCCTGCGCGACGCGCAAGGGGTGATTTACGTGGCGGGGGTGGCGCTCAGCCAGCAACGTACCGGAACGGGTTTTGCGGATTGGTTGTTGAAACAGAGGCATCTTGTTGTTCACGATGCCACAATTCTTTGGAAGGACGAGAAGCTCGCAGCCCCGCAACTGGTATTGAAGAGCGTCACCCTGCGCCTCGACAATGGAGTGTACTACCACCATTTCACCCTGCAAGCGACTCCGCCACCCGTTCTTGCAGCACCGCTCGAGGTCAAGGGTGATTTTACCGGTAACGGTCTGGCACCGGAAGATTTGGCCAAATGGCAGGGCACGTTGTCCGCGCAATTCGATTATGCGGACATCGCGGCGTGGCGCACCTGGTTGCCCTATCCGATCGAATTGCAGAGCGGCACGGGCGCGCTGCACGTATCGCTAACTTTGAAAGATGCAAACATCCAGGCGGCGAATGCCGATCTGTACCTGGACAAAGTGAAAACGCGGCTTCGTTCTGACCTCCCGGAATTGAATCTGACCGAGTTGCGCGGCAAATTGGGATGGAAAATCCTGAACGGCGGTTTTGAATTGTCGGCCACGAAATTAAGCTTGGCCACCCAGGGGGGGATCTCCCTGAAGCCGGCCGATTTCACGGTGCGGCTTTTTCCGGGAAACAAACAACAGCCGTTTCGCGGTGAGATCAAAGCCAATGCATTTGATCTTCTCCCGTTGGTAGTGCTTGCTGACCACCTGCCGCTACCGCAGGACTTGCGCCAGCAGCTTGCGAATTATTCGCCGCGCGGCAGCATTTATGATATGGATTTGAAATGGACTGGCAGTTTGCCCACGCCAAGCCAGTACAGCGTCAAAGGTCGCTTTGTTAATCTCGCTTTGAATCCCCGTGATCCTTGGCCAGGATTCAGCGGCGTCAGCGGGGCGATCGACGGCAATGAACAGGGCGGACAGCTTACGCTCGACGCAAAAAACGCCACGGTTTTAGTGCCCAAAGTGTTCGCGGAAGCGCTCAAATTTGACAGCTTGAACGTAAAGCTTGGCTGGAAAGTGCGGGATGGCAATGCAAATTTCAACGTGGCCCAAGCCGCTTTTTCGAATGCGGATTTAAGCGGAAACCTTCAGGGCACTTACCTTCAGGTGAGCCAAGGGCCTGGAGTAGTGGATTTGAGCGCCGGCCTGGACCACATATCGGGCTCAAGCCTGGCCCGCTATCTGCCCCGTGCGGCGAGCAAGGATTTGCGCGCCTGGTTGGCCGATGCCTCGATTAGCGGCACCTTCAGCGATGTGCGCCTGCACCTCAAAGGCAATCTTGCCGATTTCCCGTTTGCTGACCAGACCAAAGGACTGCTGCAGATCTCTGCAAAAGCAAACGGAATAGCGCTGCGATATTCTCCAGACTGGCCAAAGTTGGAAAACGCGAACGCCGATGTGCTGTTTAACGGCAGAAAACTCGAAGTTCACACGAGCCAGGCTGAGATTTGGGGAACGAAACTAACCAGACTTGACGCGGCGATTCCCGACGTCGACGCTGACCCTGCCGTAGTGCAGGTTCAAGGCGAGACCGAGGCCCCTAACGAAAAATATCTACGGTTTCTCGAGCGCTATTCTACGAATCAGAAGGTCCGTAATTTTGTTGTGGGGGTACGTTCGGAGGGTGTTGTTAAGCTGCAGATGAAGCTTACCGTTCCGTTGAGCGCGCAAGAAACCACGTACACGGGGTCATTTCATTTCAACGGCGCTCAGTTTTCGTTCGACCCCGAACTGCCGCCTGTGGAGCAACTGACAGGAACACTGCGTTTTTCGGAATCGAGCTGGGATGCGCAAAACCTGCAAGCACAAATTTTAGGTGGCCCGGTGCAAATTGATGTTGCAACCAGCGGCGGTGATTTTCATGTTACTGCGCGGGGCAATGCGAGCGCCGATGCCGGGAGCAAATTTCTCTCCTGGGCCAAGTACTTGCATGGCTCGGCGGAGTGGCGGGGAAACATTGATATTAGCGACAATGTTACCAACTTTACAGTCGAATCCGATCTGCAGGGCATTACATCGGAGCTGCCTGCTCCTTTCAACAAGGCACCGAGCACCGCAGTACCGGCGCGTTTTGAAAGAAAAGTCTTCGCTCAGCGCCCGGAAACGATAATGCTTAATTATGGTACGGTGTTGTCCGTGCAATTGACAATGCGCAGGGATGCGGAGCGCACTGTTATAGATCGAGGCGTTGTCGTATTTGGTGCAACTGCAGGCCGCCCCGACAAGAACGGAATCTGGGTGAGCGGCACCCTAAAAAATTTTGATCTTGACAGGTGGAGCGACTTGAACGATCAGGTTGAATCAACCGGACACTTCGATCTTGCCGGAATCGATGTGAAATTCGACCTACTCGATGCTTTTGACAGGCGCTTTCATGACCTCCATGTTGACGCCAAGGCGAAGGATGGAAATTGGCAGTCCACGTTGCAAGGTCGGGAAATCAACGGTGAAGTGGCTTGGCAACCGCAGGGGAAAGGGAAGTTGATTGCGCGCCTGACCAGTTTGTACATTCCCGATCCGTTGCTTCAAATAAAAGAGCAACCGGCCAAGGTGACCCGCCAAAAAAATTACCCTGCACTTGATATAACGGCCGATGATTTTGTGTTGGGTGACAAGGTGCTCGGCAAACTGGAACTGCAGGCAGTACCACAGGGACGCGACTGGCGCATAGAGAATTTGCATCTGAGCAATCCGGATAGCACATTCTCGGCCGACGGCGTATGGCTTGGGTGGTTGACGCGACTGCAGACGCAGATCAACATCAAGCTATATGTTTCCGACATCGGCAAGCTCCTGGAGCGGCTCAAGCTTCCTCCCGGTATCAAAGGCGGAACGGCGACACTTGATGGTGCTTTGTCCTGGGCCGGGAGTCCGCAGAGCATCGATTATCCAACGCTGTCGGGAAACCTGCAGCTGAAAGCCGAGAAAGGCCAGTTTACTGAGATCAAGCCGGGCATAGCCAACCTGCTCGGCATTCTCAGTTTACAAGCGCTGCCGCGGCGGGTAACGCTTGATTTTCACGATATGTTCAGCAAGGGTTTTGCGTTCGATGACATCGAATCCAAGCTCATTCTCAATGATGGCGTAATTTCGACCGATGATCTGCGGATTCGGGGTCCGATAGCAGAAGTAAAAATGAGTGGGCAGGTCAATATTCCTAAGGAAACGCAGGAGCTGAAAGCAGAAATAGCGCCGAGTTACGTCGACAGCCTTGCGTTGGCAGGCATTCTGATCGCCAATCCCATAATCGGCGCCACCGCGTTTTTGGTAAATAAGGCTCTTAAGGAACCGCTTGGACACGTGGTTACCTATGAATACAATATTACCGGCACGTGGACTGATCCAGTTGTGACGAAATTAACAACTTCGGCCCCTTCGCCGGAAAAGGAGCTATGGCAGAAGCCTTGATCATTTGTGCATTGAATGAAATCGGCATCCAAAGGAATTGCAACTGATGCCCCGCATGTTGAGCTGACAGCAATTCAGTGGATAAGCGAACCAATTTCACACATTCCGGCGTGCCGTCCAGCGTATTTCGCATCGCTGGAATACAAATGGCTTCCGGTCCGAATGTCGACGGCAACCTGAATGAAGCGCGACGGCTGGTCGCCATGGCGGCGGAACAAGGGGCAAGGCTCGTGGCCCTGCCTGAATATTTCGCGATCATGGGCATGAAAGACAGGGACAAAGTTGCGATACGTGAGAGCGAAGGCAACGGGCCGATTCAGCAATTCTTAAGCGACACGGCCAAAAAGCATAAAATATGGCTAGTCGGTGGCTCGGTGCCGCTGGAGGCCTCGGTGCCTGGCAAGGTGCGCAATAGCTGCCTGCTCTATGACGACCAAGGCGAACTGGTTGCGCGTTACGATAAAATACATTTGTTTGGCCTAGACTTGGGGAATGAACATTATCATGAAGAATCAACGATCGAGCCCGGAAGCGAAGTTGTGGTTGCGAATTCGCCATTTGGCAGGCTGGGTCTCTCGGTCTGCTACGATTTGCGCTTTCCGGAGCTTTACCGGGCGATGAAAGATGTGGATATCATCTTGGTGCCTTCGGCATTCACCGAAACAACCGGCAAGGTGCACTGGGAAACACTAATTCGCGCGCGCGCCATTGAAAATCTCGCTTATGTATTGGCACCGGCGCAGGGCGGCTACCATGTCAGCGGCCGTGAGACGCACGGCAACAGCATGATCGTTGATCCTTGGGGGGTCGTCTTAGACCGCTTGGCACGTGGTTCCGGAGTAGTGATTGCCGGGGTCAACCCGCTCTATCAGGCCAGCCTTAGAAAAAGCCTACCGGCATTGAGCCACCGTACCTTGCATCGCGTTTGAATGGATTTCGAAAAAAACATGCTAGCCAACCCCCGGGAAACGCCGACGCCTTTTGAAACTGCGAATCTTTGCCTGCTGACGCCGTACGGGCTGGATGGCAGCAAGCTGCAGCGCGTCTTCGGAACCATGCTCTCGCACCGTATTGATTACGCCGATTTGTATTTTCAAATTACTCGCAGCGAGTCATGGAGCCTTGAGGAAGGGATTGTGAAGTCCGGAAGTTTCAACATTGACCAAGGCGTGGGCGTGCGTGCTGTGTCACAGGATAAGACCGCCTTTGCGTATTCCGATGACATCAGCTTGACGGCTCTGGAGACGGCTGCCCAGGCAACACGGGCAATCGCGCGGCAGGGAAGCGCGGCAACGACGCAAGTCGTGAGGCACGGGATGCGACGCGAGCTTTATCTTCCCCGTGACCCGCATGCCGGAATTCCTGACACCAGCAAAGTCGCGCTGCTGGAGAAACTTGAGCAATACGCGCGTCGCATCGACAACCGGGTAACGCAGGTGATGGCGCACCTCGGCGGAGAATACGAGGTGGTGCTTGTAGCGCGGAGCGACGGTGTTGTAAACGCCGACGTGCGTCCTCTGGTGCGCCTGTCGTTGCAGGTCATCGCGGAGCACAACGGCCGCAGAGAACAGGGTAATTCGGGTGGCGGTGGCCGCTTTGACTATAGTTATTTTAGCGATGAAATACTGCAACGCTATGCTGAGCAGGCTGTGCACCAGGCGCTCACCAATCTGGAAGCAAGGACGGCTCCTGCCGGCACCATGACCGTAGTCTTGGGCCCGGGCTGGCCCGGCATACTTCTACACGAAGCGGTCGGTCACGGTCTGGAAGGCGATTTTAACCGCAAGGGCAGTTCTGCATTCAGCGGGCGAATCGGGGAACGCGTCGCGGCCCCCGGCGTGACGGTGGTTGATGACGGCACCCTATTGCAGCGTCGCGGTTCGCTTAACATGGATGATGAAGGCAACCCGACCCAGCGCACGGTATTGATCGAGAACGGCGTGCTTAGGGGCTACATGCAGGATGCTCTGAATGCACGCCTCATGCGGGTCCCGGTCACCGGCAACGGCAGACGCGAATCGTACGCTCATATTCCCATGCCACGAATGACCAATACCTTTATGTTAAACGGTGACCGATTCCCTGAGGAAATCATCAGCTCGGTCAAACAGGGTTTATATGCGGTAAATTTTGCTGGTGGCCAAGTGGACATCGTGAGCGGAAAATTCGTGTTTTCCACCGCGGAAGCGTACATTATTAAGAATGGTAAAATCAGCCACCCGGTCAAGGGTGCAACCCTGATCGGGAACGGCCCGGACGTGCTGACCCGCGTTTCGATGATCGGCAATGATATGTCGCTCGACCCCGGTATCGGGACGTGCGGGAAGGAAGGACAAAGCGTGCCGGTTGGGGTGGGACAGCCGACGTTGCGTATCGATGGATTGACGGTTGGCGGGACGCTTTAGCAGCTAAATAATTTACGGACTACCAAGAACATGCTCGATCGCGGAAACAGAACTTTCATTTGCAGCGTGGTATTCGCGGATATTGTGGAATATTCGAAGAAACCGGTTGCCGATCAGATGAAGTTGAAAGACGAATTCAACACGCTTATTTCAGATGCGATCAAAGAAGTGGCGGTCGGCGACCGTATTATCCTCGATACCGGAGATGGCGTTGCAATCAGCTTCCTCGGCGCTCCGGAAGATGCGCTTTTCGTCGCAATAAATCTTCGCGATGTGCTGGCCAGCGACCAGACATCCGCGGACTTGCAGGCGCGCATCGGCATCAATCTCGGTCCAGTACGGGTCGTCAAGGATATAAACGGCCAGCCAAATATCATAGGCGACGGCATTAATGTCGCCCAGCGGGTGATGAGCTTCGCTCAACCCGGTGAAATATTGGTTTCGCGCTCGTATTACGAAGTCGTTTCCCATTTGTCGCAGGAATACTCCCTGTTATTCGAGTATCAGGGGGCGCGCGCGGACAAGCATGTGCGCGAGCACGAAGTTTATGTAGTTGGCTCGCCCGGCAAGAATATCAAGCAGTTTACCGCCGCAAGCAAGGAGAAAGCGCGCGGTGATGACACGTCGCAGGGAGCAAACGCGCCGGCCTCGGCTACCTTTAGCGAAACCATCAGTCATCCGGCATGGACCGGCAGAAAAATCCTGTACGCCAGCCTGTCGGTCTTAGTCGTCGTGGCCTTTGCGATTACTTTCCGCGGCGGAAACGGGGAGACCGATACAAGCAAATCGCAATCCGCGCCGGAAAATAACCCAGCACCATCCACTCAAGAGGGCGTTGCCAAACCCGCCCAGCAACCGTCGCCGCCGGCTGTCGCCGAGGTTCAACAGCCGCCTGCGGTAGCCTCGCAACCCAAGCGCGACCGCAGCAAGCCGGTTTCTACTCCCAAGAAGAAGCACGAGCAACTTACAGAAGCCGCACCGCCGGCTGTCGCCACTGTGCCTGTAAGCTCGGAAGCAAGGATCGCGCTGGCGATCAATCCATGGGGTGAGGTGTACCTCGATGGCAAGAAAATGGGGATCAGCCCGCCGCTCAAGGAGCTTGAAGTTACCGCCGGAAAGCACACCGTAGAGGTCAAAAATACCACTTTCGCAAGCTATAAAGAAACTTTGCAAGTCAAGTCAGACGACCACCTTAAAATAACGCACGAGTTCCGCTAGACGAAAGGTGGAAACATGCTTAATTCCAGGCTATGGGTGCAGTTGGCTGCAATAGCAGTGTTGTGCACCGGGTGCGCCGCCATCGAGGATTACCGTCCTGCTTGGTTATATGGCAATGGCGCGCCGGCTCTATCAGCGGGAATCAAGAGTTACGACGAAGGCCAATACACTGAAGCGCGCACCAGCCTGACAACCGCTTTGGATCAGGGGCTCAACTTTGAGCGCGATCGGATCACGGCGCATAAATATCTGGCCTTTATTTACTGCATCACCGGCAAGGAGAAACAGTGCCGGGAGGAATTCAAGAAAATTCTGGAAATAGATCCGAGTTTCGAACTGCAACCCGCCGAAGCCGGCCACCCTCTATGGGGCCCGGTATTCCGCAGTGTCAAGCAAAAAAATAAATAACCCGCTTGCTTCCCAGTGATCGTTTGGCAGCCGACTTTCAGCACCACTGACTCGTGCACCCGGATGATTTCCGCGGCCCGCCGACCTGCCACCAAACGGACGCCAATGACCTGCTTGCTTGTTGCATAGAATATCGCATTTACGAACCAATTCCTGATTTTAAAAAGCACTCGACCCGAAGATGATTCTTATTCTGAATGAAAATGCAGATAGTAAAAGCACCGAGTATCTGCAACTCATGGAACACTTGGCCGCGCTTCCCAACATCAGATGCCGGGTACATCGCGAGCAAGGCACCGAGCGTGCGGTAACTGAAGTCTACCTGATCGGCAACACCAGCTCGTTGCAGATCGAGGACATGAAAAACCTACCCTGCGTGGAACGCGTCGTCAGGGTGTCGGAGGAATACCGCGTCCTGGGACGACACAAAGACGACAACCGGCCTACTTGGTTCGATTACAACGGGGTAAGATTCGGACAAGATACCCTGCACATCGTCGCCGGCTTGTGCGCGGTGGATACTCCCGAACACGTCGAAATCATGATGAGGGAACTCCAGCGCCATGGGCAGGTGTGCACGCGCATGGGGGCATACAAGCCGCGCACCAGCCCCTATTCATTTCAGGGCCATGGAAAAGCCTGTTTGCCCTATGTCTTCGAGCTGGCGGGCAAATACGGCATAAAGGTCATAGCCATGGAGGTCACCCACGAATCGCATGTTGACGAGATTCGCGAAGCCTTAGGAAAAACCGGCAGTCCCACCGGCGTGATGCTGCAAATCGGCACGCGCAATACTCAAAATTTTGAACTTTTGAAGAGCGTCGGACGGCAGCAGGACTTTCCGGTGCTGTTGAAACGAGGATTTGGCATTACCCTCGATGAATCATTGAACGCTGCAGAGTATCTGGCGTCCGAAGGCAACCGGAAAGTTGTGTTCGGCCTGCGCGGCATGAAGAGCAATTTGGGCGATCCGCACCGCAATTTCGTCGATTTTTCCCATGTGCCGGTGGTCAAGCGCCTGACTCGCATGCCGGTGTGCATAGACCCGTCGCATGCAGTCGGTGCTCGCAGCATGGGGCCGGAAGGCATTCTCGACATCATGCACGTGACGGCGCAAGGGGTGATCGCCGGTGCCAATATGATCCTGGTGGATTTTCATCCCGTGCCCGGTAAAGCTCTGGTGGACGGCCCTCAGGCGCTGCTGGTCAGGGAACTCCCGCAGTTTATCGAAGAAGTGCGAATTTCACGCGATGCCTACCAGAAACGCGTGGCAACGGCAGCGCGTATTAAAACTTGATTCATTTTCATTGACGCCGGCCGCGCAAGACCAGAGGCTGGTAGACTACACTAAACGCGAAAAGGGGCGTGTGATAATGGCAGAAAATTCTGTTGATAGCCGGCTTGCGGCGCTGGACCATCTAGGAGAGGGGACCGCGGTTGCTGAACAGATCTTTGGAATGATCAACCGTTCGCAGTTTTTTGCCGAGCTGGACCGCGAGGATGTCGGAAAGCTGGCAAGTTTCATGCAATTGTACCGCGCCCAACCGGGGCAAGTAATTATTCACGAGAATGACCCCGGCGATTTCATGCTGCTCCTGATCCAGGGACAGGTGGACGTGTTCAAGAAAGGCCGGCGTGACAATGACCTTCGTATGACCACGATTTTGCCAGGAATGACTGTCGGCGAAATGTCCATGATCGACGGCGAGCCGCGTTTCGCTACATGTGTCGCGAAGGAAACATCGACATTTGCCGTTTTGACCCGGGATAGCATGATAAAAATAATTCTTGATCAGCCGAAACTGGGTGCAAAAATTTTGATTAAGCTGGTGACCTTGCTGTCGCAGCGTCTGCGCCAGACGAGCCAAAAGTTGCTGGATTACATGGTCAAATAATAGGGTCTGCGTTTTTTTTCTTGAATTTCCCTTTCTCTCCGCCGCGGCGTAGCGGTGTCAAGTTCTTATCCGCCCTCGCGTTAATTTTTTTTGGCCTTTCTTCGCTGTCCGCTGCGCCTATCCTTGTTAAGGACGACCGCGGCAAGATCCTGACGCTGCGAGCACCGGCACAGCGCATCGTGGCCATGGCGCCCTATATTACTGAACTCGTGTATGCCGCAGGCGCGGGGGGCAAACTGGTGGCGGTGAGTGAATATAGCGATTACCCGCAGCAAGCGAAAAACATCATGCGGATAGGGGATGCGTCGCACGCCGACCTTGAGCGCATCGCCGCGCTTCAACCCGATCTGATCCTGGCGTGGAAAAGTGGAAATCACGCAGGGGACATCGCCAAGCTGGAGAATTTCGGCATCAACGTTTTCGTCATGGAACCCGCAAAGTTATCGGACGTTCCGCGTTTGTTACGCGGCATCGGACAACTGGCCGGCACTTCTGCCGCCGCGGAAACCGCAGCAAAGCATTTCGAGTCCAGGCTTGAGAAACTGACGGAACAGTACCGCAAGGCACGGCCGGTCACCGTGTTTTATGAGATCTGGAATGAACCGCTGATGACCGTGAATGGGACACACATGATCAGCAGCGTATTGCGGCTCTGTGGCGGGATCAACCCTTTCGCAACATCGCGTGCGCTGACACCGGTAATATCTGCGGAGAGCCTGGTGGCTGCCAATCCGGACGTGATTTTAACGGGAATTGCGCGGGACGATGCGTGGCAGCGCTTTGAAATGCTGGACGCAGTGCGCAATCATCGCATCTTTTTTGTGCATCCCGATTTGCTCGAGCGCCAATCGCCGAGAATACTAGAGGGGGCAAGCGAGGTTTGCAGGCATTTGGACGAGGTGCGGCGGGCCGGCATTCAAGAGCCGCATCCGCCTGCCGGAAAATGAACCATGCATGATGTGGTCGGCTGGCGGGGCGCAAGGACCGGCACTTAAAGATGCTGAGTGTCTTTAGCGATTTATAGGTCTCGGTTTTTTCCTGGTTGCCATAAAATATCCCCGCTTTCGCGGTTCAGCACACGCCCGATGACAAACAGCAGGTCAGAAAGACGATTGACATAATTACGGGACAGTTCCGACACCTTCTCAAGCTTGGATAGTTTAACCAGACTGCGTTCGGCGCGCCGGCACACTGTGCGCGCGAGGTGTGCAAGACTGGCGGCGCGCGAGCCACCGGGCAGAATGAATTCCTTGAGCGGCGGCAAACCGGCATTAAAAGAATCGAGCGTTTTTTCCAGGCGTTCGACCTGTCTTTGCGTGATATCGACCTGGCCAGGCATGCACAGCTCTCCACCAAGGTCGAACAGATCGTGCTGGATATCGATTAGACATACCCGCACTTCGGAAGCCAGGTTTTCGGCCAGCAATAGGCCGATGCAGGAATTCAGTTCGTCGACTTCGCCGATCACTTCGATGCGCAAGCTATCTTTGTCAATCCGCGTGCCGTCCCCCAGACCGGTGCTGCCGTTATCGCCGGTGCGTGTATAGATTTTTGTCAGGCGATGTCCCATGGCGATTCCTCGGTAGGCGCTAAATGATTATAGGCATTAACAACAGCACTGAACAGTATAGAGACACAGTGCAGCCGGGCCAAGCACAACGGTTTCGTTAAAATGGGGATCAGGCTACCGCGGGTCCCGGTTACTGATACAGGCGAGACGCGCAACGGGATGCCTCCGCCAATCCTCGCGGGCCGCCATTGACCTCGGGCCGAGTATCCATTAAAGTGCGGCAATCCGATTTACTCTGCCGTCAAGACCAATATGAAAAACTCCGGACTACTCATTCTCTCCGCAATATTGATGTTGACCGTTTCCGCATTTGCCCGGGCCACCGGCGACGCAGAGCGTGGAAGCCAAAAGAAATCAATGTGCGCCGGCTGCCACGGCATCGCTGATTGGCGCACCGCTTATCCGGAGGTTTACAGCGTGCCCAGGCTCGGCGGCCAACATGCTGCCTATATCGTCAAAGCGCTGGGGGAATACAAATCCGGTGCGCGCAAACATCCGACAATGAACGCCATCGCCAGCAGCTTGACTGAACAGGACATGGCGGACTTGGCTGCCTATTATTCGAACGGCAATTAATTCAAAATCATTTGGGTGCGGGGAAAGAAATGAATAAAATGGTTATTGTCGCAGCTGCGAGTGCGTTTTCATTGGTCGCAAGCCCAGCCTTTGCTGAAGGTGATGCCGGAGCCGGCAAGCAGAAATCCGCTGCATGCGCTGCATGCCACGGGGCGGACGGAAATAGCGCTGCGCCCGATTTCCCGCGCATCGCCGGCCAGCAACAGGATTATGTCGTGCACGCACTCTCCGCATACAAATCGGGCGCGCGCAAGGATCCTATCATGAACGCAATGGCGGCGAGTCTTTCCGAGCAGGACATCGAAAACCTTGCCGCATATTTCTACGATCAGAAGGGCTTGGTCGTGAAATACTGACGGCGAGCGGAAATGGAGAGGCGCGGGCATTTTATGTTGAGTTTGTTCAAGTCGAGATAGTCCAGCGGGTCCTCCAGAACAAAGCAGTGTTCAGGGTGCCGCTAGATTATTTCCAGAGCTGGTTTATCCAGTCCGCAAAGCGGTTTTTCATTCCTTGTTTTTTCCAGAATCCGAAGAAAATACGACGCTTCATCGCCGAAAGAACCGAACACGGATGATCATTGAAAGAGGCGGGCGTTTAAACTGAATTTCCGCTTCATTCCGTACTCAGGCTAATCCTCTTGGCCCGGTATTCGCAGAGGTCATTGATGATGCACGCCGGGCAATCCGGATTACGCGCCCGGCAAACATACCGTCCGTGCAAAATCAGCCAGTGATGCGCATCAGGTCGAAAATCCGCAGGAACAAATTTCAACAGCTTGCGTTCCACTTCAAGTACATTTTTGCCCATTGCAATGCCGGTGCGGTTGGCAACTCGAAAGATGTGCGTGTCCACGGCAATCGTGGGCTCGCCAAATGCGGTATTGAGTATAACGTTGGCAGTTTTTCTGCCTACCCCCGGCAGTCGTTCAAGCCTTTCACGGGTGCACGGCACGTTGCCGCCGTATTCTTCAATCAGAATCTTACAGGTAGCAAGAAGATTTTTGGCCTTGGTACGGTACAGGCCGATGCTTCTGATGTATTTTTGCAAGCCGAAACGCCCTAGTGCCAGCATTTGTTGAGGCGTGTTGGCCACTGCAAACAATCTTTGAGTGGCCAGGTTTACACTCTTGTCAGTCGCCTGCGCGGAGAGGACCACGGCGACCAGCAGCTCGAAAGGGCTGCGGTACGCCAGTTCGGTCGTGGGATGCGGGTTGGCCGCCCTCAGCCGTGCAAAAATTTCAGTGCGCTTTGCCGCATTCATTCCTGCGATGATCCGCACCGAGTTCTAGCGCGCTCCAGTGCCCGCCGAATCGCGGCTTGCTTGCGGTCTTGTGCCGCCAATTGAGCTTTTTGTGCCAATTTTTGCTCCCTAATCTGTTGCTCGCGCCGCATACGCGAATTGCGGAAGATAAAACGCTCGCGGGCGGCATCGGCGTCCTGCCTCGACCAAATTGCGTGTGGCGATTGGATCATGCGTATGCAGTCCACGGGGCAGCTGGGGACGCACAGTTCGCAGCCGGTACAATAAGATATGAATATTGTATGCATTTGCTTGGCGGCGCCGATGATCGCATCCACCGGGCAGGCTGCAATGCACAGTGTGCAGCCGATGCAGGTTTGCTCATCAATGACAGCAATTTCCAGCGGCTTTTCCACCCCGAATCGGGGATCGAGGGTTTTCAATTCGCGGTTTAACAGCTCTGCTAGCCGGAGAATTCCCGTTTCGCCGCCGGGCGGACATTGATTGATTTCGGCTTGGCCTGCGGCAATCGCTTCCGCATACGGTCGGCAAGCGGGGTAGCCGCACTTGCCGCATTGGGTTTGCGGCAGCAAGGCATCGATTTGCTCGACAAGGAGCGGAGTCGCAAACATGCGGCGATCTTACCCTCTGCTAGGCTGCGGCCTTGCGGCGCTGCAGGCGAATCAGGCAGCGATCGATCCACTGAGCAGTGAGCTTTTCTTGCAGCGAATTCTGGTTCAGGCGGGCAGAGAGCCCTTCGAAATCCACCTGGTCGAGAGGCTGATCCTGGTTGAAGCAGGAAAACACGTAAGTTATCGCGCCGGTTTCCGGATCAACATGTGGCTGCAAGCACTGGGAGCAGATCTCTTTCATCATGCACTGCATCGGCGAGTTGATGGAACCGATTGCGAAGTGATGCGGTTTGAGATATGGCTTGAGCACGGCGTGCCGCTCTTCCGCAACCGCCGCCATCATCTTGTCAGAGCCGATAGCGATGATGCGATCGGCGTCATGGACCGCTATCTGCTGCGGCCCCAGCGCGCCGCGCGCATAAGCGGTCATGCCCTGCACAATGTTGCCGACAAAAGCGCGGTCTTGCGGCCGGTCCGGCTGAAAACCGGGGTGTTCGTCACAGCACCAGACTACGACATCTGCTGCGGCTTTTATTTCTTCAGCCTTATAGCGGTCGATCATCTTCTTGTAGCCTGCGAAATACAGCACCCTTGATCCGGCACGGCGCAACGCCTGACCGATGGAAAAAAGCACCGCATTGCCCAAGCCGCCGCCGACCAGAATTACCGTCTCGCGGGAAGGAATCTCCGTCGGGGAGCCCGTCGGTCCCATGAGAACTACCGGTTCTCCAGGTTCGAGCAGCGTGCACAGATCTGCAGATCCGCCCATCTCGAGAACGATGGTGGATATCAATCCGTGCTTCGCGTCCACCCACGCGCCGGTCAGCGCCAATCCTTCCATCGTGAGCTGCGTATTGTCCACTTTGGTGGCGCGGGTCTCGAAATTCTGTAGGCGGTAGAACTGGCCGGGGCGGAAGCGACGCGCCGCCTGCGGCGCCCTGACCACGACCTCGACAATGCTTGGAGTGAGACGAATTACTTCTCGCACAGTAGCGCGCAGTTCGCTGTCGAGATGAGCAAAGAATTCCGCACCGCTTTTATCGGTGGCGGGTTTTGCGCGCTCCAGCACACGGCTCACTACCGGGTAGCCTTGCTTGGCCCCGCCCATTGCTTTCACCACGTTGCCATAATACGAAGGATGCAGATCGCCGAAGTAACTGATAAAGCGTCCGTCGCTGTGCTTGGACAGAAGAACATTCGCGACTTTCGGCTTGGAAATATTGCGTTCGGGCTTCACCGGTTTGCCGTCCTCATCGCAGGCCTGAAAGTAGCGGCCATCCAGTTTGAAGTTTGCCGGATCTTCCCGAGCCAGCACGGTGTTTGGCTGCGTTCCAGCCGCCACCAGTATGGTCCGCGCAGGAAGCTCGACCTGAGTGACTTCGTTCCAGCGGCCGGCAGCATCTATTTTTTGTACCGACATACGGATTCCTCGCGCCGCCCCGAAAGAATCCACTTCGACGCGCAGCGGATTCAGACCTTCTGCAAAACGGATGCCTTCCTGCAGGGCCTTTTCGACTTCCTCGTGATTCAGGGTATACGACGGGCTGTCTATCAGGCGTTTGCGGTAGGCGATGGTCACGCCGCCCCAGCTTTGCAGAAGCTCCAGAATGCGCGGGGCACGTCCTTCGGACTGAGCGGCGGCACGCTCAGCGCGCAGGGTGCGGGCATGCTCGATAAACTCATCGGCGATATGTCGCTCTTCAGGATGCCAATTGTGGCGAACCGCCGCCACGCCACGCTCGGCGACCAGTGCTTCGTAGCGCATCAGGAATTTCTCGACCTGTAGCGGGTAATAAGCGAGAGACTCAGTGGCGGTATCGATTGCAGTCAACCCGCCGCCGATGACCACCACCGGGAGTCTGATTTGCATGTTGGCAATAGAGTCCGCTTTTGCAGCCCCGGTTAATTGTAGCGCCATGAGGAAATCAGAGGCGGTTCGCACCCCGCGCGCCAGACCGTTAGGCATGTTGATTACCGTCGGGCGGCCGGCGCCGGCAGCCACGGCGATATGATCAAACCCCTGAGCAAACGCGTCATCCACGGTGAGCGTGCCGCCAAAACGCACACCGCCGTACATCGCGAATTGACTGCGGCGCTCCAGCAGCAGGCGAATCAGTTTCAGGAAATTCTTGTCCCAACGTACGGTGATGCCGTATTCGGCTACGCCGCCAAAACCGGCCATCACCCGTTCGTCGAGCGATTCATACAATTCACCGGTACTGTAGATGGGTTTGAACGGTACCCGTTTACCGAATTCATCCACCCCGGAAATTTCCGCGGGCAACGGTTCGATTTTCAGCCCATCTATCCCGACCACGGTATGGCCATCATTCATCAAATGGTGCGCGAGTGTGAAACCCGCCGGCCCCATGCCGGCGATTAGTACGCGGCGGTGAGTTGGCATTCTTGGATACGGACGCCGCAGATCAAGCGGGTTCCAGCGGCTGAGCAGGCTGTATATTTCAAATCCCCACGGCAGTTCCAGGACATCCTTCAGCGTGCGCGTTTCTGCTTGTGGAATATTGACCGGGTCCTGTTTCTGGTAGATGCAGGATTTCATGCAATCATTACATATGCGATGCCCGGTGGCCGCGACCATCGGATTATCCACCATGATCATCGCCAGCGCCCCGATGACCTGTCCCTGAGTTTTCACCTTGTGGAATTCGGAAATTTTCTCTTCAAGCGGGCAACCGGCAAGAGTCACCCCGAGAGGGCTTTTCTTGAATCCCTCTGCCGGCGACTTTTCCTTGAGCCCTTTGGAACAAGAATCGTTGCCCTGTTCATGGCACCAGATGCAATAATGCGCTTCATCGAGTGCTCCAAGCAAATCGGTCCCGGAATCGGTAAGCGTGAAACCCTGACGGCGGCGCAGGTGTTTCTCGTCCAGTGAAAAAGCGGTATAGCCCTTGCTTTCGTCCGCTTGCACCGGCACGAGTCGCAAGAAATTGAGTTTGGCTGGCGCCTTGAACAACACGCCGCGACGGTGACGTTCGCGTCCCGCTGGCGTTAACGCCGCCCAGGCGGCATACAGCAACGCGAGCTGCAGTCTCTCGGCGTTCGTCGATTCGTCCTTTTGCCATTCCGCTACGTGCTGCGCAAACGCGAGTTCCGAAAACGGCTCGCCGAAAAGTCTTGCGAGCTGTTTCTCGATCGCCGGACCGTGCACTGCGGCCGCTTCCCCCGGTTGCACCTTTTTCATCGCCTTGCGTTGCACGAACAAGCGTTTACAACTGTAAATTGGCGCAAGCTCGTGGTGACGCGCCGAGAGCTTGCCAACTTCGTCCTTAATGGCGAATAATTCGGCGACGAAATCATCAAAATACGCGCTCAACGCGATCAGCAATTCCGATTCTTCCATTGCGGAAAGCGCTTCGGGTTTGGATCGCGCGGCTTCTAATCGATGCCGCAATGCGGTGTCTGATTCGCCGAGAAATTTCAGGAATGCAGCGTCCAGCCGCAGCAAACCGTCACGGACATAAAGGTCCTGAAAAGAAAGTCCGTGTTGCAGCTTGAGTACTGTGCTGTGTTGCATGGTCATTCGATGCTTGATCGGATTAGCCTAAAGATTCGCATTATCGCTTCTAAGGGAAGGTCGTTCAACGATGTTCGGGTTATATGCATAGATAATTCGATTATATGCATGGCGAAAAGATTCAGTTTGCGCGCTACGCCAACGCTTGTTCCGGTGGAACAAAAGGTATGCCTACATCGTCAGCGAGGTTCTTGTAGGTGATATGCCCGGCGCAAATTTGCAAGCCGTTCCTGAGCCCGGAATCGGCGAACACAGCAGCTTTCAGTCCCAATTTTGCCAATGCCCGCACATAGGGTAGGGTGACTCGCGTTAATGCCAGGGTCGCAGTGCGCGCCACGGCGGAAGGCATATTGGCAACACAGTAATGCACCACGCATTCTTCCACGTATAGCGGATTCGAATGGGTCGTGGGACGCGATGTTTCAGCGATGCCACCCTGGTCTATCGACACATCCACCAGTACCGATCCCGGTCGCATTTTTCTCAGGAGCCCGCGGGAAATCAGCTTGGGAGGCAATTTGCCGGCTATCAATACTGCGCCGATGACGAGATCGGCACCTGCGACCTGCTCGGCAACAGCCGACGGTTTGGAAAGTACGCCTTTTATCTTGCCCGGATAATTGTGCTCAAGCTGCGCGAGCCGCGAGGCGTTCAAGGCCAGGATAGTCACATCGGCGCCCATTCCGGCCGCAACATGCGCTGCATTTGATCCGACCGTGCCGGCGCCGATGATAACGACCTTACCGGGCGCGACACCCGGAATTCCGGGAAGCAGCACACCGCTACCACCGTTTGCCATCTGCAATGCCCATGCGCCAACCTGGATTGAAAGCCGTCCGGCGATTTGCGACATGGGTTCGAGCAGAGGAAACCCACCCAAGCTGTTGGTTACGGTTTCGTAGGCAATGCAGCAGGCTTTTGCTTGCAGCATCTGGTCAAGTAAAATGCGATTCGGCGCGAAATGCTGGTAGCAGAACAGGGTTTGCCCGGCACGTATCAAACTAAATTCCGCCGGCTGCGGTTCCTTCACTTTTACCACCATTTCGCAATCATAAATGTCGGCCGGGCTGCCGCCAATTCGCGCGCCGGCATCGCGGTATGTCGAATCGGGGAAACCGATGCGCAAACCGGCGTTGGTTTCGATCCAAACTTCGTGGCCTTCGCCACAAAGTAGTCTCACGCCTTCGGGTGTCAGGCCAACCCGGTATTCGTGGTCTTTGACTTCCTTGGGAACTCCAATGCGCATGGTATGTTCGCTCGGTCAACGCGAAACCGGCAGTCCCTATAGAGCCTTTACCAGTTCCCTTACTAATTCCGGTCCACGGTAAATAAGCCCACTGTAGATCTGCACCAGGCTTGCACCCGCATCCAGTTTTTGCAAAGCGTCTGCACTGTTCATGATACCGCCCACGCCGATAATAGGCAGTTTTCCCTGCAGCGCGACCGCGAGCTGACGGATTACGGCAGTGGATTTGTCGTTAAGCGGCGCGCCGCTTACGCCCCCGCTTTCCTGGCTGAAGCTCTCGATTCCGTCGCGCGAAACCGTGGTGTTGGTGGCTATCACCGCATCGATGCCGTGCTGGAGAAGTGCGGACGCGATCTGCGCAATTTCCTGGGAGCCGAGATCGGGAGCAATTTTCAGTGCCAGTGGCAGATGCTTTCCGAAAATCTTAGCGAGCTTTCTATGCTCTTCTTTTAGTGCGCCCAGCAAATGATCGAGTTCCGTTGGCTGTTGCAAATCACGCAGGCCCGGGGCGTTCGGAGACGAAATGTTTATAGTCACATAACTCGCATACGGATACACCTTGCGCAGGCAGGCAATATAGTCGTTCGCCGCATTTGCTATCGGGGTGTCAGAATTCATGCCGATATTGATTCCCAGTATGCCTCGGTAACGTGCATGGCGGACATTTTTTATCAAGCTGTCGACACCATCGTTATTCAAGCCCATGCGGTTGATGACTGCTTGAGCTTGCGGAACCCGAAACAGGCGCGGGCGCGGATTCCCGGTTTGGGGACGCAACGTCACCGTGCCCACTTCGATAAAGCCAAAACCCAGCGTAGCGAGCGCATCGAGGTATTCGCCGTTCTTATCTAGCCCCGCTGCCAGCCCCACGCGGTTGGGAAAATTCAGTCCCATTAAATGGCAAGGTTTGCCAACGGCTGCTCTGGAAAATAATCTGTTTAATCCCAGCGCGTGACTGAGATTCAGGGAAGTGAGCGTTAAATGATGGGAAGTCTCGGCATCGAGCCTAAACAGCAGGGGTCGCAACAGCGAATAAAGCATGGTGTGATTTTAACCGTTTCCACCGCGGCGAAGAATTTTCAAAAAACCTGCAAAGCAACGTTCCTTTCCGGATCCGGTTGGCGACGCAACAGTAATTCATAGAGCACCAGCATCACCAACCAGCAAATCAGCGCCGCCCAGAGCTGATGCGAAAGGAAATGCGCACCCTGCATGACACGCCCGAAGCCGAGTATAAAACCAAGACCTAGACCGCCGAAAAGGCCCCAATTCGCAAGACGGCGATTGCGCAGATACCGTCCGGCAAAATAAAACGCCATTAGACAAAAACCGGTTGAAGAATGACCAGCCGGCCAGCATTTCCCGGGCATAACACCCGGCGGCGCTTTTTCAAACAAGGCGATGTACGGTGCATAGCCGCCGTATATTCTTAAGTCGTAGGGGCATTGTTTGGGACTTTCACGTTTAATAAGGCTCACTGTTCCAGTGGAAAGCCCCATTGCCAGAACCAGAAACAGTAACAGGCGGCGCAAAGGCGCAAGCGAAGCGACGCGAAACGAGCACAGATAGGTAACCACTACGCAGACCGCCAGCAGAATCACTGCGTATTTGATCCAATGGTGCATCACCAGATCAAGAAACCAGTTTTTGCGAAATGGAAATTGTTGACTTACCGGATCGAAAAACAATCCGGTAATTCGCTCATCGATACCCAGTGCGTAAATTACCGACAGTATCAGCAATGCAGCTACTAACGGGATAAGCAGGTGCAAGATATAAAACTGCCAGGCGCTGCTCGGAGTTTTTGGCTGTTGCCCAGAATCCATCATCTTTTAATGGGAAAAATTCGAGCTGGCGGTAATTCCGTTACGCATAACCCGCCTGAATTCGAATACGCCTAGGGGAAAAAACTTGCTAAAGCACGGCGCGCTGATGCGCTTCAAATTTTGGCATTCGCACTGAACAGCGGCTGCCAGCAATCGTTAGTCAGACCTTGCATCGGCTGGAACTTAGCTTTATAGGCCATTTTTCTGCTTTCCGCGATCCAGTAGCCGAGGTACAAGTAGGGTAGCCCGAGGGTGCGACACAATTCGATTTGCCAGAGTACGTTATAAGTGCCGTAGCTTGCTCCCGGTATCCCGGGCTCAAAAAAAGTGTATACCGAGGACAATCCGTCGTGCAGGCGATCTATGATGCTAACCATGCGCAGTGCCGATCCATCACGAAATTCCACCAGTCGAGATTCGACGTTGCTCTGCAGCAGAAAATGCTGGTATTGCTCGCGGCTGTCCTGGTCCATTCCACCACCGGAATGACGGCTTGCCTGATAGCGCAGATACAATGCGTAATGTTCCGCGTTGTACTTCAGGTCCAGCAATTCTGCGCGCAAAATTTGGTGGCGTTTCCAGGCGCGGCGCTGCGCGCGCGAAGGGCGAAAAGCACGGGTAACAAGCCGCACCGGGACGCAGGCCCGGCAGTTGTCGCAATGCGGTCGGTACGTAAATGCTCCGCTGCGGCGGAATCCGCTTCTCACCAGCTCGCTGTATACTGCGGTATCGATCAGATGACTTGGTGTCGCCACTTGCGAGCGCGCCATTTTCCCGGGCAAATAACTGCACGGATACGGAGCGGTCGCGTAAAACTGTAATACCGACGACGGAAATTCATTCAAGTAAGTCATTATCGAGCCGCCAGGTTCCTCTCATATCCCCATAGTGTATCAATTCTTCGATGATTCGAGTAAATTCCGTACGCGGGATCTCACGCGCGCCTAAAGACGCCAGGTGTGCCGTCTTCATCTGGCAGTCAATGATGCCGAAATTCCACCGCGCGAGCTGTTTTACCAAGTGCACAAATGCGATTTTTGAGGCGTCAGTTGCGCGTGAAAACATGGACTCGCCAAAAAACGCACGGCCTAGTGCAACTCCATAAAGACCACCACACAGCTCACCATCGATCCAGGTTTCCACCGAATGAGCATGTCCCATGCGAAATAATTCCACATAAGCCTCGATCATTTTGCGATTGATCCAAGTCCCTCTTTGCCTGCGCCGTGGCGCCGCACACCCCGCGATGACTTGGTCGAAAGCGCGATCAGCGAATACCTGATAGTGATTTTTTTGCAGCGCCTTGCGCAGCGAACGGGAAATTTTAAGCTCGGAAGGAAATAACACCATACGTGGGTCCGGGCTCCACCAAAGAATGGGCTCGTCGTCGTTGAACCACGGAAATATGCCTTTTGAATACGCGTGGATCAGGCGTCTGCAAGATAAATCGCCGCCCACGGCCAACAAACCATTAGGTTCAACAAGCGCGAGCTCGGCGGGCGGAAACGAGATGTCGGAGCTTAGCCAAGGAATCATCGCTACATTTTAGGCGATCATTCGCTACTCAACAAAGTTTGGTACAGCGCCTACTCAGTAGCCGGAATATCCGGGTTTCTTCTCGACCAAATGAATCACCCCACAAGCTATTCTTGGTCCCGAGTTGCCGGCAGGTTGCGATTTCAGGTCGTCGGGATTGGCGTGCACAATTACGCTTCTGCCGATTATGCTGTTAGCGGCTGTGGGTTCCAGACTGATGCCGCTTACTTCCATCGAGAGCGTGGCGTTGCCCGAAGAATCGGCGGTGAGATTGCCTAAATCACCGGCATGGTGTGGTGCGCTATCCGGCGAACCGTGGGGTACGCCAGAAGGATTAAAGTGCGGCCCTGCACTCGAAGCGTCAGCTGCGCTGCAATCACCTTTTTCATGAACGTGAAAACCATGCAGACCCGGACTGAGCCCGGTTACCTTTGCTGTTACCAGAATCTTGTCGCCCTTCTGGGTGAATGTGATCGTGCCGCCGGCCTGGTTTCCCCTGGTCGGCTGCAAGCTGGTGGTCGCACTAGGGGCGGATTCGCCCGTTCCAGCGCAGCCCGACACGATTAGGAACAGAAATAACGTTGCAAGTAAAGTTCTCATTTCCCCTCCTTCAAATCGATAGTGAACGGTCGTTAACACCTGACTTGCTGCTGGCAAAAGGATGTCAATTCCGAGACTACTGATTCCCCGGATACCGGCTTCTGAGCTACGTGCGCGCCATATTCCAGATTCAGTCTGAAGTCGTACTTGGAAAAGAAATCGTTGAACAACTCTCCACCCAGTGTGCCGACTGCAAACAATTCGTCACTACTCTTGTCGTATTCCAGGAGGATCGCGGCCAGCGGCTGATTAGCGGGACCGGAAACCACTTTTGCGCCGTGGGCAGGATCGTATTCACTGTGCTCCGCGCAACAGTGAATCACGTTGGCGTTCCCGATAGTTGAGCCCGAATCCCCCCGGTAACTAATAAAGCTGATCTGCTTGGTTGGATAAGCGAGCCGATGCGCGCAGATCGCAGAATAGGCGACAATAGAATGTTCTGCACCGACGCCGCCCTTCCAGTGATAGCTTTTGCCGTCAGCGGTGAACAGTACTGTTTCATTCGGCGCGGGTTTGTCGAGTTTCAAAAGGAAACACGGCGTGCCTAAGAAAGGATAATTGAAAATATAGTTTTGCTTAGCCTGCAGCCTGGATGCCTTGAGCGGTTGGCCGTCGAAGTCTACCAGCAGCGTTCTGGAATAGAATCGCGGCTCGGTGTTTTGCGCGGCGAATGTTTTGCTGGCAGCCATCGCCGCGGTGGCGGCACAGATCTTGATGAATTCCCGTCGCTCCATGGCCTCTCCGGAACCCCGGTGCTTTTGTAGCACTCAATGCTCGGCAATGTCAACCCAATGGCCACCCGTTTCGGCTGGCAGAAAAAGCCTGCGCGCAAACTGTTCCCGCTTGGAAAGTAATCATCGTGATATCAGGGGTAACCGGCGGCTGGCAAAATGGTTCAGTTGGGGCTATTCTTGAATCGTGGATAATCTTGAGATTAGAAAATGCCTGAATTAAGCCCGGAAGTCGCAAGTCTACTCAAGGAGCTGCGCACGTTTCTAGCCAACGGCAGCGAGCCGTGGGAACAACGGCGCGAGCTGATCCAGAAGATAAATCACATGATTGAAGGCGGGGAAGTGGAATTGTTTGTAGGAATGGCAAGAGAATTGAGCCGAATCGGAGCGACTTATGCCAACTTGCTGCAGGCATTCGCCCAATTCGGTGCGGCGCAACAGGGCGGAGCGAGTCTTGTCGACTGGTTCACGCATTCATTTCGGCAGCCGCCTTCGATGGTCCAGCCATTCGCATTTCAGGCCGGATTCGATTATTTGAAGCAGCTTTCTGATTTCATGAGCGCTCAGGCCAGGACGGCAGACGATTCACGGAGAAAAAAGGGTTAATTAATACCCACCACTGAAAAACCGGCGTGGCGAGCTGCGAGGAGGAGTCAGTTACCCGAGATGTCATTCTGCCTTGTGCCTCCCCAAAAAAACGGGCGTGAGGGACACGCCCGAAATTTTATAAAGGAGAATGAGCAAGCGCCAAACTTCGCACTTGCAAACGGGTACCAGCAAGAACAATGCCAAGGTTCCGTTCTCGGCTAATCAAGAGCTTATGATCTGGAACGGCAAATTGCTTTGTGCCGGAATCGATGCAGGTGTTGCATAATTGTCTTTCCCTTTGGCACGATAATGAAATTTGAGAGGTTTAGATCAAGACAATGAAGGCTTGGAATATTTGCATTTTTTTACAGGCTTGTGTCCTGTTACTGTCTGCACCAGCGGCTTTTTCCGAGAAGCTTGGGGAGGCCGATGGAATATTTCTGGTGGCAAAAAAGAAAATCGAGGATCCGAATTTCCGCGAGACAGTGGTTCTGGTGAGACCAATTGCCGGGGGTGCAATAGGAGTGATTATCAACCGGCCGACCGATATTCCACTGAGCAAGCTGTTTCCCGATCACCCGATTTTGAAAGAAAACAACAACCTTGTTAATTTCGGGGGACCGGTTTTTCCTCGGTCGCTGGTGTTCATGTTTCGTTCGAACGATCAGCCGCGGTCGGCCTTGCACATGATGGGCGATGTTTACCTGGGGTTGGGCATTGATTTGCTTGAGAGAATGTTGTCAAACCCACAACCTCAAAGGGAATTAAAAATTTATGCCGGACATTCAGGCTGGGGAGACGGGCAGTTGCAAAACGAAATCGAACGCGGGGATTGGTATGTTATCCCTGCGGACGCGAGCGTGGTATTTGATATGGAACCGCAGAAGATCTGGCCTGAGCTAGTCAAAAAGGCCAGCATGCAAAGTGTGAAGATGGATCAGCCTGTTTTGCCCGGTGAAAGGATTCGCACCTCTGGTGAAGCCCCGTCGGTAAACGAACTAACCGGTATCGGCGAAATGCGGTCGAAGGCGTTAACGGCCGCACCATGAAATAAGCGGTGCTCGCGGTCCGTGATCTAGCTGCCAGCCCCCAAGCAATATGGTCCGGGGGGGAACTTTTACTTCGAGCGCTTGCGCAATAATACGCAGTTGCCAAATTTGCCTACAGGTTCCAATTGCGTCAGCACCGAGTCCGGTATGCGCGCTAGTTCCTCTTCTTTCGCAACGACAAACCCGTCCCTGGCGCCGGAAAGATATTCTGCCGCCTTATTGGCGTCAAAAGTCTCTCGTGCTTTGCCTTGCGAATAAAATTCTGCGGAATAGGGTTTGTCGAATAAATAGATGAGTGGACTTGATGGATCGGAGCGCAGCGTCATATATCGTGCCACCAGGTCTTTTTGAGATTTAATTGGAGCTACGCCAGGGGCGATGAAAATGACCAGTAACAGCGCGATCACCGGTACGGGAAGCGCCATAAACGTTAACCACGGGCTGTTCAAGACCGTATTGACGCGAGTATCCCGCGGCGGGTAGCGCTGCAAAATTTCTGCCGTCAACAGTGCAGATGCCGGCAAGCTTGGCAGCACGTAGGTCACCAAGATGCTCGTGGTGAATGAGAATAAGATTAGCGGCGCCGCTGCCCAGAGCGAAAGATAGGTGAGCCACTGGTCCTTGAGCACGGTTGAAATGGATGATTTAACGGGTCGCCCAATCTTGATAAGCAAACCGATGAAAACAAACGACCAGGGAAATGCGGCCGCAATCCAATATACCCAGATCGTGCCGCGCCGATAGACATGCGTGAAACCGTACATGTCGCCCTTCCAGCCGCTTTGCGTATAGCGATCCCAGTGCTCGCCCACAAAAAAATAATGAAGAAAGCCTGGGGTGCGCATTTCAGCCCAGAGGTACCAAGGTAGAACAATAGCCAACATCAGGATGGTTCCCGTTACCCAGGGCAGGTCACGAAATAGGGCACGCCATTTTTTGTAGCCGATTACCCAGATCCCTAGAGGAATCGCCGTCAGAACGATGGCCAGCAGACCCTTGGCGAGGACGCCTATCGCCAAGCCAATAAAAAATAAATAGCCCCAGAGACGCCGCATTGACTCGGTGTCGGCCAAGGCACGCCAGAAAGCCGTCATCGAAAGCGTCGTGCCGAGAACCAAGGCCTGGTCTGTCATAACTTGTCCGGACATAAAGAAGAATAATGCGGTAGAGCTCAGTACAAACACGCCGGTTACAGCGCAATTCCAACTGCGCTGCCTTAACGCCAAGTTGTAAATCAGCCAAGCGATCAATATTGCGAGCAGAAACGACGGCAATCGCGCAGCAACGTCGTTAACCCCAAAGGCGCTTAACGAAGCCGCAGTGAGCCAGAAAGATAGCGGTGGTTTACCCCAAAACGGCACGCCATAGCTTATTTGGGGCGTTACCCAATTTCCGGTTTCAACCATTTTTCTCGAGATCTCCGCGTATCGGGACTCGGTCTTATCAAGCAGCGGATAGGCACCAAGGGTAAATAACCTTGCCCCGACGGTGAACAAGAAAATAAGCAGAAAGGTCTTTTTCTGCCAGCTCATAAGGCGCAGATTCATGATTTTGCGGAACTTGAACCCGGCCTAGGCAATCGTTGCATTTCGATTACGGCTCGGGACACCTAACGGCCGAAAAGAGAACCAGCGGGAATTGACAAAGGGACAACTTTCGAAGCATTGGGAATTCACAATGATCGTAAGTATGCCACAGAAAACATGTAGCGTTACAAGCGGATAAGTTCCCATATCCACCCCAATAAGAGAATTGATAACGATGGCAGCGTGGTTGCCGAAAGCGGCAGTAAGGCAGATACTTAAAATTACGCTGGCGGCAATCAATGACCATCGAAGCAATGGGCATCTCGCCAAATCATGCGGGTAGCAATCAAAATTCTTACGGTGCCGGAATGAAAATAGTGTTGGTTCGGCCGGACGGTATCGGCGACCAAGTGTTGTGCTTGCCGGTGGCGTCGGCGCTGCGCAACATGTTGCCACAAGTGCATATCAGTTTTCTTTCGAGCCTCTATGCAGCGCCGGTCTTGCATCACCATCCGGATGTGGATGAGGTGCTCACGGTAAATGGTAAAGAACGGTTGAGCGATTTGGTTGCGCTATTTCGCAGGGGATTCGACGCGGCCATCTTTCTCAAGCCATTCCCCAAGTTAATGATCGCTGCATGGGCCGCGCGCGTGTCGGTCCGGGTCGCCACCGGTTATCGTTGGTACAGCATCTTTGCAAACCGGCGGGTGTATCAACACCGGCACGATTTCGCAAAACATGAAAGCGAATACAATTTAGGCCTTTTAAAAGGGCTTGGTCTTTTCCCCGGCCAAAGCGTGCAGCCGTCTCTAGTTGTGACTGATGACGAACAAGAATGGGCGAGCAAGAGACTAAAGGGAATGCCCAAGCCGCGAGTTATTGTGCATCCTGGCGGAATATCAACGCGTCGCTGGCGGGCCGAGCATTATTGGAGTCTCGTGGAGAGACTTGCGCGTGAAGGATATAGTGTCATCCTCACAGGAAGCGTCGATGAGGCGCGGAGCTTTCACGCCGAGATGCCGCACCAGCTGGTCTCGCCGAGCAGCGCCGTCGATCTCATGGGGCAGATCAACTTGCGGGAGCTGATGGCCGTGATCAGGGCCAGCAACATGCTGGTAGCCGGGTCGAGCGGTCCTATTCATCTTGCAGCCGGACTAGATTGCCCCGTCGTGAGCGTCTTTGATCCTCGCCGTAACCAGCTTCCTGTCCGCTGGCAGCCTCTGGGAAAGGGAATCGTGCTTAGGCCAGACGTGCCGACATGCGAGAAATGCATCTACGAGGCTTGCCCCTATTGGGATTGCCTAGACCGGATCACCGTGGATCAGGTCGTGTCCCGGATCGGGCAAGTGCTCCAGCATGCAGAACCGGTGAGTGTGCTTCACGTATAGCGCTCTGTCTCGAATCTGGAGTTGGCGCCCCGAACACGAATCGAACGTGCGACCTGCCCCTTAGGAGGGGGCTGCTCTATCCACTGAGCTATCGGGGCGACGCGCGCATTCTAGCCCATATCGCATTTGCTTATCAGGTGCCGGGCGCAACTCAGGGCGAGATGCATTGCGCGCCGGCCGATCGGTGACCGAAGCTTAATGCGGTTGTGGCCGCATAATTCCTTCGATTACCGTCGAAGGCGGTCCAGCGCCGCTTGACCGTTCCGACCTCAATCCCACTGCCGGGTAATACAGTCCTGACAATTGCCGCACCCACCAGTTTCCTTCGCGTTTTTTTTGTTCTGGGTTTGAAAACCGATAGTCGTAAAGCAATGCGCGTACGAATCGGGGAGGTTTATCGGGAAACGGATTGCCATCAAGCAATGCAATGACATCCGGAGAATTTTCCAGCAGGCACCGCAGCAGGTCGGAGAACCAGGGGTTGTCCTGCGGTGTCCCTAAAGCGGCAAACCACATCTGCCAATCGAGCCGTGGCTGATGTGGAATATTCCACGGCGGTCGCCGTTTCACGTCGCCCGGCTTGTACTTGAAGGCGTACTCCTTCCATTGAACGCCGTCATCCGAGCCTTCGATTATAATTTCGTGCCGCTCTGTGGTCATTACCGCGAACACACCGTAGATGTTAACCACGCGCAGCGGCGCAATGGCGTATTCCGCTTTCGCTACCAGCTTAGGCATGCGGCCGCTGAATCTAGTGTAAAGTTGACCGCTGCTTACGAACACGATCGCCAGTGCAAGCGAAAATGCGACAAAGGAAGCGCTTTTCCCCGGTTCGATGCGTGGAGTGCGCTGCTGCAAGGACTGGGCGACGCGCTGCGGAAATATCTTTTGGAACGCTGCGTCGTCGAATAGCGAAATGCATAAAATCATGGTGAGGAGATTGAAAAAGTTGTAATTGCCGGTTAGTGAAATGCAGATCTGAAGCAGAAGAAAACCGAATGCAGCGACAAAGCGCAGTCGTCGAGGACAGAAAATGAAAAACGGTAACAGCAGCTCGATGACAAAGGTCGCAGCGGTTGCAACCATGAGTGTGCCCGGCGATAAATGATCGGCATACCAAGCAATCGGGGTCGGCAGCGGCTGGGTTTGAAAGTGGTAAGAAAGTGCCGACAGGCTCCACCACGTGGGGTCTCCACTCAACAATTTTACCGCGCCCGAAAGGAACATAAAGCGGAACAACAGCCAGCGCAGCAGCCAGATGCCAATTTGCGGAGTAAAGCTCAGCAAAAGCGCGACAAATCCGGATTCGAGCAACAGCAGGTCCCATTGAAAGGTCAAAAAATCCTGGCCCGCATAGAAAATCGAGAGGTAAAGCGCATAGAGCAAAAGCAGGCACAACCGCGGCAGGACGTTGAATACCAGCAGCAAAGACAGCGCAGCGCCGGCCCAGCATATAAGTTGTATCGCTAAATCCCCGGACGCCAACCAGAACACCATCGGAAATAGCCAGTAGCGCTCTGCCCCGAAATGCTGTTTGATCGCCTCGACAAAATCGGAAAGCGGCAGTATCCCGTGGCTGCCGATCAGTCCCAGCGCCTGCATGCCGAAAGAAGCAAACGCAACGAAATAAATCAGTCCAATGGCACGGAGGAAAAACCAGGAAACCAGCTCGAAGCGCGGCGGCCTGAAATCGCGTCCCCATAGCCATAGGCTCAAGCGGTAAAATGCGGGGCGACGCGAAGCAATAAAGGCGTAGGTCCGCTCGCAGACTGCGGCGAAGCCGGGAATATTTCGATAAAGCGCGAGCCAAAATCCTTTGCCGCGGGCGTGACTTAAAGTAAGAAAACTGGCCTCCGCCGCGCTGGCCACTTTTCCGTCCGGCGCAATGTATTGGACCGCTCGCTGGAATTCCGGGATGGATATTTGCGGGAAGCGCGCGGCCGCCTCCTGGTAGGGTGCGTAATTCACCCGGTCCTGAGTCAGCTTTTGCCAATAGCGCGCCCAATAAGCGCAAAACCCGCAATCGCCATCATAAATCAAGGTTGGCTTGGAGTTGTCCGGTTTGCTTGTTTCCATGGCAACAGATTATGCCTGAAGAAAAAAACATAGATAACTTCGTAGGTGCGTTTGGCTTACAATCCAGTTCACGGTTATTAGGTTGAAGACTTTGCAGCAGCGATTGCCACGCACTGTGATCATTCTCGGCTTAGTCAGCTTTTTTAACGACTTTGCTTCGGATATCGTCGTTCCTTTGATTCCAATCCTGATTGCGACGGTTTTATCGTCCGGCCCCATTGCGCTTGGCCTGATCGAAGGTGTTGCCGATGCTGTAGCAAGCTTCTTGAAGCTGTGGTCGGGGCGTCATTCTGACCGAATGAATAGCAGGCGCAAAGGACTAACGCTGCTTGGTTATCTCATATCCAATCTTGCGCGACCGTTGCTGGGTCTGGCAGGCAGCTGGTACGTGGTCCTGGTATTGCGCAGTCTGGATCGGGTTGGCAAGGGCCTGCGCAGCGCGCCTCGCGACGCGCTAGTAGTGGACGCCACGCCCCCTGCTATGCGCGGTCATGCATTCGGGTTTCACCGCGCGCTCGATAATGGCGGTGCAGTGGCCGGGAGCCTGGCCGCGGCCGGAGTACTTGCATACTCTGCGCTCGCACTGCCGCAAGTCATCTTGCTTTCCGCGGTTCCGGGATTGCTCGCCGTATTGCTTCTCCTGTTGGGTATCAGGGGAAGAGCCGCGCCTGCGGTTCCGCCGCGTGTGGAACTGGCGCCGCTGTCATGGCGCGGGCTATCAATACCCATGCGGCGCTATTTAATAGTCCTGGGCTTATTCACCTTGGCCCGCGCTTCCGAGACCTTCATCCTGTTGTTCGGTTTTCAATTGCACATCGGTGTGGTCGAATTGCTGTTACTGTGGGCGGCCCTGAATCTAGCAAAATCCGCGACCTCGACCTGGGGAGGCAAGCTAGCCGACAAGTTTGGACGCGGGATGCTGATGCTGGTGAGTTGGACTGCTTTTGCGCTGAGTTTTCTTCTACTCGGGAAAGTCACCGGGAACTTGGGCCTATGGGCAGTGACTATTGGATATGGGTTGTTCGCAGGAATGAGCGAAGGCGCTGAGCGGGCTTTGGTCGGCGATTTCTCGGGTACCAGCGAGCACGGCAGCGCGTTTGGTTGGTATCATTTGATAATTGGTTTAACCGCGATACCCGGGGGAGCAATGTTCGGCGGAATTTGGCATTTTCAGAGCGCGGCGATGGCCTTTTTCTTTGCGAGCGGCCTGGCGGCGCTATGCGCGCTGCTGTTGCGCTGCTGGGTATGGCCGCATCTCAACGTGAAGAAATCTATGTCATGAAACTCGTGATTTTGGCGCTGGTGTTGGCGGCTGGCGTGGTCGTGTGGAACAATTTCGCGCGCGCCGCCGATACCCCGAAGGAAGGCGAGGCGGCTCCGGATTTCAGCCTGCCCGACCAGAATGGAACGGTACACACGTTGAACGAGTTCCGCGGTAAATGGCTGGTGCTGTATTTTTACCCCAAAGATGATACGCCGGGATGCACTCAGCAAGCGTGCACGTTCCGCGACGACTTGCACCAGCTCAGCGCAATGGGCGCGCAAGTGGTAGGAGTGAGTGTGGACGATTCC
>Ga0187773_10000033_pt1 | contig 57285 bp, 49 predicted proteins | sample 0216_BV02_MP05_1_FD_133133 | JGI IMG/M metagenome (GOLD analysis project Ga0187773, IMG submission 133133) | Tropical peat soil microbial communities from peatlands in Department of Meta, Colombia - 0216_BV02_MP05_10_MG | ecosystem: Environmental > Terrestrial > Soil > Wetlands > Peat | place...
CCGGACGAGCGTTAACGGGACAATTGGTGGTCCGCATGCTCTACGACGCACGCACGAGCGCGGGGCGCGTCGCGCTGTTCGATGTAGTGTCCCCCCGAGTCCCGCCGTGCAACGAAGCTGTAAGGGCCGGAGAATTTTTGCCCGACCGGCCGAAATGAGTTTTTCAACAGAATAGACCGGAAGCAGTCACTCGCAGTCGAGTGTCTCAGTTCGGCAAAGCCGGCTAATCGTGCGGACTTGAGCCGTGACCCTCATCCCAGCGAGTTAACAGCCATCTGGGTAGGCTTCCCCTGCGTTGAGGAAGCAGCTCATTATGTTATTCAGGTACGCCATCGCTGCTATGGCCGTATGTGCGGCCGCGATCTGCAGCGCATCGCCCCCGATCTACAAATACGTCGACGCCGGGGGCACAGTGCATTTCACAGACAAGCCGGACTCGAGACGATATGAGTTGGTCGAGCTGACTCCCAGTGGATTGACGCGCAGTGGCGATCATTACGACCCTGCGCTCCTGGCCCGCGCCACGCAGTACGATGTCATCATTCAGGCAGCGGCGGAATCGGCAGGCGTTGAGCCCAATCTGCTGAGGGCCGTAATCGTCGTCGAATCCGGGTTCAATTCCCATGCTGTCTCGAAGCGCGGTGCAGTTGGCCTGATGCAACTTATGCCGGCGACGGCGGCGCGGTTTGGCGTATCTGACCGGTACGATCCGCGGCAGAACGTGCGCGGCGGTGCGCTGTACCTTGGCTTCCTGATCAACAGGTTTGGCAGGAATGTGCGTCTCGCGCTCGCCGCCTTCAATGCCGGCGAAGACGCGGTGGATCGAAACGCGGGGCAGATCCCGCCTTTCAGCGAAACGCTTGAGTACGTCCCGAAAGTCATGAGAATTTATCGGGCGCTGACCGAGCAGGAGCAGCGTCGGACGACCTGGCGAAATCCCAGCGCTCTGAATCACGGTCTCGATCCTGCCGATTCGCAAAGGGCGTCGGCACGCTTGAATCTGGCCTAGGAGCATCGATCCCACCCTTCAAGAGCCTTGCCCGCGCTGCAAGCCTGCTGCAAGCACGGAAGGCACTGGCGCTCGACGCAGCCGGGCGCGCGCGCTGGATCGAAGTCCACAGAAGATCCGATGCTAGCTGGCACAAATTTGGCACATTCACCATTGACGCTTGACGTTAGCATCAGCCAATGAGGGGTAGTGGCATCGGCCAACTGCAGGATGGGATAATCCGCGCGTGAGCGCGCGACGTGCCATCGTGCCACTGACGGGCCTCGACGGGCTATTCCTCGATCTGGAGACGCCAGCCACGCCGATGCACGTCGGCTCGGTGCATCTGTTCGCGAAGCCGCAGGGCCGTGAGCGTGACTTCTACCTGGCGGTCAGGCGGCTGCTTGCCGTCCGAGCGCGCGTCGCGCCGGTTCTGGGCAGGCGGCTCGCCGAGGTGCCGCTCAATCTTGCCCATCCGCTCTGGGTGGAGGGAGAGGAGATTGACCTCGACTTTCACGTGCGCCGCGTGCAAGTGCCCGCGCCGGGTACCCAGGCAGCACTGGAGGACTGCATCGCGGAGTTGCATTCGCAGCTGATGGACCGCAGCCGGCCGTTGTGGACGATATACGTTCTCGAGGGGCTCGAGGACGGGCGGCGCGCCTACTATTTCAAGGTTCATCATGCCGTGCTCGACGGGGCAGCCGGTGTCGTCCTGGCCGCGACGCTGTTCGATGCTGCACCATCCGCGCGCCGAGCCTCGCACCGAACGTCCCGCGGGACGAGCGGCGATCGGCTCGGATGGCTCGCGGCAGCGGGAGCGGCGTTCAGCCACGATGGCGCGCAGTACGTGCGGCTCGTGCGTTACCTTCCGACCGCGGTGCAGGCGCTGGCCGGAATCGTGCGCAGCGCACCTGTGAGCCTGGGTGGCGAGCTGCGGCGCAATTTGACATTCGGACCGCGGACGCCGCTCAACGTGACCGTCACTGCGGAACGCCGCTTCGCGGTTGGCTCGCTGCCCCTCGACGAGGTCAAGGCGATCGGCGCACGCTTCGGCGCGACGATCAACGACGTGGTATTGGCCGTGTGCGGCGGGACATTGAGGCGCTATCTCGCGCGCCACGGTGGCGTACCGCGCTCGCCGCTGATCGCCACGATGCCGATCTCGCTGCGCGAGCCCGGAGACACGCACTTCGGCACCGCCGCCACCCTGAGCCTCGTCAACCTGGCGACGCACATCGCCGACCCGGTGCGCCGGCTCAAGGCCGTGCGTGCCGCCGCGGGTGCCACCAAGTCGCTGGCGCGCGGCGCGCGCTCGCTGATTCCGACGGACTTCCCTTCGATCGGCGTGCCGTGGATCGTCAGCACCCTGGCAGCGCTCTACGGCCGCAGCCACATCGCTGACATGATTCCGCCGATCGCCAACGTGGTGATCTCCAACGTGCCCGGGCCGCAGGTGCCGCTCTACACCGCGGGCGCACGCATGGAAGCCTACTGGCCGGTGTCGATCGTCGAACACGGGATTGGCCTCAACATCACCGTGCTGAGCTACACGGGCACCTTGGCATTTGGCTTCACGGCCGCCCGCGTCGCAGTTGCGGATGCGCGCGAGCTCGTCGCGGATCTCGCCGCGGCGCATGCCGAGCTCAAGCGCTGCGCCTCGCGACCGCAACGCCGCCCTGCGGGCACAACTCACCGTCGGCCGCGAGCCGCCTGAAGGGAAGGAATGCGCGTGCGTGACCCACATCCACACCATCGACAGGAGCACAGCTCGGTGTCGCGACCCGGTCTGTTGCGCATGGCCCTGGAGTGCCGCGCAGGACTCGAGTACGGTGCGGGCGTGGCCACCCGGCCGCTGTTGCGCTTCGCTCCACGTGGCGACGGCCATCCGGTGCTGGTGTTACCAGGCATGCTGGCGGGCGACATCACGACGCGGCCGCTGCGGCATTGCCTCACGCGTCTCAACTATGCCCCTTACGGATGGGAGCAGGGGATCAACCTCGGGCCGCGCAAGGGGGTGATGCAGCGCTGCCTCGCGCAGCTTAGGGCGCTGCGGCTAGCGCACAATCGCAAGGTCAGCCTGATCGGCTGGAGCCTGGGAGGTATCTACGCCCGCGAGCTCGCCAAGGCCGTACCCGAGCATGTCCGCGTCGTGATCACCCTCGGCACACCGTTCACCGGCCATCCGAAGGCGACCAATGCCTGGCGGCTCTACGAGTGGCTCACGGGCCACAGGATCGGCGCCCCGGACATCCACGGGCCGTTGCGCAAGCCGCCGCTCGTCCCGACCACCTCCATCTTCAGCCGCACCGACGGAATCGTGGCCTGGCAATGCAGCGTGGAACACCCCGGGCCCATAAGCGAAAGTATCGAGGTCGAAGCCAGTCACTTCGGCATGGGCTTCAATCCGCTGGCGCTCTACGCCATCGCTGACCGCCTGTCTCAGCCGGAAGGCTCCTGGCGGCCTTTCGAGCGTCCCGGGCTGCGGCGCTTCGTCTACGGCAATCCGCACCGGTCGGCCGGCGGCTGAGCCGACCACGTTTGCATGCCGTCCGTACTGGCCAACGGGCTGACCCTCGAGTACGAATCACTGGGCGATCCTGCCAGGCCCGCCATCGTGCTCATCATGGGACTCGGCATGCAGCTCGTCGGCTGGCCTGACGACTTCTGCCGGCGGCTCGCCACGGAAGGCTATCGCGTCGTGCGCTTCGACAACCGCGACTGCGGCCTGTCGAGCCGGATCCGTCGGCGCCCCTGGCCGAGTCCGCTGCTGGCCTTCACAGCCGCGCGCCTGGGGCTGCCCGTGCTCGCGCCGTATTCACTGGAGGACATGGCGAAAGATACCGTCGCTCTGATGGACGCGCTCGGCATCGAGAAGGCTCACGTGGTCGGCGCCTCGATGGGCGGCATGATCGCTCAGGTGCTCGCTGCGCGCTTCCCGAGCCGCGTCCTCAGTCTGACCTCGATGATGTCCGCGAGTGGCCGACGCAAGGGCGCGAGACCGAGCAAGGAAGCGCTGCGGGTGTTCCTGCGCCGTCCGGCGGCGCACGCCGGCGTCGCGGCAGTGATCGCCTATCTCGTGGACGTATTCACCGTCATCGGCAGCCCGGGCTTCCCAACGGAACGGCGGCTGCTGCAGGAGCGCATCACCGGCTGGGTGCGGCGCGCGTACGATCCGGCGGGGACGACCCGGCAGCTGCTCGCGGTCGTGGCCTCGGGCGACCGGCGCAGGCTGCTGCAGCGAATCGTTGCACCGACGCTGGTGATCCACGGGGCTGACGATCCGCTGGTACCGGTCGAGGCTGGACGGGACACCGCGCGCAACGTGCGCGGCGCGAAACTGCTGATTATCGAGGGGATGGGGCACGACTTGCCCGATGCACTGCTGCCGAGGCTCGCAAAGGAGATCGCCAGCCATTGCCGCAGCAGCGTGACGGGCGCCGCTGCGTAGTCCTCGCCGCTAAGGGCGACTCCTGCCGAGGGCCTCGTGGGCGGACACCCACTCGTCCGCAACGATCGCAGAGCCCAGCGACAGCTCGCCACACAGGACGGTGGCGGTGACGATCTCGGCGAACTTCATGACTTTATCGTGACCATAGGCGCCCAGCACCTCGAGGCACTCGCGCTGCGTGGGAAGACCGGTGCCGCCGCCGTAGGTCGCCACGATCAGCGAGGGTATGGTCACGGAGAGATAGTAGTCGCCGTTGCCCTTGATCTCGCCGTAGTTGAAGCCGGCGGATGACTCCGCAACGTTGGCCACGTCCTGACCACAGGCGATGAACATTGCGGCGATCCCATTCGCATAATGAGCCCCGTTGCTGATCGAGCCCGACAAGAGGCTCCCCAGGTTCGAGAGCTGCCGTTGCTCGAAGAGCGCCTGGGCCGTGGTGTGCATGATCGTCTCTATGAGCGCGGCGGGTAGCGTGACCTCGGCTACCACGCGCTTGCCGCGCGTGTGCAGGCTGTTGAGCAACGAGTGCTTCTTGTCGGTGTCGAGGTTGGCGGCCAGCGCGAAATGCTCGAGGCCGTCGATTCCCTGCTGCTGGATCCACAGGCAGGCGTGACGGGTCGCCTTCGTCACCATGTTCTGTCCGGCTGCATCGCCGGTCGTAAAGTCAAAGCGCAGGAACCTCATCTTGCCTACCGCGTACTGCTCGATGTTGCGCAGCCTGCCGTAGTGAGTGGTCTCCTCTGCCTTTGCCTTGATCGCATCAAAGTTGCAGACGACCCAGTTGCCGAAAGCGCGTGCCGCGCGGGCATCGCGGAATACGAAGCAGGGCGCACGTTGCATCGCGTCGTCGACCACCGTCGTGCGCACGCCGCCCGCCTCGCGGGTCAAGCGCATGCCGCGGTTGTAGCTGGCCACCAGGGTGCCTTCGGTGGTGGCCAAGGGCACGTAGAACTCGCCCCGGGCATGTTCGCCGTCCACCAGCAACGGCCCGGCAAATCCGAGCGGAACCTGGGCGACGCCGACGAATCCCTCCAGATGGCCCGGCAGCGTCGTCGGGTCGAACGAGAACGAACCGACGTGTGTCAGCGAGGCATTGGTCCCTTGACAGACGGCCTGCCGGCGCGCGGCGGCGATTTCGCGCGTGTAGTCGTTATCGGGGTTGCGCGGGAGTCTGTTCATTCCCTTCACCTGTTGCTCGTGTTGCTCGCAAGCTGCGAGGCATATTGGCAGTCCGCAATCAGTGCTAGTACGTACGCCGGCTTCCCAAGGCGGGCACATGCCAGCTCGGACCCTCGGTCAGGTGCGCTCGAAACGCGCCTGAAAGAAACGCAGATACCTCGGCTCGAACACGAACCTGAGGCCGCGCGCGTTACGCCGCCGGGCGAAGACATCGACGACCGACTCAGCCACGAGGTCCATGTGCGCCTGGGTATACACGCGGCGCGGGATCGCCAGGCGCACGAGCTCGAGTCTTGGCCGGTGGTTCTCGCCGGTCCTGGCGTCGCGACCGGCCGAGACGATTCCCCGCTCCATGGTCCTTACGCCGCAGTCCTCATACAGGTACGCGGCCAGGGCCTGTGCCGGAAACGACTCCTGACTGAGATGCGGGTAGAACTCCCGGGCGTCCAGGTAGACCGCGTGGCCGCCGATCGGGCGCACCACCGGGATCCCTGCGTCCATGAGCGTGCGGCCAAGGTACTCGACCTGCCCAACCCGCGCCCGGATGTGGTCGTCATCCACCGATTCGACGATGCCTCGCGCCATCGCCTCCATGTCGCGCCCGGCCATCCCCCCGTAGGTATGCAGCCCTTCGTAGATGACGACGAGGTTGCTGGCCTGGTCGTAGAGCTCCTGCTCATTGACAGCCAGCCATCCGCCGATATTGACCAGAGAATCCTTCTTGCCGCTCATCGTGCAGCCATCACTGTGGCTGCAGAACTCCCGCAATATCTCCGCGACCGGCTTGTGGCTGAAGCCTTTCTCCCGCTGTTGGATGAAATAGGCGTTCTCCACTGCCCGCGTCGCGTCGAGCATCACGCGGATGCCATGGCGGCGCGCGAGCTCGTGTACCGCGCGCATGTTTTCCATCGAGACCGGTTGGCCTCCGGCCATGTTCACGGTGGCTGCGATACAAACGTACGGGATCCTCGCGGCACCGGCACGGTCGATCAGCGCAGACAGAGCCTCGATATCGACGTTTCCCTTGAACGGCAGCTCGACCCGCGGGTCGTGGGCTTCTGGAATGATGACGTCCACAAACGTCCCGCCAGCCAGTTCCTGGTGGGCGCGCGTCGTGGTGAAATACATGTTGCCGGGCACGAAATCGCCAGCCTTGATGAGAATCTTCGAAAGAATGTTCTCGGCGCCACGACCCTGATGCGTAGGGACTACGAAGCGGTACCCGTAGTAGTCCTGGATGGCTTTCTCGAGGTGATAGAAGTTCCTGCTGCCGGCGTAGGCCTCGTCGCCGAGCATCATTCCTGCCCACTGCGAGTCGCTCATCGCGCTGGTACCGCTGTCGGTTAGCAGATCGATGTACACGTCTTCGCTACGGAGCAGAAAGGTGTTGTAACCGGCCTCGCGAATAGCGCGCTCGCGCTCCGTGCGGGACGTCAACCGGATGGGCTCGACCACCTTGACCTTCCACGGCTCCGCCCAGGAACGGCGCGTCGGGTGCTGGGAATTCGCTGGGATCTCAGCCATGCAGATCGCTCCTCGTTGTGGCGCCAATGGCTAGTCCGCGATCGAGCGCGCCGGCAGGAACTGCCCTGGATGAAGCGGATCCTGCAGCCGGATGAATACACCGCCGGCCTGGAGGACGATCAGATCCGCCTTGCCGTCGCCGTTGACATCGGCGACGGCGACCCCCGTGACGAAATCACTTCCCGTGGCCGCATAGTCGACCGCCGCGGCGAAATGCCCGGGCGCCGCGCCGTCCTGCAGCAGAACGGAGACTCCGGTGTTCACGCTGTTGCAATTCGGAGGGCAGACGCCTCCGAGCGTTCCCGAGTTGGCGACCGCAAGGTCCGGCCATCCGTCTCCATCGAGATCGGCGATCGCCACGGCGGTCGAGTCCGCCTGGGCTGTATAGTTGACGGCGGCTAAGAAGGCGCCGCTTCTTGTCGGATCCTGCAGCAGGACCGAGACGCTGGCAGTAGTCAGGTCGGACGGCGATCCGATGTTCGCAACCGCAATATCCGGCCTGCCGTCACCGTTGAGGTCGCCGGCAACGGCATACAGCGGCTGTTGGCCCGCGGCATAGCGCGCCGGAGCGCTGAAGCTGCCGCCACTCCCCGGAGCCTGCAGGAGCACCAGGACGCTTACCGCGTCGGTCGCCAGCAGGTCGGGCGTGCCATCGCCGTCGAGGTCGGCGATCGCGACCGAGGCGCAGCCGCCGCCCGTGGTGATGGCGGTCTTCGGGAAGAACCTTCCCGCAGTATCCTGGAACAACACGGAGATTCCACTGCTATCCGCGACCGCGAGGTCGGGCCTCCCGTCACCGTTGAGATCGCCGATCGCCACCGATTGCGGATCAGGACCTGTCGCATAGCTCACGGCGGGCAGATAGTGCCCGGGATGGGCCGCGTCCTGGAGCAGCACGGAGACGGTGCTCTCTCCGAGTCCATTCGTGCTGAGGATCGCGTTGGCCGTAACGATGTCCGGTCGACCGTCGCCGTCGAGATCTGCAACGGCTACTGAGACCGGGTCATTGCCGACGCCATAGGTCGATGCTGGTAGAAAGTGTCCCGGGCGCGCCGCATCCTGCGCATAAACGGCGACCCAGCCCTGGTGCGGCGGAGCACCGGCGATGTGGGTGTAGGCCGCCACGATGTCCGGCAGGCCATCCCCGTTGACGTCCGCCATGACGACCGAATAGTACAAGTTGAAAGGCGGTATGATTTCGCTCCCTCCGCCTCCACCGCCGCCGCACGCAGTCAGCGCCAAAAGAGCGCAGAGCCGAAGCGATGCGCGAGATTCCTCGAATGACATGCATGCACTCTAGGTCTGCAGTTCCGCCGTCTGCTTCGTGGGAACTACTGACGAGGGGACCTCGAGCCCAGGTTACAAGTGCGTATACCCCGGCGCGAAGTCCGAGGGTAGAAGCTCCATCAATCACTACGGAGACACGCTGTGGGAACGATACGGCCGCACAAAGCGGCTCTGGTCTTCGCGATTCTGCTCGGCGGTTGGCATTTCCTCTGGTCGGCCCTGGTTGCGGCCGGTTGGGCTCAGCCACTGATCGATTTCATTTTCTGGATTCATTTCATACGACCGGTCTATGTCATCGAGAAGTTCAACCCGGGCGTTGCGCTGCTCCTGATTGGCGTCACTGCCGCGGTTGGCTATGCGGTAGGCTGGTGCTTCGGAGTGTTGTGGAACAAGTTGCACAAGTAGCGATGCAGCGCCCGCGCGCTCGATGCGCTTGAATTATCGGGATGCCAGCCAACCTCTCGCCTGAATACAAGAAGGCCGAGCAGGCCTTCCGCATGGCACGCGAGCCGCGTGAGCGGCTCGCCTGTCTGAAAGAGATGCTGCGCACGATTCCGAGACACAAGGGTACGGAGCATCTGCAGGCGGACATCAAGTCCAGAATCCGGGAACTGACCGAGGAGATCGGGGGAACGCATGCCGGGCCTGCACACCGTCACTCTCCGCACGCAGTGCGTCACGAAGGTGCGGCGCAGATATGCCTGATTGGTCCGCCGAACTCGGGCAAGTCCACTTTGCATGCGATCCTGACCGGCTCTAAGGCCGAGGTCGGCGCATTTCCTGGAACGACGCGGGAAGCGCTTCCGGGGATGCTTCATTTCGAGGATATCGCGTTCCAGCTCGTCGATTTGCCCCCGGTCTCGCGTGGCCGTATGGAACCGTGGATGTCTCCGCTGCTGCAGACGGCCGACGCGGCCTGGCTGGTGGTGGATCTTGCCGACCCTGAATGCGCCGAACAGGTGCTCGCAGTCTGTGGCGAGCTGGCGCAACGCAAGATTACCCTCACGGACCGTTGGCCCGGTTGCGACGGCGAGCGCGAGGCCGCGGACTCGCCCGGCGCATCGGCACACCCTGGAGGCCCGCCGGAGGCGTCGTCAGATCCTCTGGCGGCTGAGCTGCCGACCCTGCTGGTCGCGAACAAGAGTGACCTCGATCCGGGCGCCGACGAAGTGAGCGTCCTCAAGGAGCTCGCCGGTGTGCGATTCCCCGCGTTCCCGGTATCGGCAAAGAGCGGCCAGGGGCTCGACCGGCTCGCACCGTTCGTCTTCAGCGCATTGGCAGTTGTACGCGTGTATACGAAGCCGCCCGGCCAGCCGCCCGACCGGACACGACCTTTCATCGTTCGTCGGGGGAACACGGTGTCAGATGTCGCTCGGCTGGTGCACCAGGATGTAGCTCAGTCGCTGAAGTTCGCTCGCCTGTGGGGAAGCGGTGCGTTTGATGGACAACAGGTAGGACCAGATCATGCTGTAGCCGACGGCGATGTAGTGGAGCTGCACGCTCGATGAGGCGTGGGAGGGGACCCAGATGTTGTTCGACTTCAGCGAGGCAGAACGCAATACCATCCGCCATGCGCTCGAGACCTATCTGACTGATTTGCGAGAGGAGATCGTCAAGACCGAGAAGCACGAGTGGCGCGAGGCCCTGCACCTGGAGGAGCGGATCCTCGAAGGCGTGATCGAGCAGCTGAGTGTGTGAGGTCAGTTTGGCCGCGCACGGCCGGACGAAGCACGAGTCGGTTCCAGCGGCGCGCCGGGGGTCCGCCAGCTGCGGATCTCGGCCAGCTCGCGCTCGGGTTGCTCGCGGACGATGTGCAGGCGGCCTCGGTACACGCGGCCCGAATCGCCGTCGAGCGTTATCGGCTCGCCCTCTTCGAGGCGCTGGCCGCCGAAGTGGCAGCCCCGTCCGTTGTCCTCGATGCGAAGCTGCGAGCAGCCGACGAGGCAGACCTTGCCGAGCTGCCGTGCGACCACCGCGGCATGGGAGGTGCGCCCGCCGGAGGCGGTGAGGATCCCCGCCGCGGCGGCGATGCCCTCGACGTCGGCGGTGGCGATGTCCGGGCGCGCGAGAATGACCGACTCGCCCCGGGCCGCGCGCTCGACGGCACGCGCGCAGTCGAAAACGACGGCGCCCGCGGCCACGCCGATGCTGGCTGGCACCGCCACCGCCAACGGCTCGGCGCCGGCCTGTGCGTCGAGCCGCGCCCGCTCGATGCGCTCGAGCTCGTAGGAGCGCAGCAGATCGAGCGCCTGCGCCTGCGTCAACCGGCCTTCGCGCACCAGGTCGACCGCGATCCGCAGCGCGGCCCAGGGCGTGCGCTTGCCTGCGCGGGTCTGCAGGAGATAGAGCCGGCCGTCCGCGACCGTGAACTCGAAGTCCTGCATGTCATGGAACTCGTCTTCCAGCAGTCCCTTGAGCCGCTCGAGCTCGCGCGCCACCTCGGGCAGCGTGCGCTCGAGGCGGGCGCTGTTCTCCACCGGATGGCGCCCGGAGACCACGTCCTCGCCTTGTGAGTTGAAGAGAAAATCGACGTACAGAGCGTTCTCGCCGCTGGCCGGGTCGCGCGTGAAACCGACGCCCGCGCCCGAAGTACTGCCCCCGTTGCCGAACACCATCGCCTGCACCGTGACCGCGGTGCCGAGCAGCTCGTCGATGCCGTTCAGGCGGCGATAGTGTCGGGCCTTGTCGCTGTTCCAGGAGCGCAATACCGCAGCCACGGCCTGCTCGAGCTGCTCCATCGGCGCCTGCGGAAACGGCTGACCGGAGACGGCGAGCGCGGTCTCGAGCGACTGCGCGCAGAGCTCCGCAAGGCTGGCGCTGTCGAGCTCGCCGGCGCTGCCGAGCCCTTGCTCCCGGCAACGGCGCTCGACGAGCGCGTCGAACGGTGCCGCCGAGACGCCGTGTACGATGCTGGTGAAATCGCGCACCAGGCGCCGGTAGCAGTCGCGCGTCAGCCGCGGGTTGCCGGTGCTGCGCAGCAGGCCGTGCAGGTTGTGCTCCGAGAGGCCGATGTTGAGCAGGGTGTCCAGCATCCCCGGCATCGATACCGCGGCGCCCGAGCGCACCGCGACCAGGAGCGGGCGGCGCGTGTCCCCGAAGCGCTGGCCCGTCCGCTCGGCGAGCCGCGCGAGCCCCGTCTCGAGCATGCCGCGCACCTCTTCGGGCAGACGTTCGCCGCCCTCGAAGTACGCGCGGCACAAGTCGGTGCCCAGCACGAAGGCGGGCGGGACCCGCAGCCCTCGCTGCGCCACCCGCAGCAGGCCGAAGGCCTTCGAGCCGACGACATTCACGTCCGCCGGGGGAGCGGTGGCGTCCGGCGGGATGAAGAACAGCCGCTCGCGTGCCCCGTCCATGTACGCTTCAGGCCGCCATGACGTCGTTGAGCAGGTGGTCACGCAGCATGAAGGCACTGCGCGCCAGGGCGTCCGCCGCCTGCTCGAGCACCTGGGACAGCCGCGCCACCAGATACAGCGACCGCGGCTCGCATTCGCCCGCGAGCAGCGTGGTCGTCACGGCCCGCTCGGTGACGTCGGATTCGCGCTCGATCGCGACGATGCGATCGATGGCGGCGAAAAAGTCCTGCAGGTCCTCGCGAGCCCCTTCGCGGGTGACGTGACTCGCTGCCTCATACATCTTGACCGACTCCTGGGCGCCGGCGACCAGGTGGGCTGCAAGCGCCCGCAGCGGCTCCATGACCCGCCCGGGCGGAGAGACCGTGACGAGCTGCGGCAGGAGAAAGGCGGCCTCCTCGAGCCCGTCGGCGGCTTCATCCGCCTGGTGCAGAAGCTCCGCGTACACCCGGGGTGTGGAGGTGCGGCCGGCGAGGGCGCGGACGCGGCTCACGATGGCGTCGCCTTCCTGTTCCCAGCGCAGCGCCCGCTGTGCCGCGGCGGTGAGCGTTGCGGCGGCGCCCGGCTCTGCCTGACGCAGCAGCCCATCCTGCACGACCGCCGCGAGATCGAATACGCGCTCGGCGTGCGTGAGCGCAATCCGCAGCAGGCTCGAGTGCGCCGAGCGGAAGCGGCGTGCCAGCTCCGCCTTGATTTCGTCGCGGATGAAGCGCTCGGAGCGCTGCGCGCGCAGTCCGACGCTCGCCTCGCGCACGACGAACTGCAGGTAGTCGAAGGCCGCCTCCGGCCCCAGTGCCTCGTGCAGCCGCTCTCCGTAGCGCAGCGGCGCGCGCTGCGCGAATTCCAGCGCCTCGTAGATGACGCGCTCGCCGCCCAGCTGCAGGAAGGCGCGATGGCCGAGATCGCGGTCGGCGGCCCACTTCAGCAGCCGCACGGCGTCATCCTTGGGCAGGAATTCGCGCAATACTTTGCGCGCGCGGTTCCAGTCTATGAGGTAGACGAGCCGCGATCCCACATACTGCAGGTAGCTCGCGAGCGTGGCGCCGTCGTGCGCCTCGAAGCGGCCGATCGCGAGGTAATAGTCCTGCTCGTCGGCGAGGCGCTCGTCGTGACGCGCCTGTGGCTGTGCCCATTGGACCGCAAAGGGCTTCAGCAGGCTCTGCAGGAAAGCGAGGCGGCGGCGGTGAACGTCGGCGCAGGTCAGAGTGGCGCTCAGGCCTTCGACATGCAGCATCAGCACATGCGCATCGGTCGTGCCGATGTCGTTCTGGATGATGAGCCGGTCATCTACGCGGGTCGCGGTCGTACCGAGGCCGGGATGATCGAACTTGAGCGGCGCCGTGCGGTTGAGCCCGGACATGAATGCCTGGATCAGCGGTCGATCGTCATCGGCGACGTGCCACACCAGCGCGCCGTCGAGCCGCTCCTCCGCGACGGCGGCCTGCAGGGCGTTGACCGCCCGGTGCAGGTCCATGACGAGGATGTGCAGGCTGTCGCCGCCCGAGCTGCGGTCTGCGCGGGTGATCGTGCCGATCAGTCCGCGCGGCACCCGATCGTCCGCGAAGAGCGGCAACGCAGCCGTGAGCGCCTCGGCGCGGGCCGCCAATGCGGCAGTGTCGCCGGCGGCGGCGAGTGAGAGCGGCGCCTGCATCGCCGCGAGATCGGCGAGCAGCCGTTCGCGAAGTGCCGCCGCTCCGGGAATGCGGAGCTCTCCGTTCGGCTCGCAGCGGCTCTCTGCGACCTCGAGCACCAGCTCACCGTCGACGCGTGCGGCGCGACGCTCGGCGCGAAAGTCGGGCACCGCTTCCTCCGGATGCTCAGCGTGGCGCTCGGCAGCCTGCAGGAGCGTGAAGCACAGTTTCAGCCGATCGTTGGCCGCCAGGGCGTCTGCGACGCTGCGCGGCAGGAGCAATGCGGCGTCCCCTAACGCACTGATGATTGTGCCCTTGTTGGTCATGATACCGGTCATGATGTCGAGCAAGCCTGCAAGCTTTGGCCGCGCGCCGCCGGACCAGGGTTCAGGGTGCACCCTTGCGATGGCAGTGGCGTTACGGACTCCTACCTATGGCTCGCAGACCCTGCTGCGGGCTCAGGCGTCCCGCTCGGATCTACGTATTAGCCGTGATAGCCTCCCGCGGCGCCGCCGGCATAAACAGCACCATGAGCCATGAGCCGGACGAGTCGTCCGCCCTGACGAGCAGCGAGGCGATGGATCGCGTTCTCCAGGCGGAGCGCGATGCGCTCGCTGCGGTCGCGGAATGCGAGCGCGAGAGCGCCGACACCCTCGAGCAGGCACGTGGGCGGCGGCGCGCGCTCCTCGAGCGCACCCAGGGGCGCATCGTCGCCCTGCATGCGCGGGCCGCCGCGGCGCTGGAGCGCCGCAGCGCCGCCATTCTCGCGCAACACCAGCAGGCGGCGAGGGCCGAGGTGGCGCAGCTCGCCGACCCCGAACGCCGGCGCGCCGCGCTCGAGCGGCTCGCCGCGCGGCTGACCACCGCCGAAGACTCTCTTAGCCGTGGGGATTGAAGGCAATCTTCCCTATGCCGCGGCGCGTGCGCATGCGCGCCATGGCTTGCGCCTGGAGGAAGCCGCGTGGCGGCGCATCGAAGCCAGCCGTGATCTCGGCCAGTACCTGGAGGCCGCGCGCGCGGGCGTGTTGGCCGACTGGGTGGCCGGCCTCGATGCCACGAGCGAGTCGCACGCGATCGAGCGCTCGCTCCGCAACGCCTGGCGGGCGTACGTGCGGGGGGTGGTGAGCTGGCACCCGCGCGCCTGGCAGCCGTGGCTCGAGTGGTGGACATGGCTGCCGCTCCTGCCGCTCGTCGCGCGGCTCGCGCGTGCTGCGCCCGTCCCGCCGTGGATGCTCGCCGACCCCGTCTGCGGTCCGGTCGCGGTCGGCAGCCCCGCCGAACGGGCCGCCGCCCTCGATGCGACGCCGCTCGCGCCGCTGTCGGACTCGGTGCGCACCGCGACGCCGATCGGGCTTGCGTGGGTTGCGGAGGCCGAGGCGCGCATGCCGCGCGCCGGCCGGCGGACGCTCGAGCGACTGGGCTTGCTCCTGCGGCTGCTCTCGCCGGGAGCCGGGGCGCCTCTGGCAGAAGCCGCGCCCGCGCTGCTTCGGCTGTTCCGGTCGGCGGTCGACTCGGGCGTTGCGAGCGGCTGCCACCTGGCGCTGCTTCTCATCGACTTCGAGCGGCTGCGCGGCGGGCTGGTGCACCGTAGCCTCTTCAGCTCGTCCGCAGCCGAGGTGGCGTGATGGCGCTGCGCGCAGTGGGGGCGAGGTGGTTCGAGCTGCTCACGGCGCGCGAGGGTCTCGCGGCCGTACTGCGCTGCCTGGCCGGCACGGGCGTGGTCGAGCTGCAGTCGCATACCGACGTATCCGGAGCGCACGTACTGCCGCAGCTGCGCGCGGCGCTCGATGAGTACCGCCAGCTCGCCCAGCGCTACGCGCCGTACTGGCCCGGGCGCAACGCCGCGGGTCTGCTCGGCGAGGAGCGGCGCAAGGCACCCGAGCAGCTCGCCGCGGAAGCGCTCGGACGGCTGCGCGCCTGGAGCGCTGCCGCAGGCCCGCTGGTCGAGCGTCTGCGGCAGCTCGACTACGAGCGTTCCGAGCTCGGGCCGCTCGATCAGTTGCTCGCGCGGCGCGAGCTGCCGCTGCCGGATCTCGCGCGCTTCAGCAACTGTGGTCCGGTGCTCGCGAGTCGTGCCTACGAGCTCGCGAACGAGACCGGTGCACTCGCCATTCCGTCTGGTGTGCTCACCGAGAGGGCCTCAGGCGCCGGCGGCTCCTTCCTGCTCGCCCTCGGCGTTGCCGAGCAAGTGGCGGTGTTCGATGACTATCTGGGGACGCTCAAGGCACGTCGGCTGACGCTGCCGCGAGAGCTGCCGCCGCAGCGCGAGGCCGCGCGCGCCTGGATCGCCGCACGCAGCGCGGCCATCACGGATGACTCGCGGCGCCTGCAGGTCGAGCTCGGCCGGCTGCACGAAGCACACGGCATCGGTGCGGCGCTGGCCGCCATCGACTTCATCGAGTGGCTGGTGAAGCAGGTGCCGGAGCTCACGGTGACCGAGAACTTCGCCTGGGTCACCGGCTGGACGAGCGATGCCACGGGGGCGCGCATCGAGGCCGCGCTGCGGCACGCGGCTCTGCAGTACCTGCTGCGTTTTGTCGAGCCGCCGGCGGGCCTGGCCCGTCCCGTGGTGCTGCGCAACCCGCGGTGGCTTCAGCCTTTCGAATTGTTCTGCCGCCTCCTCGGCATGCCCGCCGAGGGCGAGGCGGATCCGAGCCTGGTCCTGGCCGTCGTGGCACCGCTGCTCTTCGGCTTCATGTTCGGCGACGTGGGCCAGGGGGCGGTGCTGATCGCCGTGGGCCTCGCGCTGCGCCGCAGGTACCCGGCCGTCGCACTGCTCATTCCCGGGGGCGCGGCGGCCGTGGCGTTCGGTTTCGCTTTTGGCAGCATCTTCAGCCGCGATGACGTCTTGCGCGCTCTGTGGATGAGGCCGATCGACGACCCGTTGCTGCTCCTCGAGACGAGCCTGCTGTTCGGGGCCGGCGTGATCCTCCTCGGGCTGCTGCTCGAGGCCGTGCAGCACTTCTGGGGTGGCCGCGGCCGCAGCTGGTGGCTCACGCGCGCGGGGCTCGACTGTGGCTACCTGGCGCTTCTCGGGCGCGCGCTCGGCAAGCCCACCCTGGGGCTGCTGCCCCTGGGGCTGCTGTGGTGCTGGAGCGGCGCGGCGGCCGCCGCGCCCGCCGGTCAGCGCCTGCGGCACTTCGGCGCCGCGGTCGGCGAATCCGTCGAGACGCTTCTGCAGCTGCTCGTGAACACGATCTCCTTCGTGCGGGTCGGCGCCTTCGCGTTGGCGCACGCGGGGCTCGCGGCGGCGATCGGCGGAATCGTTGCCGGGATCGAGTCGCGCCCGCTCGCCTGGGCTGCGCTCGCCATCGGTAATCTGCTGGTGATCGCCATCGAGGGTCTCGTGGTCGGCATTCAGACGACGCGCCTGATCCTCTTCGAGTTCTTCATCCGCTTTCTGAAAGCGGCCGGCCGACCGTTCCGTCCGCTGCCGCTGCCTTCCAGTCCCCCGCACGTCTAGCACCGAGGTTCTGCCATGACGCCGACTTCGCGCTTCTCCGCCATCCTGCGACGCAGCCTGGTCCTCCTCGCCGTGATTGTCGCGGTCGCGGCCACCTGCCTGACACTGGTCGCGCGACCGAGTCTGGCCGGGGCGGCGGCCGAAGCCGTGGGTCTGGCCCGGCCCGAGTCGCAATTCGCGGGCTGGGCACTCGTTGCCGCCGCGCTGTCGACGGCGCTCGCCACGCTCGGGGCGGGATACGCGGTCGCCCACGTCGGCAGCGCCGCGATCGGCGCGATCGCCGAGAAGCCGGAGCTGTTCGGCCGCGTGCTGGTGCTCGTCGGACTCGCCGAGGGTATCGCCATCTATGGCCTGATCGTCTCCATCCTGATCCTCAACCGCCTGGGCTGAGCATGGAAGTCGCGGTGATTGCGGACGAGCTGACCGCGGCGGCCTGGGCGCTCGCCGGGGCGCGAGTCTTCGCGCCGACCGCCGACAATATCGAGCGGTGCCTGGCGACCGCGCTCGACAGTGCCGAGCTCGTGCTGCTGACCCCGGAGCTCGCGGCGCTGCTGCCGCAGGCCCGGCTGCAGGAAGCCCTGCATGCGTTTCCGCCCCTGACGCTCGTGATCGGCGATGCGCGCGGGCGGCAGGCGCCGCCGGATCTCGCGCTCGAGACGCGCCGCGCGCTCGGAGTGCTGCCGTGAGCGAGGCGACACCCGGCAGCGTGCTCGAGGCGCAGGTCGGGGCGATGCTGCAGCGCGTGCGGGACGGGCAGGAGCGGCGGCTGCGCGAGCTCCGCGCGGCGGCCGCCGCGCAATCGCAGGAAATTCTGCGCGGCGCACGCGCGGAGGCACGCGGGAACCTGCACCAGGCGGTCGTGCGCGAGCGCATGCGCATGGCGCAGGGACTGCGACAGGCGGAAGCACGCGCGGAGCTCGAGAGCCGCCAGCGCGCGCAGGTCGAGACGCTGACGCTGTTGCGCAGTATGTGGGCGCACATTGGCGCGGAGCTCGAAGGGCGCTGGAGCGACGGCGGGCAGCGCGGCGCCTGGATCGCCGCGACGGTGCAGCAGGCGCGCAGGCTCTTTGCCGGCCAGGAGTGGCGCATCGAGCACGCTCGTGGGGTGTCAAGCGAGCAGCAGCGGGCCGCGCAGGCTGAGGGGCACGCGGACGGCGCGCGGCGCGTCGAATGGGTCGCCGAGCCCTCGCTGCGTGCGGGGCTGCGGATACGAACGCCGGGGGCGTGCCTCGATGCGACGGTCGAGGGGCTGCTGGCCGAGCGCGCGGAGATCGAGGCGGCCTTTCTCTCCGAATATCTTGCCGTCGGGGGGCGCATGACCGCGGAGCCGGCAGGCCCTGCCTCCCCGCCGCCCCGCTCGCAGGAGCCGCCGGCGTGACCGAGGCGCGCATCCGCTGGATCAGCGGCCCGGTGTTGCGGGCCCGCACCTCCGAATCCTTCCATGTGCACGAGGCGATCGCGGTCGGAGCCCACTCGCTGCCGGGTGAGGTCATTCAGCTCAATGGCGATGAGATCGTGGCGCAGATCTACGAGGACACCACTGGACTCAAGCCCGGCGATCCGGTGACGGGCACGGGCAGCGCGCTGTCGGTGCCTCTCGGCCCGGGACTCCTCGGGCGCATCTTCGACGGATTGCTGCGTCCGCTCGATGAGTCCGCGGGAGCTTTCATCTCGGCCGCAGCGACTCCACCGGCAGCCCGCCGCTTCGGCTTCGAGCCGCAGGTGAAAGTCGGCGACAGCCTCGGGGCCGGGCAGCGCGCGGGCACGGTCCCCGGCGCGCACCCGCTGCCCGTGCTGGTGCCGCCCGGCATTTCGGGCCGCGTGAGCTGGGTGGCGCAAGCCGCCGAGTACACCGCGGACGAGCCCGTCTGCCGCCTCACGCGCGCCGACGGCGCGCCGTCCTCGTTCTCTCTCGCGCACTCCTGGCCGGTGCGCGAGCCGCGGCCCTTCATGAAGCGGCTGCCGGTGGCCGGTCCGATGATCACCGGGCAGCGCATCCTCGACACTTTGTTTCCGGTGGCGCGCGGCGGCCGTGCCGCGATCCCCGGCGGCTTCGGCACGGGCAAGACCATCCTGCAGGAAGCGCTCGCCAAGTGGTGCGATGCCGACATCATCGTCTACGTCGGCTGCGGTGAGCGCGGCAATGAGATGGCCGAGGTGCTCGATGAGCTGCCGAAGCTCGAGGACCCGCGCAGCGGGCGACGTCTGATGGAGCGGACGGTGATCATCGCCAACACCTCGAACATGCCGGTCGCAGCGCGCGAGGCGAGCATCTACACCGCGATCACCGTGGCCGAGTACTTCCGCGATCAGGGGCTGCACGTCGCGCTCATGGCCGACTCGACCAGCCGCTGGGCCGAGGCGTTGCGCGAGGTGAGCGGACGCCTCGGGGAGTTGCCCGGGGAGTCTGGCTATCCGGCGTACCTCAGCTCGCGGCTGGCCGAATTCTACGAGCGCGCCGGGCGGGTGCAGACCCTCGGCGGCGCTGAAGGCTCGGTGACGATCATCGGCGCGGTGAGTCCGCCGGCGGGCGATTTTTCCGAGCCGGTTACCATGAATACGCGGCGCTGCGTGCGCAGCTTCTGGGCGCTCGATCGCGAGCGCGCGCAGGCGCGCTTCTTCCCGGCCGTGCACCCGCTGCTGTCCTACAGCGCCGATGCCGAGATGCTCGCACCGTGGTGGCAGGTGCAGGGCAACCCCGACTGGCTGACGCAGCGGCGGCGCGTGCTCGAGCTGCTGCAGGCGCAGGTGCATCTCGAGCGCATGGCGCGCATCGTCGGCAAGGATGCACTGCCGCCGGCGCAGCAGCTGACACTGTTGTGCGCGGAGCTGGTCAACGAGGCGGTGCTGCGCCAGTCCTCGTTCTCGGAGATCGATCGCTATTGCTCGCCGCGGCGTCAGACCGCGATTCTCAGCATCGTGGTGCGCTTTCTCGACCTGGCGGCCGCCGCGGTCGCGGCGGGCGTGTCGCCCGAGAAGGTCGCGGGCCTGCCGGTCCGCCTCACGCTGCAGCGCATCGGCGAGGAGTACGGCGAGGGGCGCATCCCCGGCATCCGCGCGCTGTGGGAGCGGATGGAGCACGAGTTCGCCTCGCTGACGCGGGAGAAAGCCGATGCGCGCTGAGGCGACGCTTACGGGTGGGGTGCGCCGCATCGAGGGGCCGCTGCTGTTTCTCGACCGTAGCGTCGAGCTCGGCCTGAATGCCTTCGTCGAGGTGCAGGGCCGCGATGGCGCGAGCCGTGTCGGCCGGGTGGCGGCACTGGACGAGCACACCATAGTGGTCGAGGTGCTCGAGTCCACGGTCGGGCTGGGCTTGCAGGATACCCGCATCCGCGTGCGCAACGAGCCGCTGCTCTTTGGCGTCGGCCCCGGATTGCTCGGTCGCACCTTCGACAGCATCGGCCGGCCGACGGATGGCGGCGCGCCGATTCCGGCGGCGCGCCGCATGCGTATCGATGGGCTGTCGATCAATCCGGCCGCGCGGGCGCTGCCGCGCGATTTCATCGAGACCGGGGTGTCGGCCATCGATCTCATGAACAGCCTGGTGCGTGGCCAGAAGCTGCCGCTGTTCTCCGGCGCGGGCCTGCCGCACGACCGGCTGGCGACGCAGATCGCGCTGCACGCGCGGCTGCGCAAGGGCGGGCAGGGCGACTTCGCCATCGTGTTCGTCGGCATGGGAGTGTCGCACGACACCGCCGAGGCCTTTCGTCAGGCGCTGGCGAGCAGCGCCGCGCTCGAGCACAGCGCCATGTTCCTCAATCTCGCCGACGAGCCGGCGACGCAGCGGCTGCTGACGCCGCGCTACGCACTCACCGCCGCCGAATACCTGGCGTTCGTCGAAGGGCGGCACGTGCTGGTCATCATGACGGACATGAGCAACTACTGCGAGGCGCTGCGCGAGGTTTCCTCGAGTCACGGCGAGCTGCCGAGCCGCAAGGGCTACCCGGGCTACATGTACTCGGACCTCGCAAGCCTGTACGAGCGCGCCGGCTGTATTCAGGGGCTGCCGGGAACGCTGACTCAGCTGCCGATCCTCACCATGCCGAACGACGACATCGGCCATCCGGTACCTGACCTCACCGGCTACATCACCGAGGGCCAGATCGTTCTCGACCGCGATCTCGACCGCACCGGCATCTACCCGCCGATCAGAGTGCTGCCGAGCCTGTCGCGGCTGATGAATTCCGGCATTGGCGCCGGCTACACCGACGCCGATCATCCCGCGCTCGCCAACCAGGTGTTCGCAAGCTACGCGCGCGCGGTGCGGGTGCGGCTCCTCGCGAGCGTCATGGGCGAGGACAGCCTGCCGGAAGTCGACCGGCGCTTCCTCGCCTTCGGCGCCGCATTCGAGCAGCGCCTGGTGCGCCAGGAGGAAGCGCGCACGCTGGAGGAGAGCCTCGCCTTGGGGTGGGAGCTGCTGCGCATGCTGCCGGTGGAGGAGCTGACGCGACTCAAGCCCGCGCAGGTCGAGCGCTATCTCCGCGAGGCCGGGCATGCCTGAGCCGCGGCGCGAGATTGCCACCACGCGCATCGCGCTGCTCGAGCTCAAGGATGAGCAGCAGCTCGTGCAGGAGGGCTATCGGCTGCTCGATGAGAAATGCATCCTGCTCGCCGCCGAGATCCGCCGTCAGCTGGAACGGCTGCGCGTGGCGCGCGCGCAATTGCGCGAGGCGGAGCAGGCGGCGCGCACCGCACTGGTGGCGGCGCTACTGCGTCACGGGCTCGATGCGCTGGCGGTGCACCCCGCGGCTTCGCTCGATGATGCACGTCTCGCGGTTCAGCGCTCGCGCCTCCTCGGACTGCAGCTGCTCGAGGCATCGCTCGTCAGGCGTGAGATGCGTGCCGCGCCGCGCCTGCCCGAGGGCGCGAGCGCTGCGGCGCGTGAGTGCATCGGTACACAGCGCGCCCTGCTCGAAGTCGTGGTCGCGCTCGCCGCCATCTGCCTGAATCTGCGGCGGCTGGTGCGCGAGTACGTGCGCACCGAACGGCGCACGCGCGCCATCGAGAACATCCTCCTGCCGGAGATCAATGCCGCGGTGAAGGCTCTCGATGAGCAGCTCGACGGCCTGGATCAGGAGGAGCTCGCGCGGCTGCGCTATCGGCTGACGCTGCGTCCGGGCCTCGCCGCGCAGCGCGGCCCGCACGAGGCGGCTTCCTGAGAGGCAGTGTCTCCTCAGCAGATCCGCGGCAGGGGGTCGTCCTCCAGCTCATCGAGTATCCGCTGGCCGCCGAAGGAGGTGTCGAGCACCACCTGCGCAGGTCCTGCGTTCAGCGCGCCGATCAACGCAGCGCCCGGCGCCACGGTGCGCAGCTGCGCAAGCGCTGCCGTGCAGCTCTCCGGCGCGACCACCGCGACCACACGACCCTCGCAGGCGAGATACAGCGGATCGAAGCCGAGCAGCTCGCAGACCGACTGCACGGCGTCGTTCACCGGAATCTTCGCCTCCTCGAGCCGCACCTGCAGCCCGCTTGCGCGCGCAAGCTCGTGCGCCACGGTGGCGAGCCCGCCGCGGGTGGGATCGCGCATGAAGCGCAGGCCCGGCACCTTGAGCAATGCCTGGGTCTCGGGCAGGACACCCGCGGCATCCGAGCGCAGATCTCCGCGCAGGCCGAATTCCTGTCGCGCCAGCAGCACCGCGGCGCCGTGATCCCCCACCGGGCCGCTCACCAGGATGCGGTCGCCGGGGCGGACCTGCTCGAGTGCGAGCCGCAGCCCGCGGGGCCGGAATCCGACCCCCGTGGCGGCGAGGTAGATGCCGTCGCAGTCGCCGCGCCCGAGCACCTTGGTGTCGCCGGCTACCACGGCGACTCCGCAGGCGCGCGCCGCATCGGCGAGCGCGGCGATGACCCGGCGCAACAGGGCGATCTCCAGCCCCTCCTCGAGGAAGGTGCTGAGCGTCATGAAGCGCGGTACCGCGCCGCTCACGGCCAGATCGTTGACCGTGCCGTGGACGGCGAGGGAGCCGATGTTGCCACCGGGGAACTCGAGCGGCTGCACGGTGAAGCCGTCGGTGGTGACGACGAGCTCGAGGTCGTCCGGGGTCGGCAGCCCTACCGCATCGGCGCGCGTGTCGAGCAGCGGATTCCCGAGCGCGGGCGCGAACAGCTCCTCGATGAGCTCGCGCATCAGCCGGCCGCCGTTGCCGTGGGCGAGGCTGACATGCTGGTCGCGGCGCGGCATCGGGGTGCTCCGACTCAGCCGCCCGCCTGAGCGGCGGCCGCCTCGACGAGCTGGCCGAAGCTGATCCCGGCGTCGTTGACCGGCAGCTGCTGCGGGATCAGCACCTCGAAGCCCTGGTGCCTCAGTCGGGCCTGCGCGCTCTCGGCCAGCACGCGATTCTGGAACACGCCACCTGCGAGCCCGACGCGCGCGACTCCGGTGCGCTCGCGCACGGCGCACGCCTGGTCACAGAGGGCTTGCGCGAGGCTCGCGTGCAGGAGCGCGGCGCGCTCGCCCGCGGAGCGCGTTGAGTCGAGCATCGCCGGCACGAGCGGCGCCCAGTCGGTCCGCCAGATTCCGCTCGCCTCCTGGGCAAGCGGCAGCGCGATCGGTGCGCACTCGCGCTCGTACAGCGCTTCGAGACACATGGGCGCCTCGGCTTCGTAGCTCGTCTCGAGGCGAAGCCCGACGAGCGCGGCCACTGCATCGAATAGCCGTCCGACCGCGGTCGTCACCGGAGCGTTGATCCCCGCCTCGAGCGCCTGCCGCAGCAGCGGATCGGCGCGCCGGGCGCCTTCCGGCCAGGCGCAGCCGGCCTCCCGGCACAGCGCGAGCGCGGTACGCCACGGCTCGCGCGCCGCGCGTTCGCCGCCCGGAAGACGGAACGGCCGCAGGCTCGCGACCCGTTCCCAGCCGCCGGGGCGGCCGAGGAATGCCTCGCCGCCCCAGAGCGTCCCGTCGACGCCGAGTCCGACCCCATCCCAGGTGAAGCACAAGGTCGGCGCCGCGCTCGGATACTCCGCGGCGAGCGCGGCGGCATGGGCGTGGTGGTGCCACACCGCTTGCGTCGGCAGCCCCGAGTCGCGCGCCCAGCGTGAGTTGGGGAAGTCCGGGTGCGCATCGTGCGCGATGAGCTCGGCGCGCACCCCGTAGAGGGCCTGCAGATCGTCGATGACTTGCGTGAAGATGCGGCGCGAGCGCGGGCTCGAGAGCTCGCCGATGTGCGGCGACACGACGGCCCGATGGCCCCAGGCGAGCGCCACGGTGTTCTTCATATAGGCACCGACCGCAAGTGTCGGGACCGAGACACTCTGCGGTAATTCGAGCTCGAGCGGCGCCGTGCCGCGGCCCAGGCGCACGGGCCGGGCAACGCCGGCGACCACTCGGACGACGGGGTCGTCGGCCGGTCGCACGATCGGGCGGTCATGATGCAGGAAGCCATCGGCGACCTGCGCGAGCCGCGTCTCGGCCTCCTCGGGGTCGGTGAGCACCGGCTCGCCGCTCAGGTTTCCCGAGGTCGCGACCAGCGGTGCGCCGAAGCCCTGAAGCAGCAGGTGGTGCAGCGGGCTGTAGGGCAGCATCAGCCCGAGTTGCTCGAGTCCCGGGGCGACGCCCGCGGCGATGGCGGCGTGCGCTTGCCTCTGCGACAGCACGATGGGCCGCACCGATTCGACGAGCGCCGCAGCCTCCGCATCCGAGAGCCGGGCGAGCGCGCGCGCAGTTTCCAGTCCATCCGCGCCGCGCCACGGCACCATGAGCGCCAGCGGCTTGCCCGGGCGGTGCTTGCGCTCGCGCAGTCGGCCGATCGCAGCCTCGTCTGCGGCATCGCAGCAGAGGTGATAGCCGCCGATGCCGCGCACGGCGAGGATGCCGCCCGCACGGAGCGCCTCGAGCGCCGCGGCGAGCGCCGGGCCATTGCCGCGAATCTCGTGCCCGGCTGCGTGCCAGCACAGCGCGGGGCCACACGCGGCGCACGCGAGTGGCTCCGCGTGGAAGCGCCGATCGAGCGGGTCGGCGTACTCGGCCGCGCACTCGGGGCAGAGCGGAAAGCCCGCGAGCGAGGTATTTGCCCGGTCGTAGGGGAGGGTGCGGATCACGGTATAGCGCGGTCCGCACTGCGTGCAGTTGATGAACGGGTAGGCGAAGCGGCGGGCGGCCGGATCACGCAGCTCCGCGAGGCAGTCGTCGCAGGCGAAGAGGTCGGGCGGGACATGCACGTGCGGCTGCGCCGTGCGGGCGCTCGGGAGAACCCGGAAATCCTCGAGCGACTCGCGGCCGACCGGCCGTTGATCGAGGAGTCGCGCACGGGCCGCGGGCGGCGCGCGGGTGAGGAGTGCGGCGCCGAAGGCCTGCAGCTGTCCGGCCTCGCCTTGAGCGTGCACCTCGACTTCGCCGCCGCTGTTACGCACCCAGCCCGTGAGGCCGAGCTCGTGTGCCAGGCGGTAGACGAACGGCCGGAAGCCGACCCCCTGGACACGGCCCGCAATGCGCCAGCGCCGCGCGGCAGCGGCCGCCGGCCCGGGTCTGATGACCTCCATGGCGCAGCGGCTCATGCGCTCACGGCGCCCGGCCGGGCGGTGAAGCCGATGCGGCGATGGGCCGCGAGATGCAGGGGCGTCCAGGCGTGCGGCGTGCGGTAGACGAAGCGGTGGCGGGCGATGTGATAGCTCGGGTCGAAGCCATAGAAATTGAGGCGCATGCGCTCGAGCTCATCGGCGCGATAGGCCGCGAGCGCGCGCTCACTCTCATCGCGGGCGCGCACGGCGCGCTTCTCCGCGAGCAGCGGGGCGAAGCGTGCGGGCTCGGCGAGCCCGGCGGCGCAGGTCTCGACGAGGGCACGGAACTCCCCGGCCCCAGGGCCGGCGTGCTCATCGATCAGTCCCAGGGCGCAGGCCTCATGCACACCGAGCGGCAGGCGCCGGGCCATGAGCGCACCCGCCTGCGCAGCACCGACGCGTCTCGGCAGCAGGTACGTCCAGTACTCCGAGCCATAGAGGTTGCCCATGTTGCGGTAGTGCGGATTGAGCACGATGCCGCTGCGGGCGAGGACGCGATCGGCGGCGAGGGCGAGAAAGACTCCGCCCGCTGCGGCATTGCCCTGCAGCGCCGCCACCGTGAGATGCGTGCCGTTCGTGACAATGTCGTGCGTCAGGTCGTCGATGGCGTTGATGTTCGCCCACGACTCATCGGCCGCGCTCGCGGCCGCCTCGATGCAGTGCAGATGCATGCCGTTGCACCAGAAGTCCGGTCCGCCCATCAGCACGATGACGCGGGTCGGACGCCGGTGGGCCTCGAGGTAGGCGGCGCGCAGCCGCTCACACTGCGTGCTGGAGAGTGCGCCGTTGTAGAACGTGAAGTGCAGGTAGCCGACCGCACCGCGCTCCTCGTAGTGGATCTCGAGATCGGCCAAGCCACCGTCCTCGTCGGGGGTGGCGGCGCTTTCGGGTAGCGCCTGCGCTTCGTCCCCGAGGGCGAGAGCGGCGGGGCGCTTCAGGCCGCGGTTTGGTCCCTCGATGGGCCGGAGCTGTCCGATCCACACCGCGCCGTCGCGCGTCGCCCGGCAGACCGCGTTCTGGCAGCGGGCGATGAGCGTGCCCGGTCGGCCGGCGAGGCGCCGCTCGGCATGGGCGTCGAACAAGCGGAAGCGCCGCTCGAGCAGCAGGTCCTCGACTCCGGGAGCGCCGTCGGCACTGCGGATCTTGCGCAGCACGACCTCGGTCGTGTCCCGCGTCCAGTCGATCGAGCGCTGCCGGGGAAGCAGCGGCGGCTGCCAGCCCTGTGCGTCGCTGCGATTGACCGGTGCGACGGGTCCGGCGCCGGCAGCAATACGCTCGAGCGCCGCACGGACCGCGATGACCGCAGCCTCGGTGACCTCGTTGCGATACAGACTGCTCTTGGCGGCGGGACGCATCGTGAAGGGCACGCTGGCCCAGACCGGTCCCGCATCCCAGTCCGCATCGGCCTGCAGCACCGTCACTCCCCAGCAGGACGCGTCCCGCAGGATGGCCCAGTCGAGGGCCGCGGGTCCGCGATCGCCCTGGGGTCCCGGATGCACGATGAGACACAAGTGGCGCTGCCAGAGCGCCGGCGGGATGGCGCGCTTCAGGAAGGGAGCGAGGATCACCTCCGGCCGGAACAGCTCGACCGCATCCAGGGTGACCCGGTCGTGAATATCGAGCTCGACCGAGAGCTCATGGCCGTCGCGGGCGAGCTCGACATAGAGCCGCTGTGAGAGGCTGTTGAAGGCGTGGGTGAGCAGCAGTATGCGCATCAGCTCGCGGCCCGCACGGCCCCGCGGCGATACTTGTAGTAGGCGGCGCACGCGCCTTCGGCCGATACCATGCACGAGCCGATCGGATTATGCGGCGTGCAGACGGTGGCGAAGATGGCGCAGTCGGTGGGCTTCTTGACGCCGCGGATGATCGCCGGGCACTGGCAGGCCTTGTTCTCCGCCACCGGTCGGGTTTCCAGCCGGAAGCGTCGCTCCGCGTCGAGACTCGCGTACGCGGCCTTGAGGCGCAGTCCGCTGTAGGGCAGCTCGCCCAAGCCCCGCCACTCGAAGCTCGGTCGCAGCTCGAAGACTTCCGCGACCAGGCGCTGCGCCTTGCGGTTGCCCTCGCGGGTGACGCCCCGGGTGAATTCGTTCTCGACGTGCGCCTCGCCCGCATTCAGCTGCCGCACCAGCATGCGGATCGCCTCGAGCACATCGAGCGGCTCGAAGCCGGCGATCACCACCGGGCGCTGGTACTCCTCGGCGAAGTACTCGTACGGGCGGCTGCCGATTACCGCGCTGACGTGCGAGGGGCCGATGAAGCCATCGACGCGCACCTGTCCCCATTCGCGCACCTCGGGCGAGTCCAGGATGCTCAGGATCGCCGCCGGCGTCAGCACGTGGTTGCAGTAGACGCTGAAGTTGGCGAGCCCGCGCCGCGCCGCTTCCAGCACGACGTGCGCGGTCGCCGGCGTCGTGGTCTCGAAGCCGACCGCAAAGAACACCACCTGACGCGCGGGCTCGGCGGCGGCGATCTCCAGCGCTTCGAGGGCCGAGTACACCATGCGCACGTCTGCCCCCCGGGCGCGTGCCTCGAGCAGGCTCCGCCGGCGCGAGGCCGGCACGCGCAGCATGTCGCCGTAGCTCACGAGCGTCACCCCCGGCTGCTGCGCGAGCTCGATGGCGGCATCGAGCCGCGGTATCGCCAGTACGCAGACCGGGCACCCCGGCCCGTGGACGAGGTGGATGTTCCCCGGCAGGAGGTCCTCGACACCGTAGCGGAAGATGGCGTGCGTGTGGCCGCCGCAGAACTCCATCAGGTGATAATCGCGCCCGCGGTCGACCTCGGCCGCGAGCTGCCGCGCGAGCGCTGCGGCCGCGGTGCCCTCACGGAAGGCGCGGATGTAGCGCATCATCGCCCTCCCGGAGGCGGTCCGCCAGCTCCGCGAACAACGCCAGGGTCTTCTCCGCCTCCGCGACGTCGAGGCGGGTGATGGCGAAGCCGGCGTGCACGATGACGTAATCGCCGACCGCCACCTCCTCGATCAGCGAGGTGGAGACACGCGTGCGCACGCCGCCCACCTCGGTCTCGATCCAGGAGTCATCGAGCCGTGCCGCCACTCGCACCGGGATCGCGAGGCACATGGGGTCACACGGTGACGTTGCTGGCGCGCTGCAGCGGCGCCGGCGGGGCGATGGCGCGCGGCGCGGACAGCTCCTGCTCGAGCCAGGCGAGCCAGGCATCGAGGGAGGGAGCGCGCCGGGCTGCGGTGCGGATGATGGGCGTGTCGCGACCGAGCGCACGCAGTGCCGCCTCGGCGCGCGCCGGCGAGAAATCCTCGAGCAACTCGAGCAGGTCCGCCTTGCTGAGCGCGACCAGGTCGGCCGCGCGAAACATCACCGGATACTTGGCGGGCTTGTCGTCGCCTTCGGTCGCGCACAGCAGCACGACGTTGCGGTGCTGCCCCAGGTCGAAGCTCGCCGGACACACGAGGTTGCCGACGTTCTCGATGAACAGCAGGTCGAGGCCGGCGAGCGGCAGATCGTGCAGCGCCCGATGTACCAGATGCGCATCCAGATGACAGGCGGTGCCGGTCGTGATCTGCACCGCTGGCACCCCCAGGGCGCGGATGCGCGCCGCATCGTTATCGGTCTCGAGATCGCCCTCGATGACTGCGATGCGGTAGCGCTCGCCCAAGGCCCGGATAGTGGCCTCGAGCAACGTGGTCTTGCCGGCGCCCGGCGAGGACATGAGGTTGATCGCCAGCACGCCGTGCTCGTCGAAATGCTCGCGATTGTGCGCAGCGACCCGATCATTGGCGGCGAGCAGATCCGTGAGCACCTCGACGGTGGCGTGATCGGATTCGACGAGGTGCGCATTGCCCGCCGTAATGGTGCAGCCGCAGGTGTCGCACATGGGTGTCTCTCCGCCTCAGGCCTCAGTGGATCGGGGATGACCGTGCTTCGGGTATGTCCAGCTCCACGGCTCGCAGCCGCAGCTCATCCCCCTCGAGCACGCGCGTGTGATAGCCGCCACAGGCCGCGCACAGCAGCCGGTTGGGTTGAGCCCGCGATGCTGCACCGCAGTCGTTGCAGCGCACCATGATCTCCGGCACCGTGATCGCAAGCTCGGCCCTGGCGGCGCAGGTACCGACCCGCGCGATCTCGAACGCACGCTCGAGCAGCTCGGGCTCGACCCCCGAGAGGGGTCCGACTTCCAGCGTGATGCGCTCGACGCCGCTGGCGGCGTGGCTCGTCGCGAGCTTCGCAACTTCATCGAGCAGCGCCTGACAGATCGACAACTCGTGCACGCCAGCCTCTGACGGATCCGCAGCTTTCCCCCGACCGCCGACTTGGCGGATGTTACGCCTCGTCGCAGGGACAGGACCTGCGGATTTCACGTATGGCGCCGCGCGGACCGCTGCTCTGATAATCGGCCACCTTTCGCCGGGGGGATGCTCAGATGGCGCATAGCGGACTGATGCGGGAGCTGGAGCGGCAGGGCGTATCGCGGCGGGATTTCCTGACCTTTTGCGCCAGCATGGCCACCGTGCTGGGCCTCCCAAAAGGATCGGTCGCCGCGATCGCCAAGGCGGTGGAGAGCGAGAAACGGCCGATTCTCGTGTGGCTCGAATTCCAGGACTGCGCCGGCAATACCGAGTCGTTCCTGCGCGCCAGTCACCCCACGGTGGCTGACCTGGTCCTGGACACCATCTCGCTCAACTATCACGAGACGCTGATGGCAGCCGCGGGCGCCCAGGCCGAGAGCGCGCTCGAGGAGACGGTCAAGCAGAACAAGGGCAGCTACATCGCGCTCGTCGAGGGCTCGATTCCCGGCGACCCGGAGAACGGCTACTGCTGCATCGGTGGCAAGGCGGCGCTCGACATCGCGCGCGAGGTCTGCGGCAATGCGCTGGCCACCATCGCCGTGGGCACCTGCGCCTCCTACGGGGGCATCCCGGCGGCGCGCCCCAATCCGACCCGCGCGTTGTCGGTGGCCGATGCCGTCCCGGGGGTGAAGAATCTCATCAACATGTCGGCGTGTCCGGCGAACGCCGAGAACATCACGGCGCTCCTCGTCTATTACCTGACGCTCAAGCAATGGCCGCCGCTCGATCGCTATCGCCGGCCGCTGTTCGCCTACGGCAAGTCGATCCACGACAACTGCGAGCGGCGCGCGCACTTCGATGCGGGGCAGTATGTGGAAGCCTGGGGCGATGAGGCGCACCGCCATGGGCATTGCCTCTACAAGATGGGCTGCAAAGGTCCGGCGACCTCGCAGAACTGTCCGAACGTGGGGTGGAACGAGCACACCAACTGGCCGATCGGCTGCGGTCATCCCTGCATCGGCTGCGCCGAGCCGAACTTCTGGGACGTGATGACGCCCTTCTATCAGCGGCTGCCGGACGTGGCCGGTTTCAACACCGACCGGCGGCTCGACACGGTCGGTCTGGGCGTGACCGGGGTCGTGGCTGCCGGCGTGGTAGCCCACGGGATCGGCGAGGTGATGCGCCGGGGCCGCGGTCGGCTGGTGGTCGAGGAAAAGCCGGCCGCTGCTAAGGGCAGCGGCGAGCAAGCGGGGGCCAAGAAATGACTCATGTCGTCGTTGATCCGGTCACACGGATCGAGGGTCACCTGCGCATCGAGGCGGAGGTGGATGGGGGGGCGGTGAAGGAGGCGTGGTCGTCCTGCACGATGTTCCGCGGCATCGAGCTGATTCTCGAGGGACGCGACCCGCGCGATGCCTGGGCGTTTGCGCAGCGCATCTGCGGCGTGTGCACGACGGTGCATGCCATCGCCTCTATCCGCGCCGTCGAGCACGCGATCGGGGCGACCCCGCCGCCGAATGCCCGCATCCTGCGCAACCTGATCATCGCCGCGCAGAACGTGCAGGATCACGTCGTTCATTTCTATCACCTGCAGGCGCTCGACTGGGTCGATATCGTGAGCGCGCTGAGTGCCGACCCGGTGAAGACCTCGAGCCTCGCACAGTCGATCTCCGACTGGCCGCTGTCGAGCGCCAAGTACTTCGCCGGCGTGCGCGACCGCGTCAAGGCTTTCGTCGAGCGCGGCCAGCTCGGCATCTTCGCCAACGCCTACTGGGGTCATTCCGCCTACCGGCTGCCGCCGGAGGCCAACCTCATGGCGGTGGCGCACTACCTCGAGGCGCTCGACTGGCAACGCCGCTTCATCAAGATTCACGCGATCCTCGGCGGCAAGAATCCGCACCTGCAGAGCTTCTTGGTCGGCGGCATGGCGACGCCGGTGGATCCGGATGCGCAGGCCTCGCTCAACATGGGCACGATCGCCGCCCTGCGCAAGCTCGTCGCGGAGGGCGTGGACTTCGTGACGCGCGTGTACGTCCCGGACGTGCTCGCCGTCGCCTCCTTCTACAAGGACTGGTTCGCGATCGGCGCAGGGGTCACGAATTTCCTGAGCTACGGCGATTTTCCGCTCGATGAGAACCCGCAGCCCGAGCTCTATATCCCCTCGGGAATCATTCACAGTCACGACCTCTCGCACATCGAGCCGGTGGACCAGGCGAAGATCGACGAGTACGTCGCCCATTCCTGGTACCTCTACACGGTCGGCGATGACAAGGGGCTGAATCCCTATAAGGGCGAGACCCATCCCCATTACACGGGACCCAAGCCCCCCTACGAGCGCCTCAACGTCGAGCAGAAGTACTCCTGGCTCAAGTCGCCGCGCTACGACGGGGCGCCGATGCAGGTAGGCCCCCTGGCGCGCATGCTGGTCGCGTATGGGCTCGGCAAGCCCGCACGCGCGAAGGAGCTGATCGACAAGGCGCTGGGGCAGCTCGGCGCGCCGGCCACGGCGCTGTTCTCGACGCTCGGGCGCATCGCCGCGCGCGCCATCGAGGCGCAGGTGCTGGTGGAGTCGATGAGCCTGTGGGTCGACGCGCTCGCCGAGAACATGGCCCGGCGCGACTACCGCATCCAGGACACTTCCAAATGGGACCCGAGCACCTGGCCGGCCGACTGCTTTGGCGCGGGATTCCATGAAGCCCCGCGCGGATCGCTGGGGCATTGGGTGCACATCAAGGATGGCAAGATCGCCAGGTACCAGTGCGTGGTACCGAGCACCTGGAACGCAGGTCCTCGCGATGCCAAGGGTCAGCCCGGCCCCTATGAGGCGGCGCTCGTGGGCACGCCGGTGGCGAAACCCGAGCAGCCGCTCGAGATCCTGCGCACCGTGCACTCCTTCGACCCGTGCATGGCGTGCGGCGTGCACGTGGTCGACGCCACCCGGCGTGAGCTGGCGCGCGTGAGGGTGTCGTGAGCGCGGTGCCGGCGGCAGCAGGGGTGCACGGCGGCCTCGAGCGCGTCTACGTCTGGGAGCTGCCGGTTCGGCTCGCGCACTGGCTGCTGTTCTTCTCGATCCTCACGCTCGCCGCCACCGGCTATTACATCGGCCATCCCTTCATCAGCGCGCCGGGAGCGGCGAGTGCACACTTCATCATGGGCACGATGCGCAGCGTGCACCTGTACGCCTCCATCGTGTTCACGCTGGCGGCGCTGGTGCGTGTCTACTGGGCATTCGCCGGAAACCACTATGCGCGCTGGTCGGAGCTCATCCCGGTGTCGCGGCGGCGCTGGCGAAGCTTCAAGCAGGCGTTCCTCTTCTACACCTTCCTGAGTCGCGAGTCGGTGGACTATCTAGGGCACAACGCGCTCGCGGGCCTGACGTACGCCGGCATCTTCTTCGTCTACTTCGTGATGATCGCGACCGGCTTTGCGCTTTATACCGTGTACGCTCCGCCCAGCTCGCCGATGCAGTGGTTCGGCTTCCTGATCCCGCTCTTCGACGGCCTGCAGGTGGCTCGTCTCATCCATCACATCGGCATGTGGGTGATTCTGATCTTCGTCGTCGCCCATGTGTATTTCCCCGTCCTGTACTCGCTCGTCGAGCGCAACGGCGTCTTCGATTCCATCTTCTCCGGCTACAAGTTCAAGGAACCCGACAGCCGTGAGTGAGACGCCGCCGCACGCCAGCGCGGAGGGCAGCCGTGGTGCGGTGCTGGTTCTCGGGCTCGGCAACGTGCTGCTGGGCGACGATGGCATCGGCGCTGCGGCGCTCGACCGCCTGGAGCGCGACTACCGAATTCCCCCTGAGGTGCGCCTGGTCGAGGGAGGCACGCTCGGGCTGTCGCTGCTCGATGAGATCGCCGAAGCGCGGCACGTCATCCTGGTCGACGCGGTCGCGACCGATGCGCCGCCCGGCACTCTGGTGCGGCTCGACGGCGCGGAGGTCATGGATGCGGTGCGCGACCGCCTTTCGGTCCATCAGGTCGGGGTGGCGGACCTCCTCAATGCGGCGCGCCTGATCGGACGCTATCCGGCATCGGTGGTGCTGCTCGGGCTGGTGCCCGACCTGATCGGTCTCGGGGTAGGCCGCACGCGCGCCGTGGACGCGGCGATCGATGCGCTGGTGTCCGCCATCCTCAGGGAAGTACAGACGCTTGGCTACGAACTCATTCTGCGGCCGCAAGGGTCTGCCGGCGATCGTCCTATCCACGCTCTTACCCGTCATTTCGGGATGTAGCGGCGCCTCGCCCAACCCGCCCGCGGGCCTGCTGACCTCGGCCGCGGCGCAGCGCGCCGGCGGTGAGCTCTTTGCGGCCAACTGCGCCATCTGCCACGGCTCCCACGGGGACGGTCACGGACGGCGGCAGGAGTCCATGGTGCCGCCGCCCGCCAATCTCACCGTGCCGCCCTGGTCGGCGCGCGCCAACGCGGCGCGCACCTTCCTCGCGATCCGCGGCGGAGTGCCCGGTACCGCCATGGCGGCCTGGCCGATGCTGAGCGAGGAGGAGATCTGGCAGCTCGTGGCTTACATCGAGACACTGCAGGAGGGGCGTTGAGCGCGCCTACCGTGTGGCGGCGCCCCGGGGTGCTATCCTGCGGGCACTGCGGAAGGGGGTCGCGGGTGAGCGCAATGTCCAGACTTCCGGGGGTGAGCTGATGGAGCGCGCCATCGTGGGCTCGGTGCTACGCGCCGCGCGTCCGAACTTCCTGACGCTGACACCGCTTTCGGTGCTGATCGGCATCGGGGTGGCCCTGCGCAGCGGTGCGCACGTCGCCGTATCCGAGGGCCTCTTGATCCTGTGCGGCGCGCTGCTGGCGCATCTGAGCGTGAACCTGCTCAACGAGTACGAGGACTTCCGCTCCGGGCTCGACCTGCTCACTGCGCGCACGCCCTTCAGCGGCGGCAGCGGCAGCCTTCCCGCGCACCCGCAGGCGGCGGCGGCGACTCGCGCAGCAGGCTTTTTCTGCCTGTTGCTGACCGCCCTGATCGGAGTGTATTTCGTCTCCGAAAAGGGCCTGGCGTTGCTTCCCCTGGGGCTGCTCGGAGTGCTGCTGGTGGTTGCCTACACGCCGCGGGTGACTCGCTGGCCGCTGGCGTGCCTGCTGGCTCCGGGCCTAGGGTTCGGACCCGTGATGGTGATGGGCACCGCCTTCGTGCTCACCGGTCACTATTCTCTTGCCGCGATCGTGGCTTCGCTGCCGCCGATGTTTCTGGCGAGCGAGCTGCTGCTCGTCAACCAGTTCCCGGACGTCGATCCCGACGCTCGCGTCGGGCGGCGCCACCTGCCGATCACCGTCGGGCGGCGCCGCAGCGCACTCGTGTTCGCAGCGCTCGTCGTGGCGAGCTTCGTGGTGCCCCCCGCCGCGGTCAGCGCCGGGATCCTGCCACCGCTCTCACTGCTCGCTCTGCTACCGCTGCCGCTGGGGTTGCTGGTGGCGCGGCGCGTGTTCGTCCATGCCGACGACCTGCCGGGCCTGACCCGCTGGCTGGGCATCAACGTCGTGATGATTCACGCGACGCTGCTGCTGTTTGCCGTCGGACTGCTGCTCGGCGCCTGAATGCCGCGCAGCCGGCCTGCCAGCGCGTCTCAGGGCGCGAACAGGGCGGAGTTATCGACGAAGATCTGGTAGTCGTAGATGCGTCCGGCTCGCCGCTTGAGGACGTTCGCAAACGGCGCGCGCAGCGAGCGGCCGTCGCGGCGCGTGTAGGTCACGGTGCCGGTGCAGATCGTGACCTCGCCGACCGACCATTGCTCGTCGAGCTCATGCGCAAGCGCGTCGATCGCGTCGAAGAAGCCTCTGACGACGGTCTCAATCGCCTCGCGCCCGCGCACCGCAGGGGAGTTGCCGAAACGGAAGGAGGCGTCGGGGGTGAGAAAGCCGGCAAAGGCCGCGGCATCTTTGGCGTCGATGGTGCGCAGCAGACCCTGTAGCCAGCCGGTGTCGTTCATGGCGCGCTCCGCGGAAACCGCAGCGCGGGGCTGCGGCGCTGCGCGAGAATAGCAAAGAACCCATGGCAGGTGCCGCGCGCCGGCGTGTACCGCGCGTGGCAGCTGAGGAAGGTCCGCCAGTTGGCTAGTGAAACGGTCGATTTGCTGCTGCTGCATGCCCCGAGCGTCTACGATTTCCGCGAACGGGCGATCCTCTATGGCCCGGTCAGCGACATGGTGCCCTCATCCACCGTGTTCGAGATGTATCCGCTCGGGTTCCTCAGCATCGTAAGCTACCTGCACGAGCGCGGTTTCACCGCCCGGGTCGTGAACCTGGCACTGCGCATGATCAACTCGCGCCGCTTCGATGTCCCGGCCTTTCTCAAGAGGCAATCGGCGCGCGCCGTCGGCATCGACCTGCACTGGCTGCCTCATGCACACGGCGCGCTCGAGATAGCACGCATCGTCAAGGAGCTTCACCCGCAGGTGCCGGTGATCTTCGGGGGCCTGTCCGCGACGTACTTCTTTCGCGAGTTGATCACCTACCCGCAGGTCGACTTCGTGCTGCGCGGCGACAGCACCGAGGCGCCGCTGCTCGAGCTGCTGACGGCGCTGCGCACCGGCACTCCGCTCGGCGCGATCCCCAACCTCGCCTGGAAGGAGCGGGGCGAGGTGCGCGTCAATGCTCACACCTACCTGCCGACGACACTCGATTACGCCGATCTGCGTGCGGACCTGATGGTGCAGATGGTGCTGCGCCACCGTGATCTGCAAAGCGCTCTGCCGTTCAACGGCTGGTGGAACAACCCGATCACGGCGGTCTTCACCGTCAAGGGCTGCAGCTACGAGTGCGTGACCTGCGGCAGCTCGCAGACCAGCTGCACGCACCTGACGCGGCGCGCGCAGCCGGTGTTTCGCAGCCCCGCGAGTCTGGTGGCCAATGCGCAGGCGATGACTCGTCTGTCGCGCGGCCCGCTCATGCTGATCGGCGACCCGTTGCAGGGCGGGATGGAGTATGCACAGGAGCTCCTGGAGCGTTTGCGGGCGGCGGCGATCCCGAACGAGATCGTGTTTGAGTTCTTCTCGCTGCCACCCCGGGAGTTTCTGCAGCGCATCGACCGCTCCGTGACGCGCTGGAGCATGGAGTTCAGTCCCGAAAGCCACGAGCAGGCCGTGCGCGACGCCCAGGAAGGAGAGGCCGGCTACACCACCGCCGAGATGGAAGCGACGCTGGCGGAAGCTCTGCGGCTGCGCTGCACGCGGCTCGACGTCTTCTTCATGATCGGACTGCCGGCGCAGACCGTCGAGTCGGTACGCGGCACGGTTGACTATTGTGAGCGACTGTTCGGGCTCGGTGACCGACGGCTCTCGTGCTTCATTTCCCCGATGGGGCCCTTCATCGACCCCGGCAGCCGCGGCTTCGAGGATCCGGAGCGCTTCGGCTATCGCCTGTTCGCCCGCACTCTGGAGGAGCATCGGCAGCTGCTGGTGCAGCCGAGCTGGGAGCACATCCTCAACTACGAGACGCGCTGGATGACGCGGCGCCAGCTGGTCGATGCAACCTACGATGCGGCCGAGCGGCTCAATGAGCTCAAGCTCCGTTACGGGCGCATCTCGCGGCACCGTGCACGGCGGGTGGCGCGCGGCATCGCGGCGGCGCGCGTGCTGCGCGCGCGTCTCGAGTCAGAGGGCGAGCGCCCGGACGCGCAGAGCAGGCTCAGGGGGCAGATTGCGCGCTTCAGCATGTCGACGGTCTGTGACAAGCGCGAGCTCTTCTGGCCCCGGCGCGTGTTCAACTTCCACCTCGGGGAGATCCTGCGCATCTGGCGCCAGCACGGCTCTGCTGCGCGCCGCCAGCCGGAGCGCGGGGAGGCCGGTCACTGACCGCGCGTCAACACCAGGCGCTGGTATAAGCCGCCGAAGAAGGTGCAGTGGTCCAACACCACCGATGGCGTGGTTGTGGGCAGGAAGGCCACGAGGTCCTCGCGCCATAGATCGATCGCGTAGGGCTCCAGGCGACGGAACACCAGGCGCATCACCGGCCGCATGGGGTGCCAGCGCACCGGCCGGTGGTAGTCGACGATCACGACACGCCCGCCCGGCTTGACCACGCGCAGCGCCTCGGCGAGCGTGGCGCGCCGTACGCTCGCCGGCTGCTCGTGCAGGAGGAAGAACAACAGGACCTGATCGTAGCGCGCGTCCGGGCATGCGAGCCTCGATGAGTCGCCCTGCAGCAGTGCGACGCGCGGGTCGTGCGGCAGCTTCCTCGCGAGGTTCTGCAGCTGGATCGGCAGGACGTCGACGACGTCGAGACGTGCCCCCGCGTCCAGCCGCTCGAGCAGGCGGACCGTGAGATTGCCGTAGACGCAGGCCAGCTGCAGCGTATGGCCCGTCACGGGCGCGCCGAGCGCCTCGAGGGCCGCTGCGCGCAGCCGCGCGTAATTGCCGAACAGAATCGTGCTCACCAGCCAGTCGCGCTCGAATACCTGCACCGCATGCGGATGCACGTAGGCCCACCAGTAGGTCTGCTGCAGGTAGTACGGCACGGCGGCTGCCTCTGCCGACGAGTCAATAACTGGCTTGACGCCGGTGGCGCTGGCCATACGCATCCGACCCCCCTTTTCGGCCGGCGTCACGGATCCGCGACCGGCGATCGCATTCTATCAGCAGGCTTCGGGCGGTCGGGCAATCGCGGCTAATACCTACCAGTAGTCCCGGTCCGCTACTTGCCAGGGCGGCAGGCGATCGGTTAGAAAACCGCCGCGGCGACTGGCGAAGCGAGTGCGACGCGGACGCGGCACGAGGGGAGGCGGCATGGGGCAGTTCGCGGGGTGCCTGCATCGGGGACCGTCGTTGCGCGTTACGCGCGCCTGGTGGCTGCTGCCCTTGGTGCTGTTCGGGCCGCCCGGCGTGGCATTCCCGGCAACTCCGCCGCCTGCACCGCCCAGCGACGCGCGCTGCCTCGCCTGTCACGACGATCCGACCCTCAAGGACGCCGCCGGCCGCTCACTCGCGGTCGCGGCCGCGGTTTTTGCCGGCTCGGCACATCATGGCATCGCCTGCGCGGAGTGCCACAAGGACGCGGCGACCGTGCGTCATCCTCGCGAGCCGCTCGGCGCGGTCGCGGTGGAGGTCTGCGCCGGCTGCCATCAGCCGGAGCTCGAGCGGTTGAAGAACAGTGTGCACGGCTGGCAGAGCGTCTCGCCCGCAACCTGCACCGGCTGCCACGGTGATCCGCATGCGGTGCTCACCCACCGCAATCCCAGCAACTCGATGTCGGCCGTCAATCAGGTGCATAACTGCGGGCAGTGCCACCGCAGCATGATGCAGGGGTACCTGTCGAGCGAGCACGCCCGGGCGCTGTTCGTGACCGGGCTCGTCAGCGCGCCCGCCTGCACCGACTGCCATGGCGGCGGCCATGATGTCCAGTCACCGACCGTCGCCGCGGCCACCACCTCCCGTGCGCGGATTCCGGACACCTGCGGCAGCTGTCACGCCGGTATCCTCACTCAGTGGCGCGACAGCGCTCACGGGACGCTGTGGATGCACGGTGACAGGAACGGACCGGTCTGCAGCACCTGTCACCAGGCGCACGCGATCAAGCCGCCGCAGAGCGCGGCGATGCGGCAGGCCTTCCCGGGCGATTGCGGCGACTGCCATAGCGCGTACTACAAGACATTTCGGGACACCCTGCACGGCAAGGCCGGGCTGCTCGGGGAAGGCGCGGCGGCCGTGTGCTCGGATTGCCACACGGCGCACCAGAACTTCGCCGCAGCCGACCCGCGCTCGAGCATCAACCCGGCCCATCTCGCCGCGACCTGCGGCCGGTGTCACCGGGGCGAGGTCAACGCCTCGTTCCTGTCCTTCGATCCGCACGCCGATCCCAGCGACCCGAAGCGCAATCGGTACCTGCACTGGACCTGGCTGCTCATGACGGTGCTGCTGCTCGGCGTGTTCGGGTTCTTCGGCCTGCACGACGTGCTGTGGCTGCAGCGCACGATGATTGGCAAGCTGCGTGGCGAGTACCGGACGGTAAGAGCGGGCAGTGGACGCTACGTGCGGCGCTTCACGACCACACAGATGTCTTTGCATCTCACCGTGGTCGTCAGCTTCCTGCTGCTGGCGGCGACCGGGCTGCCGCTCAAGTACGCCGGGGCTCCCTGGGCCCCGAGGCTGATGGCGCTCCTGGGCGGACCGCACAGCGCCGGCGTGCTGCACCGGATCGCCGCGGTCGTGACCTTCGGTTACTTCGCTTTCCACATCCTGGGCGCGCTCTACCAGATGATCGTCCGGCACGAGCGCGGCTATCTCTGGGGCCCGCGCTCGATGGTCCCGCAACCGAGTGATGTGCGCGATCTGTGGGCGAACGTCGCGTACTTCCTGTACCTGCGGCCGCGTCCGCAATTCGATCGCTGGACGTACTGGGAGAAGTTCGACTACCTGGCGGTGTTCTGGGGCGTGGCCATCATCGGCTTCACCGGCCTCATGCTCTGGTTCCCGGGTGCGTTCACGCGCTTCCTCCCCGGCTGGACGCTCAACGCGGCGTATATCGCCCACAGTGACGAGGCGTTGCTCGCGACTGGCTTCATCTTCCTGTTCCACTACTTCCATACCCACCTGCGGCCGGAAACCTTCCCGATGGACACGGTGGTGTTCACCGGCCGTATGTCGCTCGAGCGCTTTCAGGAGGAGCGTCCCCTCGAATACCAGCGGCTGGTGGCGACGAATAGGCTGGATTCGATGCTGGCCCCGGCGCCGACGCGCACTGAGCTCTTGCGCGCCTATGTGTTTGGCTTCGCTGCGGTGGCCGTTGGCGTGGCGCTGGCCGTTGGCATCTTTGTCGCGCTGCTCGGCAGCCTGAGCCGCTGAGCTGTGCCGCCGCCTGCTGCGAACCTCTCGAGGGGATGATGACATGCCCAAGCTGCCCGACTCGCCACTGACCCGCACCGCCACGACCCTCGCCGGCACGATCCTCACCGGCGTCAGCGCGGCTCTCATCGTGCTGCTGGCTGTCATCGAGCTCATCGGCCTCGGCGGCGGCTTGAGGCTGCAGGTGGCGGCTTATGCGATCCTCCCCGGCGTCCTGGTGCTGGGACTGATCCTGGTTGCGATTGGATTGTGGCGACAGAGCCGGCGCGCGCGCCGGCAGGAGCGCGCCGCGGGCGTTCCGCACGCGCGACCGATCCTCGACCTCAATCAGGCCGGCACGCGCCGCATGCTGGTCAGCGCGCTGCTGCTCGGCGCAGCCGTCCTGATCATCCTCGGCGGGGCTGGCTACCGCGGGATCGAGGTTCTCGACTCGACGCCTTTCTGTTCCGAGGCGTGCCATTCCGTCATGCAGCCGGAGGCCAGCGCCCATGCACGCTCACCGCACGCCGACGTGGACTGCGTCGAGTGCCACATCGGTCCGGGCGCGCTCTCGTTCGTGAAGGCCAAGATGAACGGCACGATGGAGATGATCGAGGTGTTCCTGAACAACTACCCGCGGCCGGTGCCGACACCGGTGCACCAGCTGCGGCCCGCACGGATCGTGTGCGAGCAGTGTCACTGGCCGGCGGCGTTCGTCGGCGACCGGCTCGTCATCCACACCCACTATGGCGAAGATGCGGCGAATACACCGACGCAGACGGTGCTCCTGCTGCACGTAGGCGGTCAGGCGGGTAAGACGAATACCGGGATCCACTGGCACGTGGGGAGCGGCGTGCGCATCCGCTATCTGGCGGACCCCTCCCGCAAGTCGATCTACAGCGTGGAGCTGACCACGCCCGATGGCGCGCAGAAGACTTTCAAGAATGATGCGGTACCGCCGGTCGACGCGGAGTGGCGCGCCATGGACTGCATGGATTGCCACAACCGACCGACCCACATCTTTCGTACGCCCGCGCAGGTGATCGATGTGGCACTGCGCGACGGCACGATCGATACGTCGCTGCCCTTCGTCAAGCGTGAGGCGCTGCGCGTGCTGCAGACGCAGTATGCGACGCAGGAGCAGGCGCGCACGGGGATCAGCCGCGACATCGCGGCGTTCTACAGCGGCAATTATCCCGACGTCGCCGCCAACCGCGCCGCCGCGGTGACCGATGCGGGCAAGGTGCTCGGGGACCTGTGGTGTGACAACGTGTTTCCGCAGATGAAGGTGACGTGGGACACCTATGCAAACAACCTCGGCCACGACCAGTCACCCGGTTGCTTCCGCTGCCACGACAACAAGCACATAACGGCGAAGGCCGAGAAAATCAGCAAGAAATGCGAGCTGTGCCACGCGGTCGTCGCGCAGGACGAGCCCGCGCCACAGGTCCTCAAGGATCTGCAGCAGTAGCGCCGCGCCGGGCGGCAGCCGCTCAGCTACTTCTTCGAGCCCTCGCCGGCATAGAACGCCGCGAGCCCGCGAATATCATCGCCCGACAGCCCGGAGGTCCAGCGCTTCATGTTGGGAGGCTGGGTGCGCTTTCCGGAGACGTAGTCCTTGAGCGTCGCCTCGAGGTAGGGCTGCCACTGGCCCGCGAGAATTCCGGCATCGTCCCCGGGATCGCTGCCGCCAGCCGAATGACAGGTGTCACAGTGCGCGGAGTTCAGCGCTTTGCCCTTCGCCGCCAGCTGCGCATCGACCTGCTGGGTTGCGGCCACGAACTTGAGTCCGGCGTAATGAGCCGCGATGTCCTTGACCTGCGCCGCGCTGAGCTTCTTCGCCTCCTGGCACATGTCGGTATCCGACAGCTTCGGGTCCGACAGCTTGGGACAAGGGCGCTGAGCCTTCTGATAGGCGGCCATCTGCGCCTCCAGATAGGGCCCCGACATGCCGGCGATCGTCGGTATCTCCGGCTTCTTGCTGACCCCGTTATCCCCATGACACTTGGCGCAGCCGGAAACGTCGGGCGCTGCGACGGCGAGCCCCCATCCGGTGCAGAGAAGCAACAGCAAGAGGGCGGGGGCGGGGAGACGCGACTTGCACATGATCTGAGCTCCTTGAAGAGTGTTTCAAATTCTTTAAGGTTTCACACCCCAGAGGCGGCCGTCATCATGATTCAACGGGAAGCAGGCTGCAAACGGGGCTATACGTATAGACCGCAACTTGTCGGCCAGCGAGCGTCCGCGATAAAAATAAGCTGAGCGTTAATACACCCAAAAACAGGGAGATGCTCATGCGAGCCGCGCGGACATCAGGCGTATTCGGCCACGGACACTTCGAGAAGGGAGCCGGGGCGCTGGCGACCTTGTGTGTGGTTGTGCTGCTTGGCGCATGCAGCGGCAGCACCGGTCCCACCGGTGCCACCGGTCCTGCGGGTCCGCCCGGCCCTCCGGGTCCACAGGGGCCGGGAGCCGGGATCGCGGCGATCGATGTGAGCACCGCGACGGCGATCACCGGCAAGATCACCAGCGTCAGCATCAACTCCCCGCCGGTGGTGAAATTCTCGCTCGCCGACCAGAACGGCCTGCCGCTGAAGGGATTGCCGGCCGCGGACATCAGCTGGGTGATCGCCAAGCTCACTCCCGGCGCCAACGGGCAGGCGAGCACCTGGCAGTCGTACATCTACCACACTGTCACGCCCACGGGATGTCCGAGTGGTGTGACGAGTTGCCTCGCGGCTGCGGCGGTGCAGGCCACCACGGAGAGCGGAACGAGCGGGACGCTGGTCGACAACGGCGACGGCACCTACCAATACACGTTCATGAAGGACATCACGACCGATCCGAACGTGAAGTACGATCCGACGCTCACGCATCGCGTGGCGTTCGAGATCCGCGGCCTGGCCCAGGCCAACAACGGCGCCTACACCTTCCAGCCCTCGACCGGTGCGACCACCGGCATCTTCAGCCGCGAGATCATCGAGCTTCAGACCTGCAACGGCTGCCACACGCAACTGATGCTGCACGGCGGGGCGCGCGTCGAGACGCAGTACTGCGTCATGTGCCACAACCCGAGTACGACGGATCCGTACAGCGGCAACCCGCTCGACTTCAAGCAGATGATCCACAAGATCCACCAGGGCAACTCGCTGGCGAGCATCCAGACGCCGCCGGCTCTGGCCCTGAGCGGCAGCGCCGAGCTGCATGCCGGCTCGGTCACCACGCCGACGCTCGGGCAGGGCTACTGGATCGTGGGTTTCCGCCAGTCACTCAGTAACTTCAACACGGTCCTGTTCCCGCAGGACACGCGTAACTGCACCACGTGCCACAATCAGAACCTCCAGGCGGCGACCGACGCTGCCAACTACATGAACGTGCCGACCGTAGAGGCCTGCGGTGCGTGTCACGACGACATCAATTTCACCACCGGAGCGAATCACAGCGCGGCGAACCTGCCCGCCGACGACACCCAGTGCGTGACCTGTCATGGGCCGGCCTCGACGATCGACAACGGCCAGATTCAGGTGGTTGCGGCGCACACGATTCCGGACGAGGTCGCGGCCACCAAGTTCAAGTACATCGTCAACAGCATCACCTTCAGCAACACCGCCGGCAGCTTCTACCCGGTCGTGAACTTCTCCGTGGTCGACCCGACCAACAACAACGCGCCGTATAACATCCTGACGGATCCCGCGTTCGCGGGCACGGATCCGGGCACCGGTAAGCCGGTGTGTGTCTCGGGTGGCGCCGCGCGGCTGGCGCTCGATGTCGCCTGGGAAACGAGCGACTACACCAACTGGGGCAGTGCCGCGGCGCCGGCCGCAGCCACCTGGGGCCAGCCGATCTCGCTCAACCCGCTCGCCGGCACCGGCTGTGCGGCCGGAGCGATCACGCCCGTGCAGCAGGCGGACGGATCGTGGACGCTGACCTCCACTAAGGCACTGCCCACGGCGCCCGCCGCGAACTGTCCGCCGGCCAGCACCACCGCCTGCCCGGCTGTCGCCAACGTCGGGGTGGTGCTCGAAGGCCACCCGGGCGTCGTCACGACCGGACCGGGGGCCGATCGCATTCCGGTGACGACCGCCGTCGGCTACGGCAACGTCTCGGGCGCGACCGCCGTGCCACGGCGTACCGTGGTGAATGTGGCCAAGTGCAACGTCTGCCATTTCCGCCTCGAGCTGCACGGCAGCAACCGCAACAACAACGTGCAGGCCTGCGTTGCCTGTCACAACCCGGCCTCGACCGATGTCAGTCAACGCCAGGCGCTGACGGCGCCCGGTGTTGACGGCCTGTGGGAACAGTCCATCAATGGACGCTTCCTGTTCCACCTCATCCATGCCGGAAGCGTGCGCGCGGCGGCCGGCGCGCCGACCGCGATCTACGGCTTCGGTGGCTCGGTCAGCGACTTCAGCGACGTGGTCTTCCCGGGGCAGCTCAACGACTGCGCCATGTGTCACAACTCCGGCACCTATTATCCGGTGGACGACACCACGGTGCAGGCGACGACCTTCGACACCGGACTGTCGAAGAATCCGGCGGATGCCACGACGCCCGGGAATCCGATCTCGACCTCGGCCAACATGGCCGTCTGCTCCGCCTGTCACTTCGACGACCTGACGACGCAGCACATGCTGCAGATGGGCGGCTCGCCCGCGGTCCTGAAGGACGCGGAAGGACGGACCATCCAGGGCGCCGCAGTCGAGACCTGCGCTCTCTGCCATGGCCCGGGCGCGCTGGCCGACCTCGCGGTCGTACACAACATCCCGGTCGCGGACAGGTAAGTGGATCGGCGCTGCGGCTACGGCCTGGCTGCCGCGCTGGCGCTGTTGGCAGGCGGGGCGGCGCCGGCGCTCGCTGCCGATGCGCCGGCGTCGCCGCCCGCCACCTATAGCGCGCATGGCGCCGACACCTGCCTGGTGTGCCACAACGACGCCGGGATAATGGCACTCTTCCGCACCGCTCACGCGCGCCCCAACGATCCGCGCGGCCCCTTCGGGCACGGCGGCCTGCAGTGCGAGGCGTGCCACGGAGCCGGCGCGGCGCACGTCAAGGCGCATGGCAAGCAGCCCGCCGGCATCGTCGACTTTGGCCCGCGTGCCGTGGCGTCGGCCGCGAAGCAGAATGGCATGTGCCTCGGCTGCCACCGGACGGGCGCGGCGCACGACTGGGACGCGAGTGTCCACGCGACGCGGGGAGTGGCCTGCGCGGGCTGCCACACGCTGCACGCCGCGCATGACCCGGTCCGCGTCGCTGACACCCAGAACGAGGTGTGCACGACTTGCCATCAGACGCGGCAGACCGATCTCCTGAAGCTGTCGCACCATCCGCTGCGCGAGGGCAAGATGGCCTGCACGGCGTGCCATTCGCCTCACGGCTCGACGGCGCCCGCACAGTTGGTACACAACACGGTCAACGAGACCTGCACGGCGTGTCACGCGGAATACCGCGGTCCGTTCCTCTGGGAGCATCAACCGGTCACCGAGGATTGCGACAACTGCCACGAGCCGCACGGCTCGGCGCAGCCGGCGCTGCTGAAGGTCCGCCCGCCGTTCCTCTGCCAGCAGTGTCACGAGGGTGCGGGCCACCCGTCGGTTGCCAACAGCCCCTCCGGGCTCCCCGGCGGCACGCCGAGCGCATTTCTGCTCGCCGGCGGCTGCGTCAACTGTCACTCGCAGGTACACGGCTCGAACCACCCTTCCGGCCGTGCCCTGATGCGCTAGGAGGCTTACGAGCGGTGAAGCACCTGTTACGCCACAACGCTCCGCTCGCGCTGGGTGTAGCCGCAGCGCTCGCCGCTGGGATAGCGGCGGCGGACACGCCGCCCGAGGCTCCCGACACGAGCAGCTGGAAGTGCTCACAGTGCCCCTTCTTCGAAGGCTACGACGCCAAGGTCGAAGTCGGCGCGATGTACGCGAGTGGTGCGAACGCGAGCTATGGACGCTACACCGGCATCGATCACACCGGTGCGTACGCGGACGTGGCGGCTGACGGGCAGTATCGCAGCGCCGAGGGCAACTACGCGAGCTACGACCTCGAGGATCTGGGACTGCCCTCGAGAGAAGGCTACGTCGAGGGGGGCCACGAGGGGCGGTTCGATGTGCGCTTGAGTTACGACGGGCAACCGACGCGCCTCTACGACGTGGCGGTGACGCCCTTCCGCAGCCTCGGCGACAGCAGCTTCGGACTCCCCGCAGGCTGGGTCGCGGCCGGGAGCACCGCCGGCATGACGCAGCTGCAGGCGAGCCTCGCGCCCATCACGCTCGGCTTCGATCGACGCACGGTGGCGCTCTCGGGGCTGCTGCTCGCCGGCTCGAGCTGGAGCGTGTTGGGTGAATTCCGCCGTCAGGAGAAGGTCGGTACCGACTTCACCAGCGCCAGCTTCCTCACCGACGCCCTGCAGGTGCCTCAACCGGTCGACTACGTGACCAACTCCTTCGATGCGACAGCCAAGTGGGCCGGGCGCATGGCGAGCCTGCGGATCACCTACACCGGCTCCTGGTTCCAGGACAACAGCGATACGCTGACCTTCGCCAATCCCTACCTGCCGTTCGTTCCCGGCTCCACGACGGGGCGCCTGGCGCTGCCGCCCGGCAACAACCTGCAGCAGCTCTCCGCGGCCGGTAATGTGCAGCTGCCCTGGCTCGCTACGACGCTCACCTACAGCGCCTCGCTCGGCCACCTGCAGCAGAACGCCGCCTTCCTGCCGGCGAGCACCCTGCCGGGTGCCACCATGCCGGCGCCCGGATCGCTCGACGGTGACGTCCACGTTTCGCAATACATGCTCGGACTCGCATCGCACCCGCTGCCGAAACTCAGCGTGCACGGGCATGCGACCTACGACGGCCGGGACGACGCGACGACCCCGCTCACGCTCGCGTACGTCGTCACCGATACCTTCCCGGGCGGCAGCTTCGTGACACCGCGCTACAGTGAGGACCGCGTGCGTCTCGACGGCGGTGCCGATTATTCCTTGTTCCGCTGGATGCGCATCGGAGTCGCCGGAGAGCTGCACGACATTCATTACGGCCCGGGGCAGGTCCTCACCTGGAGCCAGGACGCGCAGAGCTGGGGTTACGCGACGATCGCCCCGGTTGCGGCGCTCAGCTTCACGCTCAAGGGGGGCAATGCCGCGCGCAAGACCTCGGCCTTCGATGCCGCGGCGCTTCCGCCTGCGGAGAACCCGCTGATCCGCGCTTACAACTATGCGCCGCGCGATCGGGTCTTCTTCTCGCTGATGAGCGACTGGGCGGTCACCGCGACCGTGAGCTGGACGCTCGAGGGCTTCTTCGCCGACGACGACTACCGCCTGTCACAGCTCGGTCTGCAGAGCGCGCACGAGCGGCGCGCATCGACGACCATCAGCTGGAGACCGCGCGAGACCCTGAACCTCTACGCCGATGGCGGCTATCAGACCTACGACTATCTGCAGAGCGGTTACTCCGGAGTCGCGACTCCGCCCTGGCTGGTCGCTAACGCCGAGCGCTTCTGGAACGCCGGAGCCGGAGCGGAATGGCTGGTGAGCCAGCGCTGGAGGCTCAAGCTCGACTATCTGCATACGCCTTCGTATACCGACACGGACATCAGCCTCAACGGCCCGCCACAGGCGTTTCCGCAGAACTGGACGCGGCTCGACCGCACCAGCCTCGAGGCAACCTACGTGCGCAGCTCCGCGCTGCAGTTTCACCTGCGCTACAGTTTCGAGAAGTTCGACTCGAGCGACTGGGCATTGGGTGGTGTGGGGCCGGCGACCATCCCCAACCTGCTCGCGCTCGGGCTGCAGCCCTACCGTCACAGCGTGAACCTGTTCGCGCTGACGGCCAGCTACCAGTTCGGCAAGGTTGCAGCCCCGAAATCGGACTGATGGCCGGGTCGATCGAGGTGGCAGCTAGGGCGCCGGCGCCGGCCAGAGCAGCCGCCCGACGGTGCGCAGCTGCTCGATGCCCCGCGGCTCCTCGGAAAAGAGCGGAATCTCCACCAGCGGCAGTGAGCCATAGCGCTGGCGCAGCCGCTCGAGGTGCGGTCGCTGCTGCTCGGCCTTGCGGGTGAGAAAGGCCGAGTCAGCGAGCTGCACGACGTTGTTGACGATCAGGCGGTGCAGGCTGAGGCCGTGGCGCTGCAGCTCACCGATCACACTGTCGAGCTGCGCCACTGCCAGAGCTTCCGGAATCGTCACCATCGAGAAGCGCACGTCGCGCCGGAGAAATTCCAGGCACGCGGCAGCCAGCTGCTGCCAGCCGCGGATGACCTGCATCACCGTCTCCTTGCGCTCTACGGACGCCCGGAGCTGTGAGTAGATGCGCGGCGCGATCCGTAGATGTTCGGCGAGCAGCGTGGGCATCGCGAGCAGCGCCAACGTCTGACCGAGCGGGGCGGTGTCCCAGAGTATGTGCTGGTAGCGAGCCGCGGTGCTCAATCGGCGGATGTAGTCGACCATGAACTCTTCGTTGAGTCCCGGCAGCAAGGACGTGACGAACTGCACGAAGGTCGGGTAGTCGATATCGACGAAGCTCGAGAACACCGCGTAGACCTCGCGGCCGAATCTCTCGTCCCACATCGCGCGCACCTCGGCCAGGCCGAGCTCGGTAATGAACAGCCGCGGGAGCACCTGGCGCTCACGACGGCCGCCTTCCAGGCCGAAGATGTGCGACAGGGAAGGGGTTGGATCAGTCGAGATCGCAAGGGCCGACTTGCCGGCGTCCGCGATCTGCACCGCGGTCGCGGCCGCGCAGGTGGTCTTGCCGACGCCCCCCTTGCCGAGGAACACATCTACACCAACCGTGCCTGCCTCCTTAGAGCCCGAAGCGGAATTACGTATGGCACGAGCCCCAGGCTTTCGGCCCCAAGACGCTATCCCCCAGAAAAAACTTATCGCGGGAGTCCGGCGGGGAATATTCGCAAAACTACCTAATCCGTTGACGGTCACTCAGCTCGTGACGGACACTCGTCGGGGCGGCACATTCGCGACTGAGGTGAATGCGCGATGAGCGCAGTGGCGCACCACGGCCGAAGCGGCGTCCTCTTCGGCGGCCTGCTTGTCTTCACGGCTATCGCCTGGCTATGGGCCCTGGCGGCATTTCACGACCAACCCGGGCTGCTCGGCCTGGCGATGCTGGCTTATGCCTTCGGGCTGCGCCACGCGGTCGATGCCGATCACATTGCGGCCATCGACAATGTGACCCGCAAGCTGATGCAGGGGGGGCAGCGCCCCATCGCGGTGGGCCTGTACTTCTCGCTGGGCCATGCGACTGTCGTGCTGCTGGCCTCGTGCGCTCTCGCCGGCGCGGCCGGCGCGACCCGGGTGTATCTCGAGCGCTTCCGGGATGCTATCGGCACCGTCGGCGCCACGGTGTCGGTGGCGCTTCTGTTACTGGTCGCGCTCATGAACGCCTCGATCTTGCGCACGGCGGTCAAGGCGCGGCGCCGCTTGCGGCGCGCGGACGATGCGCCGCCGCTGCCGGATTCGGCTTTCGGCAGCGGGGCCGGTCTCCTGGCGCGCGCGTGCCAGCCGCTGTTCGCGCTCGTCACCCGCAGCTGGCACGTCTGTCTGATCGGCTTTCTGTTCGGACTCGGTTTCGACACCGCCACGGAGATCGGCGTGCTGGGGCTATCGGCCGCACAGGCCGCAAAAGGACTGCCGCTGGGATCGATCCTCGTGTTCCCGGTATTGTTCGCGGCCGGCATGTCGCTCCTCGACACGCTCGACAGCACTTTGATGGTCGGCGCCTACGGATGGGCTGCGGTCGAGCCCCTGCGCAAGGCCTCCTATAACATCGTGATGCTGGTCATCTCGATCACGGTCGCGCTCGTCGTCGGGGGTGCGCAAGCCATCGGCCTGCTGGCGGACCGGCTGCATCCTGGCGGAGCGCCGGGCAGCGCGCTGCTGGGGCTCAACCAGCGCTTCGGCACCGCGGGCTATCTCATCATCGGTGTGTTCCTTGGCTGCTGGCTGGTCTCGGTCGCGCTCTACCGCACGCGGCGGCCCTCGCCCGCGTCCTGAGCGCCGGTCACACGTCATACACCGCATCCGTTGCGACCCAGCCACCGTCCCCGCCGCCGGGCAGCATCTGGCCAATGTCCTCGCCGACCTCCTTGTCGATCAGAGCGTTCAGCTTGGCATTCATTGCCTCGAGAACATCGGTGTACCTGCCGCGGTCCATGGCCAGGTTGTCGCGCTCCAGCGGATCGCGCTCGACGTCGTAGAGCTCCACATCGTTCAGTTCGAAGAGCGCCTCGACTGAGACGGGGCGGTTGTGTTGTTTCGGTGAGAAGTAGCGGGCGAACCGGTAACGACCGTCGAACAGTGCGCGGATTGCACCGCGCTTGCTGAGGTCCGGCCGCAGCGTCCCCGCCTTGGCGGCCTCCTTGATCCTGGCCTTCCCATCCGGCTGCTGCAGAACGCTGACGGCCTTTTCCATGAATGCGCCGTCGATGTAGGCAAACATGTTGTAGCAATAGAGCGCACCGTCGCGGAGCTCGGTACTCGCCGCTGTTTCCGGCGCCGCCAGCAGCGAGGAGAGATCCTTGCCGTGCAGGTGCCTGGTAATGCTCGCCTTCTGCTCCGCGCTGGCGTTGGTGAGGCTCACCAGCGTCGGCGCAATGTCGAGATGAGAGGTCACCGCCTTGCAGCGTCTGCCTCCGGGGAACGCCGGGTGCACGACGATGAGGGGTACGTTGTTCTGCTCACGATACGCCGTGGCGCCCTTCGAATGAAGGCGATGTGCGCCGTCGAGGTCGCCGTGGTCCGCGGTGAGCACGATGATCGTGTTGGAGGCGAGACCGAGCGCTTCGAGCTCGTCGAGCAGGGGCACGATGTTGCGGTCGGCGTCGCGCAGGCAGTTCAGGTAGTAGTCGTGGCGCAAGCGCCAGCGCCACTCCTCGTTGGCGATGCGGCCGACGAGGGTGTCGTGCGATCTGAGGTACTCGGCATGAGCCCGTGGGCGGCCGGGTGCGTCGAGCGGTTGCCCGTAGGTTGCCGGGAGCTCGAAAGTCCACTGCTTCGCGTAGAACGGATCAGCGGGCGGAGGCTCAATGTGCCCGAGGATGTTGCGGGCCTGGACCTTCTCGCCGGGACGGTCGGTGTTGAGGAACATGATGTCGTGCGGGTTGACCAGATTAACGGCGAGGAACCATGGCTTACCCTGCGCGGCGAGCTCCTTGCCATGACCACGGAGCCAGTTGACTCCCATTGACGAGATGATGCCGTCATGCAGGTAGCCTCCGCGGGTGTGCGCAATAATGTCACCCACCCCGAAATAATCGCTGAAGCCGTAGGCATTCATCTCCTTGGTGAAGATCCTCTCCGGCGTGCCGAGCGAGTTGACCGTCTCGAACTCCTTGGTGAGGTGCCACTTCCCCTTGTAGGCCGTGTAGTAGCCGGCTTCGCGCAGCATGTGGCCGATGGTGGGGATGTCGGTCGACATGCTGCTGATCCACGGAAAGTTCGTATTGTCGAACATCTTCGTCTGCTGGATGTGCTGGCCGGTGTAGAGCACCGACCGCGACGAGGTGCACACGGCGGAGTTGATCTGATGGCTCTGGAACACGACTCCCGCCTTTGCGAGACGCTCGTGTGCCGGCAGCGCATAGTCCCTGGGAAGCTCGCCCGGCCGGAAGTAGCGCTCCTGGTCCGTGAGGATGAACAGGATGTTGTACGGCCCGCCTGGCACGGCGGGCTTTGCTGGACCTGCGGGCGTCTGGCTCGCCGCGGCAACTCTGGTGCCGAACAGGCCCAGACCACCGGCAGCGGTTACCGCGCCCGCGCCGATGGCCTTCAACGCATCTCGGCGCCCGCTGTCCACTCGACCGTGTTCGGCGTCATCCATCGCGACCCCTTCAGCGGCTGAACGCCGCTATTCTTCGTCGATTGACCCATCGTACCGGCAACGTACCGCCTTGCAAGGGCGCCGGCTCATCGTGGGTCGGAAAAACTCTCGCTGAAGATGTCGTAGGCGCCCAGGTACGCATTGCTGTGCATGGAGAATGCGCCCATGACGCTGTGAAAGACGTCCCGCTGGCTGTGGGTGCGCTGCGACTCGAGCCGGCGAGTCTCAATGGCCTTCCGGCGGATGAATTCCGCGTTCATCCACACGATGAAGGGAATGTCCCTCTGCACATCCGGAGCGATGGAGTAGGGTATTCCGTGGAGGTACATGCCGTACTCTCCCAGGGATTCGCCGTGGTCTGAGAGGTAGATCAACAGCGTCGCCGTGCCCTGGAGCTGCTGGAGCACGCCAATGACGCGGGAGAGGAAATAGTCCTCGTACAGAATCGTGTTGTCGTAGGCATTGATCAGCTCGTCGTGGGTGCACTTGCCCAGGTCGACCGACTTGCACACCGGCCTGAAGTATTCGAACTCCGGGGGATATCTCGCGTAGTAAGCCGGCCCATGGCTGCCGGACTGGTGCAGCACGACGAAAACCCTCTGGCTCGATGAAGCCTCGATGCGCGGCTCGAGCCCGGTGAGGAGGATCTCATCGTAGGCGCAGCGCGCGCCCGCGCACCCGGGCGAGAGCTCGCTCCCCCTCTGATACGTCCGCACCGTGATCGGGGGCTCGCCCCAGTTCCGGGTTCGCCAGATGACGTCGACTCCGTTGCGCTGCAGGTAGGAAGGCAGAGGCTCGTAGCGTCCGGAGAATGGCGAGGTGCTGTCGAGGTTCGACAGGATGCACTGGACCGCTGCCGTGGTGTAGGTGGCGCAGGTCGTCGCCCCCTTGAGGGCTACGACGCCGGTCTTCGACAGCAGCGGATTCGTGGGGCGATCGTAGCCGTAGAGTTGGAAGTTCATCGCCCGCGCGGCTTCCCCGATGACGAGAACGACGACGGTCTTCTCGTCGGAAGAGGAAGAGAAGCTGGCGGGCGGCAGCGGCACCGGTGCGCCCGGCGTCATCAGCTTCGGCACCAGGTATCTCCCGGTGTTGATGACGTAGGACCAGGGCAGGATCATGCCGCCGACCCTTTTCGAGTTTTCGTCGAACCAGAGCCAGCTGCGCGCGGCCACCAGGGACCAGACCACGGTGAGCAGCAGGCAGGCCAGGGCCACGGCAGCCAGGTGCGTGCGTGGCGCCTGTCGGACGCGAACTCGTGCGAGCAGCCAGCAGGGCAGAACGCCCAGGGCCAGCACATAGACGATGAGGGTTGGATGCAGGTATTCGGCTGCCTCGGCGAAGTCCGTGTTCAGCACATTCCCCATCATCGTCTCGTCCAGCACGACGTGATAGGTGACCACAAAATACACGGCGACCGCGTTGCCTATCGCAAGCAACATGCAGAGCGGCTTGAGCAGCCGGTGCGAGATGAGGGCCAGCAGCGCCAGCAGGAGAAAGCTCTCGGACAGCAGGACAACCAGCAAGCTTGTCAGCGTCAGATTTCCGGTGGCCGAAGCGAGGTCGAGACTGCCGACGGCGAATGAGAAGAGCGGCAGGTGATACAGCAGTGCATTGAGCAGTGCTGTCACCGCGATGAACGTCGTCGCAATGGGTGTGAAGCGCAGGCGCTCAGGAGTCATCGGCGTTCAAGCGACCGGCTGCCTCGGGTCCTCATAGTCCCGGGCGAGCGGCGCCCCAGCCCGCGCGGCGAGCGTCAGCGGGCCCGACTCACCGCCCCATCCGCTTGTTATAGGCGCGCGTCAGCCGATCCTGCAGGCCGGCGCCCTCGGAGGGCGGTCCGGTCACGGAGAACTCGACCCGCACCGAGCCGTTGGCCTGGGGCGCGACGGAGATCAGTACATGGTACGGCCCCTGGTCACCGCGGATCGTTCCCGTCGCGCGATCCTCCGAGGTGACGCGAACCCCCTCGTCGTAAGCCGCGCCGCGAGCCGCCTGCCAGGAGGCATCGAAGCTCGCAGGCCCTGACGACACCACCACGGGTGTGTACGGAGGGGGGTAGTAGCATCCGGTGAATGCAAGCGCGATAACAACGAGGGTGCCGGTCGTGACAAACCTGAGACGCGTCATGGGCTCACCTACGCTGCTGGCGCCGATCCGCGCCCCGGGGTTGACGCGAGTCTAGCAGCTATTCGAGCACGGTCGGGACCGGCGCATCCGGCTGAGAGACCCAAGCGGAGCGGAGCATGGCGATGGCGGCATAGGCGATGATCCCGGTGACGACCCAGCGCATCAGGGTGAGGTGATCACCCAGCATCTTCACGAGCGGGAACGCGGCGACCGTGCCGACGACGCCTCCCAGCGTGAGCCCGACGGCGACCGCGGGCGCGAAGCGGCCGGAGCGCAGGAAGCCGAGGCTCGCCACCGGGATCAACACGCCGTCGCTCGCCATCATGATCGGGTAGGCGGCGATCGGGTGCATTCCGAGGAATGCCAGCAGCGCCATCGAGGGCGCATAGTTGCCGATGCCGACGCACATGAGGGCCCCGAGGACGAAATTCGCACCGGTCGCCGCGGCGAACCGCCAGCCCGCGAGCCCCATCGCCGAACCGAGCGGCGGGATGACGCCGAGGTTGGTCATCGTGAAGAAGCCCGCGGCGAGTAACAGGGCCACGCCCATGAACACCTGAATCACCCGTCGCTGCATCCGGCTGACGATGCCCGCGCCGACCCAGGCGCCGGCCCCGGCACTCATGACCATCGCCATCAGGAGCATGGGCTCGACTTGGACTGCCGTGATGAAGAGCGCCGCGCTGAAGAGGATGCCGACGGCGTTGCCGACGTTCAGCGTCCCGGGGATCAGCTCGTCCGGCGGGTACCCGCGCAGCTTGAACAAGGCGGTGATCTGCGCGTAGTTCCCGATGCCGAGCGTGTCGAGGAAGCTCGTCACCCCGCCGATCACGACGTCGCCGGTCGACGGGCGGACCGGCCAGCGGTGCCGGCGCGTCGCGGCGATCCAGACGACGACCACGGCGACCTCGACGGCTATCAGGCAGGCATAGACGACCAGCAGCTCCGCCGACATGGTTCCTCCCCCGGACAAGGTGCCACCTTATCAAAGAATGCCGCGCGCTCACGGCAGTCCTGTGGTCGATGGCTCAAGGCCACTTCGGCATAATGCTGTGCTTGTCCGCCGAAAGCTCAGCCGGCGCCGCGGTCTCGCCCGAGATCTGGATCGGTCTCGATACCGGCGGCACTTATACCGACGCGGTCGCGCTGGATGACCGGCGGCGGGTTATCGCCAGCGCCAAGGCACTGACCACTCACTGGGACCTGTCGCTCGGTCTCTCCGAGGCGCTGCGCGCGGTGCTCGGCCGGCTGGGGACGGGCGCGCGCCGCGAGCAGATCTCGTTGATTTCGGTGTCGACGACCCTGGCGACCAACGCCGTGGTCGAGAGGCGCTTCAGCCCGATCTGCGCACTGCTGGTCGGCTTCAGCGAGCAGATGGTTGAGCGGTCGGGACTCAAGCGCGCGGGCGACGGCGTCGTCGTGCGGGTGCGCGGCGGCCACGAGGCGACCGGTGAGGAGGCGGAGCCCCTCGATGAGGCGGCGATCGATGCCGCGGTGCGCCAGTTCGGCGCTCAAGTCGAGGCGTTCGCCGTGGCTGCCATGTTCTCGGTGCGCAATCCCGCGCACGAGCAGCGCGCGCGCCAGCTCATACGGGCGCGGTGCCCGAAGCCGGTCACCTGCAGCTACGAGCTGAGCTCGCAGCTCGATGCGCCCAAGCGCGCGCTGACCGCGGCCTTGAACGCGCGCCTCACCCCGCAGATCCGCCAGCTCCTCGCAGCCCTCGCGAGCGTCCTGGAGCGCGAGTCCATTGCGGCTCCGGTGATGGTCGTCAAGGGCGATGGGACTCTCATCAGTGCCGGTGTCGCGCTCGAGTACCCGGTCGAGACCGTGCTGTCCGGGCCCGCAGCCAGCGTCGTGGGCGCGGGATTCCTCAGTGGCCGCACCGACTTCGCGGTGGCCGATATGGGAGGCACGACCACCGACGTCGCGATCGTCGTCGGGGGGCGGCCGGCCGTGCGGGCCGAGGGCGCGGAGATCGGCGGGTGGCGCACCATGGTCGAGGCGATCGACGTGCGCACCTGCGGCCTCGGCGGCGACAGCGAGGTGCATCTCGACCGGGAGGCGCATCTTCGGGTCGGCCCGCGCAAGGCGATGCCGCTCAGTCTCCTCGGGCAACGCTTCCCCGACGTGGCCGCCGACCTGCGCACGCTCGCCGGCAGCGCGCGCCTGCCGCCCTTTGCCGGCCGCTATGCCCTGCGCAATCCGGGCCGCGATCCGGGCGCGCAGCTCGATCGGCTCGAGCGGCGCGTGTGGGAGATGCTCGCGGAGGTTCCGCGGCGGCTCGGAGACGCGGCCCGTACTGCTCAGGGTGTCGAGGCTGTCCGCAGACTCGTCGATCGGGGGCTCGTCACCGTCGCCGCCTTCACCCCGAGTGATGCGATGCACGTGCTCGGCCGGCAGCAGGACTGGTGCGTCGAGGCGGCGCGCCTCGGCGCTGCCGTGCTGGCGGCCGAGGAGCGCAAGCTGCGCGCGCGCGTGACGGCGGACACGCCCGAGGCGCTGTGCGAGCGCATCTACCAGCATGTGGTGCGCGAGGCGGCGCGCCTGGTGCTCGAATGCGCCCTGGCGCACGACCCGGGAATCGAAGCGAGCCATGGGCGCTGGGGGCCTCTCGGGCGACTGATCGAGGATGTGATCGCGGGTCGATCATTTTCGCATCTCATCGAGGCCACCTTCACCCTGGCGACGCCGCTGATCGGCGTCGGTGCTCCGGCACGCGCCTATTACCCCGAGGTCGCACGCCGACTGCGGGCCGAGCTCACCGTGCCCGAGCACGCCGCTGCGTGCAATGCCGTCGGCGCGGTCGCGGGAGTGGTGTCCGCGACCTGCGATCTGCTGGTGAACCAGCCGGCGCTCGAGGTTTTCCGGGTGCACGATCCCGCGGGTCAGCGCGACTTCGCCGACGCGCAGGCCGCGATCGACTACGCC
>Ga0187773_10000034_pt1 | contig 56818 bp, 54 predicted proteins | sample 0216_BV02_MP05_1_FD_133133 | JGI IMG/M metagenome (GOLD analysis project Ga0187773, IMG submission 133133) | Tropical peat soil microbial communities from peatlands in Department of Meta, Colombia - 0216_BV02_MP05_10_MG | ecosystem: Environmental > Terrestrial > Soil > Wetlands > Peat | place...
AAGACGAAAAAGGGAGTGACCGTCAAAGACCTTGCCAGCCACACGATACACCTCGGGGCCGTGCGCGATCCTAGGATCGGAGAAAATCTGGATGAGGTTATGCTCGCGGTTATGAAAGCCCCAAAGTCATATACACGCCTGGATACAGTGGAGATTTATAGCCACGGAGGGGCGCTCCTCCTCCACCGGATTTTGGACCTTTTAATCCGTCAAGGCGCACGGCTGGCGGAGCCGGGGGAGTTTACGAAATGGGCTTTTCTGAACGGTCGGATCGACCTAACCCAAGCCGAGGCCGTAATGGATCTGATCTGTTCCAAGACAGAAGCCGGACACCGGGCCGCGCTAGCACAACTGGGTGGTCAACTGCATCGCCGGATCGCACATCTACGGGAATCGGCCGTTCAGCTTTTGGCCGAGGTCGAGGCCGGCATCGATTTTACAGAAGAAGACCTCCGGTTCTTAAACCAAGACCAGATACGTTCCCTGATTGTAGATCTCATTAACCGCACAGAGTCTCTCATTAAGACAGCAACGAGCGGCAAAGCCTTAAGAGAGGGGATTGCAACTGCGATCATTGGTCGCCCCAATGCCGGAAAATCCAGTTTACTCAACGCATTGCTTTTGCAAAATCGCGCAATCGTAACCCCGATCCCGGGAACAACTCGCGACATCATTGAAGAGTACCTAAACCTGGACGGAATCCCACTTCGTATCATGGACACGGCCGGTCTGAGAGACACGGAAGACTTGGTGGAGCGAGAGGGAATTTTACGGACCCGCCAAGCGATCGAACAAGCGGATCTGATCCTACTGGTTTTGGACGTAAGTCAAGAACTCGGTCTCGAAGAGTACCGGTTAATCGAAGAGACGGCTGGAAAAAGACGGCTAATCGTCTGTACGAAGATCGATCTCCCGATGGATGATAGTTGGAAACAACCGAATGGTCTTTCTGGGCAAAATAAAATCGATGTTCCGATCCATATTTCAGTGAAAACAGGGGAAGGCATTGATAATCTTAGAGAAATTATAGTAAAAAAGGTCCGCAGCGGCATTGTGACATGCGGAGAGCGCGAAGCGATGATTAATTCAAGACATAAAGCATTGTTATTACAGGGACTATCAGAAATGGAAAATGCCGTTCGGTCCTTAGATGAGGAAGCCCCGCCTGAATTAATCGCTGTGGACATCCGATCCGCAATCAACCGATTCGGAGAGATTACCGGAGAAACAACCACCGAGGACCTTCTCGAAAAAATCTTTAAAGATTTTTGCATTGGCAAGTGAAACGGCTCCGGTCACGGTGACGATTAAACCAGGAGTGTTCCACGTGGAACATTCGCCATGCTGATTCAGGCATTTGACCAGTCCTACGATGTCATTGTTGTTGGAGGCGGCCATGCGGGATGTGAAGCCGCACTCGCGGCCGCTCGCATGGGTTGTTCTGCGTTACTGCTGACCATGGAGCCGGATAAAATAGCGCAGATGTCATGCAATCCAGCGATAGGTGGAATTGCCAAGGGACATCTTGTTCGGGAGATTGACGCTCTTGGTGGAGAAATGGCCCGAAACACGGACAGGGCCGGCATTCAGTTTCGTATGCTCAATACCCGTAAAGGGCCGGCGGTTCAGGCGGTACGCGCACAAGCCGATAAGGCTGCTTACCGCCAGGTGATGAGGGCGACATTGGATGAGACGAATAGACTCGAAATCCGCCGAGGATCCGCTGCCAGAATCATCACAAATCGCCAAAAGGTATCCGGCATCATAACGGACAGCGGCGTTCGACTCAAGGCCAAAGCCGTTGTCTTGACAACGGGAACTTTCTTAAGAGGATTGATCCATATCGGGATGACCCACTTCCCCGCCGGCAGAGCGGGTGAAGCAGCGGCAGAAGGCCTGTCAGAGGACCTTCTTGAATTGGGGCTCCAATTGGGCCGCCTAAAAACAGGAACCCCGCCTCGGTTGGACCGCAAAACGATCGATTTCTCCGCGATGATTCCACAACATGGCGATGAGCCTCCACCACCTTTTTCCTATTCAACGGAACGAATTATAACAAAACAGGTTCCATGCCATATTACCTATACGAATAAAGAAACACACAAAATAATCATGGACAACCTCAACCGCTCACCGATGTATAGTGGCGTTATTGAGGGAACAGGGCCGCGGTACTGTCCATCTATTGAGGATAAGGTGGTCCGGTTTTCGGCCCGGGACCGTCATCAACTGTTTATAGAACCTGAAGGTCTGCATTCTGATGAGTTTTATCCAAATGGAATTTCTACGAGCCTCCCCGTGGATGTTCAGGGGGCATTTTTAAAAACGATCCCGGGCCTTCAAAGCGCAGTTATACTGAAGCCTGGGTATGCGGTTGAATATGATTACTTTCCCCCAATCCAATTAAGTCCAACGCTCGAAACAAAAGCCCTGGAGGGCCTTTATCATGCAGGCCAAATCAATGGTACATCCGGCTATGAAGAAGCAGCAGCCCAAGGGCTCATGGCCGGGATTAATGCGGCCTTAAAAATCTCTGGCAAGTCTTCGCTCATTCTAGATCGTTCGGAGGCTTATATAGGTGTTTTAATTGACGATCTTGTTACTAAAGGCACAAGGGAACCTTATCGGATGTTTACCTCAAGAGCGGAATATCGCCTCTTGCTTCGCCATGACAATGCGGATACCCGATTAATGGAAAAAGGAAAGCAGATTGGACTCGTTCCCACTGCTGTCTATAAGGCGTTTTTGGAAAAGCAGAGGGATATAAAAAAAGAGATTGATCGATTAAAAAAGACCCGGGTCAAGGCAGGGATCCTACAGAAAAGAAGCCTATTGAATAGCGATGATAATGTCGATCATACTCTTGAGCAACTGCTCAAGCGCCCAGAACAGAATTACGAGATGGTCGAGTTGCTTTCCAGCTGTGAAGAAGTGCTCTCTGAGGAAATTAAGAAACGGGTAGAGATCGAAATTAAGTATGATGGATATATCCAGAGACAATTAATGGAAGTGGATCGTTTCAAGAGGATGGAGGACCGCAAAATTCCTAGAGAGTTTGATTATAATGGTGTGATCGGACTTTCAAAAGAGGTACGGGAGAAACTGGAAACAATCTGCCCAGTTTCTGTTGGTCAGGCATCACGGATTTCCGGTATAACTCCTGCGGCGATTTCTCTAATTATAGTTGCTCTGGAACGTGGACGGCTGAATATAAAATTTAACAAAAAGTAATACCCAAGGAAAACGGACGATGCCCCGCGCGAACCGAGCTGACCCTGCTTTTCTTCTAGCCGCCGGCGCAAAAGCGCTCGATATTCCATTGTCCGATTTTCAAATCAATCAATTCATGAGCTATCTTGAAGATATAAAAGAGTGGAACCGCGCAATCAATCTGACAGCGATTATTTCGGATGAGGAGATTATCGAAAAACATTTCTTGGACTCCCTTGCGGGATTAAAAGCGATCGAGAAGCGTCCTGGCCAGGCACTGTTAGACATTGGGACCGGGGCTGGATTCCCTGGAGTTCCGCTGAAGATTGCTTTTCCTGCTCTACGGCTGAGCCTCGTTGAATCCTCCCAGAAGAAGGCGGCGTTTCTTCACCATCTTACGGGCAAGCTAAAGTTGTCCGAGGTGAGTATTTTGAACCAACGCATCGAGAAATTGTCAAATATTGACCGCCGCTACGATTTAATTGTGGCAAGGGCATTCGCAAAAATTCAGATAGTATTGGTAAAGGCGATGCCCTTGTTGGCGCCGAGAGGAAAATTGATACTGTATCAGGGCCGCATGCAATCCCAGATGCCGGTTCGTGATATGAAGGGCTGGGAAGCCACAGTCCAATACGAGCTTCCATTCTCTAAAATCGGTAGAAGCCTGGAAATCTTTAGTCGATCGTCCTAGGATTGGAACCCGCCTCAGCCCGGTCCATGTTCCACGTGGAACATTCTTAAAACCCTTCCTTCAAGGTTTGTCTAAAATGTATCGCCGGCTTTCCGTAAATGAGAAGTGCAAAAAATTCTTTTGTTTTGTTTTCTGTTGTGATAGGATTTGTCGCATCAGCGGAATACTCAAAGGAAATGGGAATCATCATTGCGGTTGCCAATCAAAAGGGAGGGGTCGGTAAAACGACCACGGCCATCAACCTGGCGGCCTCCCTTGCTGTAGCTGAAAAAAAAGTCTTGCTGATCGACGTTGATCCGCAGGGGAATACGACGAGCGGTCTGCAAATCGATCGGGAAACCCTCTCGGCCAGCCTCTATGACGTTTTAATGGGGCACAAGACGCTCGAGGATGTTGTCTTGAAAACCGAACTGCCGGATCTGGAACTTGTCCCGGCACGGGTCGACTTGGTGGGAGCGGAACTGGAATTAATCCAGATTCCGCATCGAGAATCCCTTTTGAAAAGGGCGATCCAGAATGTGGTCGAGCGGTATGACTATCTCCTCTTGGACTGCCCGCCATCGTTGGGATTGCTGACGCTGAACGCGCTGACCGCCGCACATTCCGTCCTTATCCCGGTCCAGTGCGAGTATTATGCCATGGAGGGATTGCAGCAACTGTTGCGGACGGTCCAGAGGGTTCGGGAAAGTTATAATCCGGAACTTAAAATCGAAGGAATTTTATTCACAATGTTCGACGCCCGCACCAATCTGTCCCAGCAGGTGGTCCGGGAGGTCCGAAATTATTTCAAACAACAGGTGTTTGAAGTGGTCGTGCCGCGGAATGTGGTCCTGGCGGAGGCACCCAGTCATGGTCGGCCGGTGATCCTGTACAACATTGGGTCCGCGGGGGCGCAGGCCTACCTGAGTCTTGCGAAGGAATTATTGGCCCATGCAGAAAAAAGCGCTCGGTAGAGGGCTGGATGCCCTGTTTGACCGGCCCCTTCCGGCGGGCGAGGCCGGCGCGGCTCCTCCCGGTCGGTTCCTCGACTTGGACATCCGGAAAATAATACCAAACAGGTATCAACCCAGGAAGACCTTTCGGGAGCAAGATCTCCAAGAATTGGCCGCCTCCGTGAGGGAGAGGGGAATTCTGCAACCCGTCCTGGTCCGAACGGCGGAAGGCGGCCAGTTCGAGCTGATTGCCGGCGAACGTCGTTGGCGCGCGGCCAAGCTGGCCGGCCTGGAAAAAATCCCCGCGGTGGTTCAACAGGCCTCCGATCCCGACGCCGTCGAATTGGCATTGATTGAAAACCTTCAACGGCAAGACCTCAATCCGATCGAAACCGCAAAGGCCTACCGTCGCCTCGTTGAAGAGTTTCGTTTGACGCAGGAGGAGGTGGCCAGGCGGGTGGGGAAGGAGCGGTCCTCGGTCGCCAACACGCTGCGTTTGTTGAACCTTCCTTCCGAAATACAAGAGGCCCTTGCGTCGGACCGGCTCACCGTCGGACATGCGAAGGTCCTCTTATCCCTGACCGGACTTCAGGCCCAACTCCGGATGGCCCGGCGGATCCTTCGAAGGGGCCTCTCCGTGCGCGCCGCCGAGCTCGCAGCCGGGCGAGCGCCCGTGCGGGTGCGAAGCCGATCGGCCGAAATCCAAACATCGCTCACCGAAGCGGAAGAACGGCTGATGCGATACCTCGGAACTCGGGTTCGGATCACCATGACAAACCGAGGGGGGCAGGTCGCGATCCGATACCATAATCCACAAGATCTGGACCGCGTACTGGACCTTATTATAAAATAGCCGAGTGAACAGCCTGACGGGACGATCGATGCTCCGCGACCCAGTCGAGCGAGAGGGAGGGCGTCAAAGGTATCGACAGCTGGCGATGAAAGGCTTGATGATGAAGGAGGAGAATAGACATGCTGCGCAGGGATGATAAAGAACGCAAAGAAGGGGTGGGTGATGAGGTCATCGCCTTTTTGGGAAAAGGCGCCGAGTTCAAGGGCATGATCACCTATAATGGCACGATACGGATCGACGGCCACGTCGAAGGAGAGATTATCACCGAGGGGACGCTGGTCGTGGGCGAAGGAGCCGTCATTCATGCGGAGATCAGCGCCGGTACGGTCATCAACGGCGGCAAGATCACAGGCAACGTCACCGCACTGGAAAAGCTCCAGCTCCTTCCGACCGCGGTCGTGGACGGGTCGATTAAGACGCCGGTGCTCATCATTGAGGAGGGCGTGCGATTTAATGGCAATTGTCAGATGAGCGGGGCGCCGACGGTCGTCCGGAAGGGTATGGAAAGATCGGAGCGGGTCCAAGGGGAGGAGGCGGTGCAGGAGGCGCGCTGAAGCAAGGCATGGCCAGGAATCATGATGACGCAGACAGAAAATAAGACGGTTGTGGTCGGCATGAGCGGGGGAGTGGACAGCTGCGCCACCGCCTTGATTTTGAAAGAGCAAGGTCACCGAGTCATCGGCGTGACGCTCAAGGTCTGGAAGGAGGAGGAGAAAACGGATAAGCGATGGCAGGACCGGTCCTGTTGCAAAGTGGGGGTGGCCCGTTACGTCGCACAACGACTTGGGATTCAACACCATCTTGTAGACGTGCAACCGGAGTTTCGCCGGGGGGTCATCGATGATTTTGTGGAGGGATACCTCGGCGGGCAGACGCCGAATCCCTGCGTGCGTTGCAATGAGCAGATCAAGTTCGGTCGATTGTACGAGATCGCCCAGGGACTCGGTGCGGACTGTCTTGCAACCGGGCATTATGTTCGGCTGGGGAAGAACGAGGGAACGGGGCGGTACGTTTTAAGACGCGCGGTCGATGAGCAAAAAGACCAGAGTTACTTCCTCTATCGGCTCCGGCCGGAGATCCTGCCCCACTTGATCTTCCCATTGGGGTCTTTGAAGAAGACCGACGTGTGGCGGCGCGTCGAATCCCTGGAACTTCCGCCCGAGGAGATGCACGAGAGCCAAGAGATCTGTTTTGTCACCCAACAGGATTACCGTCAGTTTCTGACGATTCAAGCCCCCCAGGCCTCACGGCCAGGACCGATCGTGACCACCCGGGGAGAGGTAGTCGGAGAGCACCGAGGCGTCGCCTTCTATACCATCGGGCAGCGACGGGGATTGGGCCTTTCGGCCCCGGATCGTTTGTACGTGGTCGATATTCGATCCGATGAGAATACCGTCGTTGTGGGAGACGAAGCCGATCTGTTCTGCGACGAACTTCTCGCGGGCGACTTGAACTTTTTTATGGAGCAGCCGCTCCCACAAACGCTGGAGGCCGAGGTGAAGGTGCGATACCGAATTGCGTCCACCCCGGCGCAGATTGAGCGGATGGGTCAAGAGATCGTCCGTGTTCGGTTCCGAACCCCTCAGCGGGCCGTGACCCCCGGACAATCGGTAGTTTTCTACCGGGGCGATGAACTTTTGGGCGGAGGCATCATTCAGAGCACATCGCGAAAGGGATCCTCGGCGATTCTCTCCCCCTCCGGGTCCGGAAATCAGCGTCTTGACAAGACGGCGGCCCTATGTTAGGGTAGCGCGTTTTTGTCGAGAAATTACGCTCGGACTTGGTGCGAAGCCATGAACATCGGAACGGCACGTCGATATGCGAAAGCGCTTTTCGAGTTGGCCCAGCAGGAGAAACACCTGGCGCCGATTCGCGAGGGGCTCGCACAAATCGACCAGATGATCCGCACGCAGACCGAACTGCGGGATCTTTGCCAGAACCCTCGCTATCACCAGGAAGAGAAAAAGCGAATCTTGGCATCGCTGGGGGATCGAATCGGGAGCCCGCCACTCCTGAAGCGTTTTCTGGATCTTCTTGTCCAGAAAAACCGGCTCCCGCAGTTACCCGAGATCACAAAAGTTTTTGAGATCCTGGTGGACGAGGCGCAAGGGGTGGAGCATATTCAGGTGCGGGTAGCACGGCCCTTGTCAAAAGACCAGCAGTCCCAGTTAAAACGCAAATTGGAGACCGTGACACGGCGCGATGTGGATCTCATCGTGGATGAGGAACCCTCCTTGATCGGAGGGATGGTGGTCTATGCCGGAAGCCGTGTTTACGATGGAAGTGTGAAAGGGCAGCTTCAGAGGCTTCGGCGGGAATTGGTAAAGTAAGGTCGGGAGCAAACACAATGCAGATGCGTGCGGAAGAAATCAGCGAAATCATTAAGAAGCAGATCAAGGAATTTCAGAAAGGAGTCGACATCCAGGAGGTCGGAACGGTTCTCCAGGTCGGCGATAGCATCGCGAAGGTTTACGGACTGGAAAATGCCATGGCCGGAGAGTTGCTGGAGTTCCCCGGCAACGTATACGGGATCGTCCTGAACCTGGAAGAGGACAACGTCGGCGCGGTTCTGATGGGGTCGGATGTCGGCATCAAAGAAGGGGATATGGTCAAGCGGACCGGCCGCATTGCGGAGGTTCCGGTGGGCGAAGGGTTGGTCGGGCGCGTCGTTGATGCGATCGGAAATCCGCTGGACGGCAAAGGGCCCGTCAAGGCCACAGCGACCCGCCGCATCGAAGTGTTGGCCCCGGGGGTGGTCACCCGCCAGTCGGTGCGAGAGCCCCTGCAAACTGGCCTCAAAGCGATCGACGCCATGATCCCGATCGGCCGCGGCCAACGCGAATTGATTATTGGCGACCGCCAGACGGGGAAGACCGCCATCGCCGTGGACACGATCATCAATCAAAGGGGCCAGAACGTCTTCTGCATTTACGTGGCCGTCGGCCAGAAACGGTCCACCGTCGCACGGGTGGTCAAGACTCTGGAAGAACACCGGGCGATGGAATATAGCCTGGTGGTGTCGGCGACGGCGAGCGACCCCGCGCCCATGCAGTACCTGGCCCCTTTCTCCGGTGTCGCCATGGGAGAATATTTCCGGGACAACGGGAAGCATGCCCTGATCGTCTATGACGACCTCTCCAAGCATGCCGTGGCCTACCGCCAGCTCTCGTTGTTGCTGCGGAGACCGCCGGGCCGGGAAGCCTACCCCGGCGATGTGTTCTACCTTCACTCCCGCCTGCTGGAACGCGCGGCCAAGCTCAGCGATGCGCTGGGCGGCGGCTCCCTCACGGCCCTGCCGATCATCGAAACCCAGGCAGGCGACGTGTCTGCCTATATCCCGACCAACGTGATTTCGATTACCGACGGGCAGATTTATCTCGGAAGCGATCTCTTCTACTCCGGCATCCGGCCTGCGATCAACGTCGGATTGTCGGTGTCGCGTGTCGGTGGAGCCGCCCAGATCAAGACGATGAAACAAGTCGCCGGGACGCTGCGTCTGGACCTTGCGCAGTATCGCGAGATGGCGGCGTTCGCCCAATTTGGCAGTGAGCTCGACAAGACTACGCAGGCGCAACTGAACCGTGGAGTCCGCATGGTGGAATTGCTCAAACAGGGCCAATACAAGCCGATGGCGGTGGCCGATCAAGTTATTTCTATCTTTGCGGGCGTCTCGGGTTTTTTGGACGACGTGCCGGTGAACAAGATCAGCCAGTTCGAAGAAGATTTGCTATACTACGTGGCCCAGCACCATCCCGAGCTGAAGAAAGAGTTGGCGGCAAAACCCAAAATCGATGATGCCCTCGCAACCCAGCTTAAGCAAATCATCACGACGTTTAAGGAAAAAGGGGGATACGGGGCTCCACCCTAGAGCCTCTTCCGCTCGTCCATGCCCAGTCTTCAGAGCCTTCGCCGCAAGATCGGCAGCGTTAAAAATACCCAGAAGATTACCAAAGCCATGAAAATGGTGGCCTCGGCCAAGCTCAAACGGTCGCAGGCCCGCATCTTGGCGTTTCGACCCTACGGATTGAAGATGCGCGGCGTCGTCGCCGGGCTGAGCCGTCGCGTCAATCGCGACCTCCATCCGCTACTGCAAAAGCGTCCGACCAAAATGGTTCGAGTCGTCGTTGTGACGAGCGACCGGGGGCTTTGCGGAGCCTTCAACGCCAATATCATCCGCCGGGCGCTGGAGTTCATCCGCGAGTGTGAGGCGCGGGGCGTGAAGGTGGAAATCGGCCTGGTGGGGCGCAAGGGTCGGGACTTTTTTCGTCGGCGCCATTGGAAAACCCATGAGCCGTTCATCGATATATTTGAGCGACTCTCCTATGAACATGGGATCGAAATCGCACAGGCCGCCAGCGAGCAGTATACGAACGGGATGTTTGACGAAGCCCACATCATCTATAACGAGTTCAAATCGGCCATGCAACAGCGCGTCATCGTGGAGCAAATCTTTCCGATCGAATCGTTGGAGAGCGGCGGGACCGGCGGAGGGTTGGGCGGCAGTTACCTGTACGAACCCGACGAGGGCGAGCTGCTGGACAATTTGTTGATGAAGCACCTGCATGCACAGGTATTTCGGATCCTCTTGGAGTCGTCCGCCGCGGAGCAGGCCGCACGGATGTCGGCCATGGATGGGGCGACCCGGAATGCCGGCGAACTCATCAAGAAGCTGACGCTCTATTACAACAAGACCCGGCAAGCTGCGATTACCAAAGAATTGATGGATATTGTGGGAGGCGCCGAGGCGCTTAAAGGATAGAACAGGAAGGGGTCGAGTTGGGCGGAGCGCCTCACTCGGACCCCAGAATTCGCTAGAGAGGGAGCCGTATGAAGACAGAGATGGGCACAGTGATTCAGGTCATCGGGCCGGTGGTTGATGTGGAGTTTCCTCCGGGACAGCTCCCCAACCTTCTGAATGCGCTTCGCATTGAACAAGAAGAGGATAAGAAGGCGGGGACGCCCAAGATCCGGCTGACCCTCGAGGTCGCGCAACACCTTGGGGAAAACCGCGTCCGGGGCGTGGCGATGTCGACGACGGATGGTCTGGTTCGAGGCATGCCGGTCAAGGATACAGGCGCTCCGATTTCGGTTCCGGTCGGCCGGGAGACGCTCGGTCGATTGCTGAACGTGCTCGGCGAACCCGTGGACGAAAAGGGTCCCATCAATTCAAAGAAGACCTATCCCATCCACCGTCCCGCCCCGACGTTGGAGGAGCAGGAGACGAAAACTGAGGTCCTCGAGACCGGGATCAAGGTCCTGGATCTCCTGGAGCCCTACAGCAAGGGCGGGAAGGTCGGACTGTTCGGCGGTGCGGGCGTCGGAAAAACCGTCATCATCCTGGAGTTGATCAACAACATCGCGCTCCACCATGGAGGCTTTTCCGTTTTTGCAGGTGTGGGGGAGCGCACGCGCGAGGGCAATGACCTCTGGCACGAGATGCAGGAGTCGAAGGTCATCGATCCCGGCGATTACACCAAATCCAAAGCGGCGCTGGTTTTCGGACAGATGAACGAACCGCCGGGCGCCCGGCTTCGCGTCGGGCTCACGGGCCTGACGATTGCCGAGTACTTTCGGGATGAAGAAAACCAGGATGTGCTTCTGTTCATCGATAATATCTTCCGGTTTACCCAGGCCGGTTCGGAGGTATCCGCCTTGCTGGGCCGCATGCCATCCGCGGTGGGTTATCAGCCGACGTTGGGCACCGAGATGGGGGGACTCCAGGAGCGGATCACCTCCACGAAAAAAGGGTCCGTCACGTCGGTCCAAGCCATTTATGTTCCCGCGGATGATTTGACCGACCCGGCGCCGGCCACGGCATTCGGGCACTTGGACGCAACCACGGTGCTTTCACGCCAGCAGGCGGAGCTCGGGATTTACCCCGCCGTGGATCCGCTCGACTCGACCTCCCGGATTTTGGATCCCCAGGTCATCGGGGAAGAGCACTACGGGGTCGCGCGGTCGGTCCAGTCGATCCTCCAGCGCTACAAAGACCTTCAAGATATCATCGCGATCCTGGGGATGGATGAACTCTCCGAGGATGACAAGCTGACGGTTTCGCGGGCCCGGAAGATCCAGCGGTTTCTCTCACAGCCTTTCCACGTGGCGGAAGTGTTCACCGGCACCCCGGGTCGGTATGTCAAACTCAAAGACACCGTCCGGGGCTTCAAGGAACTTGTCGAAGGCAAGTACGACGATCTTCCGGAGCAGGCTTTTTACATGGTGGGCACGATCGAAGAAGTGGTCGCCAAGGCCGAGAAACTGGGAGGGAAGAAGTAATTGTGTTGGCGGCCTCCGTTCTGGGTTTACGCGCATGGTGGGCCGTTGACGGAACGACACCCATGACGAAAAAACTCCTGCTTGAAGTCGCAACGCCCGACCACCTCCTTCTCAGTCGGGAGGTGGACGAAGTGATCGCCCCCGGCAGCGAGGGCGAATTCGGCGTACTCCCCGGCCACGCCCATTTTCTGTCGATGCTGAAGATCGGCGAATTGCGCTACCGGGTGGGCGATCAGACAAACTACATGTCGGTGTTGTGGGGATTTGCCGAGGTGACGCCGACCAAGGTCACGATCCTGGCAGAGATCGCCGAAAAAGCGGAGGATATCGACGTCGAACGGGCGCAAGCCGCCGTGGAACGGGCCGAGCAGCGGCTCCAGGTTGGCGGCCTCCCCTCGGAACTCAAGGAAGCGCAGATCAGTCTGGAAAAGGCCCGCCTCCGTCGGAGGATCGCCGAGCGCGCCGCCCGGACGAAGTCGCCCGGATAGCGCGACAGCGTTTTGAGAAGGCGCTCCTTCGGCTCAAGGGTGGAAAAAGCGGTCGTCCCACAAAGGTCATTCTTCAGTAGGGCAGTTCGCAAACCGCCCCTACTCCCAATTCCGGTATATTCTGACTCGATTTACCGTCGGGTTGAGCAGGGTCTCGGAGGAGGGTATTGATTAATAAAACCCCTACACAACGAGGCCCCGACCCTCGACCCGGTTTCCGGAGGTTCCCTTTATGCTCACGCGCTCCCCTTCCATTCTCTCCATGATTTACCTCTCCGGCCCGCCGGACCGATCAATCACATACCGCAGAATGAAACGATTTATCGACGAAGGGAGGACATCATGGTCCGATCCGATGCCGTAATGAGCATCATGGACGCGATCCATAACCGTCGCTCCGTGCGCGACTACTCGCCCCGGAAGCCCGACCGGGCCGCCGTCCGCGCACTACTCGCCGCCGCGGTGCGCGCCCCCACGGCGGTGCATGAGGAGCCATGGGCGTTTGTGATCTTCCAGGACTCAAGCGCGTTGAAGCGCATCTCGGATCGGGCCAAGCCCCTCTTTGCGGAGGAGGCACACCGCGCCCATATCGACCGGGGAGGACACGCGCTCGAGATTTTCGCGCGACCGGACTTCAACATCTTCTACAACGCCAGCACGCTCATCGTCATCGGGGCCACGACGACCGGCCCGTTCATCGCGGCCGATTGCTGGCTGGCCGCCGAGAACTTGATGCTCGCCGCCGCCTCGTTGGGACTCGGAAGCTGCGTCATCGGCTCGGCGCTTCCGGCCCTGAACAACCCCGAACTAAAAACCGAGATCGGGATCCCGGCCGGGTTCACGGCCGTCGCCCCGATCATCGTTGGCCACCCGAGCGGAGAGGCGCCTCCCACCTCCAGGAAGGAGCCGAAGGTTCTCGCCTGGAAATGACCCGAGGTCGCACCGAAAAGGAGCAATATATTCGACCTGCATCTATTTTATATAGTCCGGAGGTGCGGGAGCAGTTTTAGGGGTGTATAAAAAACCCGCGCCGGATCCGAGTGCGTTGAGCGCCTTGCGCTGCGGCCCGGCTTGGACATCATTAACCGTACCATAACAGGAGAGGAGAACAGATGAAAATCTTTGTAGGCAATTTATCTCGAGACGTCACGGGTGAAGAATTGCGCCAGGCCTTCGAGTCCTTTGGAAAAGTCGAATCGGCCGAGGTGGTCAAGGATAAGTTCACGGGAGGGTCCCGAGGTTTCGGGTTTGTGGAGATGCCCACCGCTTCGGAGGCCCAGGCGGCGATCGAGGGGATGAATGGAAAAGAGTTAAAAGGCAGAGCGATCAACGTTAATGAATCCCGTCCCCGCGAAGATCGAGGGGGGGGACGAGGAGGGCCCGGAGGCCGGCGACGCTCCTGATCATTCCTCCAAGGAGCTTTTCCCGTTGCCCTGAGGGCTAGCCGACCGCGGTGAGCGGGCGATGGGGTTAAAAGCAGATCCACTCTGGTCTTATGATTACTCATAATTCAAGGTCCGAGCCTCCACCTCGGGTTCCTTGTCAGAGTCTTCTTTGAGTGGTATATTTAGCGCTAAGTAACTCCGCCATGTTGCAGGGGAGAAATCCAGATATGGTGACCAGCGCGAGTATCCCTCCGCAGTTTGAGGCTGTGAAAGATAAGGATGAACAGATATTTTGGGTGGGGAAGCCCGCGTTAATACCGTTCGTTGCAACCGGCATTCCTTTTTTAATCGTCGGAATGTTTTGGGGCGCCTTCGACTATTTTGGTTTTATCCGCAACATGAAGGGTGAAATGATGGAGTTCGCAATCCCGTTCTTTGCCATCCATTTGTTCCCGTTCTATGGAAGTATTTTGTTTATGGTTTATCTCTTTCTTGTTCACGGAAATACCTTCTACGCCTATACCGATAAACGTCTGATGATGCGAAGCGGTGTGTGGGGGACCGATTTTAATGCGATAGATTATGACAAAATATCGGACATCGAAGTGAACGTGAACCCGATTGAAAACATGTTTGGTGTGGGAACCGTACGGGCCTTTTCAGGCCGGGTCACCGACAAAGGCGGCCGGATCTACGACAGTTTCATCGCCATCTCGAATCCTTACGAAGTTTTCAAAAAAATCAAAGAGGTTTCCGTCAATATCAAAACGGACTGGAATTACCCCAACGCGTTGAGACCGGAACTCAATCCGGGATACCAAACCAAATACCTTCCTAAGAAATAAATGATATCCCAGGAATATTTTCAGAATTTTGCCCGTTTGTAAAAGATCCTTTTCGTCACCTCTGCCGCGACAATATAAAAGACCACAATAATCCCCATGAACAAGAGAAAAAGGCTTGGCAGTGGGCCGAACCCAAGCGCTTGGCCGATCCCGTTGAAGGGGAGAAGGAACGTAATCCCGACCACCAAGAGGGTGGCGATTAATAAATTTTTTCCGGGGAGGCTCTGAAAGAAGGGTTTCCGGGTGCGAACCACCAGGACGATCAGCGAGGCTGAGATCACGGACTCCATAAACCAACCGGTCCTGAATTGAACCGGCCTCGCATGCAGGATAAGAAGAAGCGAGCCGAAGGTGAGGAAGTCGAAGACCGAACTCACCAGGCCGAAGGTGATCATGAAGTTCCGGATAAACCGGATATCCCAGCGCCTGGGTTTTTCCGCCATCTCGGAATCGACGTTGTCGGTGGCGATGGCCATTTCGGGAATGTCCGTCATAAAGTTGGTGAGAAGGATCTGCTTCGGCAGAAGGGGGAGGTAGGATAGAAAAAGGGACGCCCCGGCCATGCTGAACATGTTTCCGAAATTGGCGCTCGTCGCCATGAAGACATACTTCAGCGTGTTGACGAAGGTCACCCTTCCCTCCCGCACCCCGTCCACCAGGACGTTCAGGTCTTTTTCGAGCAGTACGATATCGGCTGCCTCTTTGGCGACGTCCACGGCCCGGTCGACCGATAGGCCGACGTCGGCTGCGTGAAGCGCCGAGGCATCGTTGATCCCATCCCCCATGTAGCCCACCACATTGCCCGACTTCTTTAACGCAAGGATGATGCGCTCTTTTTGATTGGGTTCCACTTCGGCGAAGATGTCGATTCCGCCCACGCGCGCGGGCAACGCGTCATCGCTGATCTGATGAAGATCCGCGCCGGTGAGGATCCGCGCGTCGTGCAGGCCCACCTGTCGGCCGATGCTGGCCGATACGCGACGGTTGTCCCCGGTAATGATCTTCATCGATACGCCCAGACGTTTTAATCGATCAATCGTCCCGATGATCTCGGGTTTGGGCGGATCGATGAAGACCAAGAAGCCCAGAAAGATCATCTCGGCCTCGTGGTCTTTCGTAAGCGACGCGTCCGCCATGATCGGTCGGTACGCAACCCCGAGTGCGCGAAGCCCCTGACGGCCGAAGGCGTCGAAGCGCTGTCGGATTTGATGACGGTGCGGGGCGATATCCACGACCGCTCCCCCGGCCGCCTCGACGGCCGTGCAGACCGCCAGGATGTTGGGAAGTGCGCCCTTGGTGATCATGAAGGCCGAATCGTCTTTGGAGACCAGGATGCTCAGGCGCTTTCGGAAGAAATCATACGGCACCTCGTCCAGCTTCCGGTATCCGGACGGATCGAACGGGCGGCGGGCCCGGATTGCGTCATCGATCGGGTTTCGGAATCCGGTTTCGTAAACCGCGTTGAGATAGCTGTAATGCAAGACCTTTTCGCTGGGTTGTCCGTCGGCATCTAGGGCGGATTGCAGTTGCACCACCCCCTCGGTCAGCGTGCCGGTTTTGTCGAAGCAGATCACATTCATGCTTCCGAAGTTTTCGATCGAGGCGAGCCGTTTGACAATCACCCGTTTCCCCGCCATCTTTTTCGCCCCGTGTGCCAGGTTGATGCTGATGATCGCGGGCAGGAGCTGGGGGGTCAGGCCCACCGCGAGGGCCAATGAGAAGAGAAAAGACTCCAGCACGGGCCGCTCCAAATAGACGTTGATCGCGAAGATGGCGATCACCAGCACCAGCGTCACTTCCATCAAAAGGTAGCCGAATTGTCGGACCCCGTGCTCGAATTCGGTCTCGGGCGGCCGGAGAATCAGCCGTTCGGACACCCGGCCGAATTCGGTTTTAGCGCCCGTGTGAACCGTCACCGCTTGGGCGGTGCCGCTGATCACATGGGTTCCCATCCAGAGCGAATTGATCCGCCGGCCCAGCGGCGTATCCGACGGCAAAACCCCGGATGTTTTTTCAACCGGATAGCTCTCACCGGTCAGGGCCGCTTCATCGACGAAGAGATCCTTGGAGCTTAGAATCCGACAGTCGGCCGGGACGCTGTCCCCGGCGTTGAGGATCACCTGATCGCCCGGCACAACTTTTTCGACCGGAATTTCGACCGGGGTTCCATTCCGAAGCACCTCGGCCTTGATCTGGATCATCGCCAGCAGTTTCTCCACGGCCCCGGCCGCTCCCCGTTCCTGCCAAAATCCCAGCAGCCCGCTCGCGATGACGATCGTTAGTATGATGAGGGCGTCCACCGGATTGCGAAGGAAGAACGACAGACCCGCGGCGAAGAGAAGGATCAGAATGATCGGCGTTTTGAATTGCGCCAGAAGTAGCGTCGGTGCATCCGAACGCTTTCTGGATTTCAGGAGATTGGGACCGAAGCGTTCTAAGCGGGCTTGTGCTTCGTCGGTCGTCAACCCCTGCGGTGCGGCGTGGACCCGCGCTAGAAGATCTTCGGCCGGGAGACTCCAGAAGGCATCGATCGGTCTAGGTGTCAACTTCGTCATTCGTAAAGGCCGGTCCTTTCGCCGGAAGGGGGTCGTCGACTACCGGTTTGGAGAACGGACCTGGGCGACATCGCCCTTGACGGATGCGCCGGCCGATAACGCGAACGCGACACCATCCTGCGGCGTCAGCCCCAACTTGACAATTCGGGAGCGGCTGACGACATGAATGGCGCCCAAGTAGAGATGATTGCTGGGAATGAACACGGATGCAAGATCATGGCGCGTGCCGTCCGGCTTCACCAGCGTAAATTCCCCCGTCAAAAAACCGCCGTTGTATCCTTCCCCGGATGAATTCTCTACCAGGACGAATTCCTTGAAGCCGGTGGGATTGGCCGGGTTCAGGCTGTCGACGATCCGCTTGATGTTCCGATAGATGCCCTTGAAAATCGGCAGCCGTTCAAGAAAGCTCTCAATCCAGCCTAGAAACAGGGCGCCGTAAAAGTTTGATAGAATAACACCGGCGGAAAATATAATCACCAGAGTTAAGAGAACCCCTAGGCCCCGGATCTCGACGTGGAAAAATGTGGAGATCAAGGGCTGGAATAAGGAGTCCATTGTCTTGAACAGCCAGACCAACAACGTAACCGTCAAATAAAGGGGAAGCAGCGCAACGAGACCGGTCAGCAGCATATTTCGAAGGCGTTTCATCATGGCAGATCTCCTCTATTTTAGAAACCGCGTACCATTATACTATACTGCCCGCGGCGGGGTCTTGTCGAACGCCCCCTCTTTGAATGTCCTTTAAATAAAGGCGGACCCCCTGCCAATAGATTTTCATCGCCATGAGAGGCGCCGTTGTGGTAACATGGGCCTTCGGGGGTGGTTATGGGAACTACCGGCGAGAAACTAAAAACGATTGTGCCGACAAAGTACTGGCACAAACTTGAGGACGGCCGCGTCCAGTGCGACCTGTGTCCTCGCTTTTGCAAGCTTCATGAAGGCCAGCAGGGCCTCTGCTTCGTCAGGGCCCGGCAAAACGACCAGATCGTCCTGATGACCTACGGACGCTCCAGCGGCTTCTGCGTCGATCCCATCGAGAAAAAACCGCTGAACCATTTTCTGCCGGGCACGCCCGTGCTTTCCTTCGGAACGGCCGGATGCAACCTTTCTTGCCGATTTTGCCAGAACTGGGACATCAGCAAGTCCCGTGAAGTCGATACCCTGGCCGACGCCGCCTCGCCCGAGGTGATCGCCCGCGCGGCGCGGGAACTGGGCTGCCGCAGCGTGGCCTTTACCTATAATGATCCGGTCATCTTTCATGAATATGCGATCGACACCGCCCAGGCCTGTCACACCCTCGGGATCAAGACGGTGGCCGTCACGGCTGGCTATGTTTGTGAGGAACCGCGGAAGGAATTCTACCAGTATATGGACGCGGCCAATGTGGACCTCAAGGGCTTCACGGAACGTTTCTATCATCAGGTCACGGCCGGACATCTCCAGCCCGTTCTGGACACCTTGATTTACCTCAAGCATGAGACGGATGTTTGGTTTGAGATCACTACGTTACTGATTCCGGGCGAGAACGATTCGGATCAGGAGATCGACGCATTGACGAAATGGGTCATGGAACACCTGGGACCGGATGTGCCGATTCATTTCACCGCGTTTCATCCGGATTACAAGATGCTGGACAAACCGCCCACCCCGCCCGAGACGCTCACACGGGCGCGACAGATCGCAATGGGGAACGGGATCCGGTATGCCTACACCGGCAATGTTCATGATCCCGAAGGCGACAGCACCTACTGCCATGGATGCGGTAAAAAGCTGATCGGACGCGACTGGTACCTCCTTTCCGACTGGAACCTGACCGAAGACGGCCGTTGCCGTTCCTGCGGCACCGCTTGCGCCGGGCGATTCGAAGGTCCGCCGGGCCATTGGGGCCGACGATACCTTCCCGTGCGGCTGAAGGATTTTTACTGACGCAGGGACGCCGCAGGCTGCGCCCCTACCCGTGATTTACCGTCATATCCTGATCCGGCTCCGCCAGTAATCCCGAAAGCAGGTTCGAAAATTGTCGATCACATCCCGCCGGCTGTTGACAATAAAGGCCCGGTGGTTGATCTGAAACAGCTCGTTTTTCAGTCTCGTTACCGGAAAGGCCTTCGCGGCCTCCTTTCCGTGCCGCAACAGGAGCGCTTCCTCAAACATCGGCACGATCTTGTCCTTCATCCTCAATTCCGTATCTTCAAAGAAAAACGCGATGTGAGGAAGCAAATCGTCAATTCGATCCAGAAAGGCGATCACCTCCCGCTGCTCGATATGCTTGGGGGGTGAAGATTTTACCTCGACATAAACCAGCTCCCCCTCCATCTGGGCGACCAGATCATAATCCCCTCCGAATGCACTGTTTTTAAACCGGGTTCCCCAAAGCACTTCGGCCATAAACTCCTTCTCAAAAACCTTCGCCATAAACCACTCCAGTGTATCCCCGAAACTTTTGACGGGACCCGAGAGGAGGCGAAATTTTTTCTTGACGGGCCCGATAAGACCGAGCCGGGTTAGAAAGGCGAGGTGATCCTTAACCCTTGCGAGAGCGCAGAACCGGGTCAGCTCTTTGGGTCGAAAAGAGGCCTGTCGCTTAATGATGTCGCGCAATACCAGACGGAAGGAATAACTCTTGAGGCGTTTGTAAAACTCATCCCGGTCGCGGGAGGATAACGCCTCGATTAAAGAAAGATCCTTCCACCCGGTGGATCGGACGGGCGTCAGCCCTCTTCGCTTCAACATGGCTTCAAGGCTCAAGGCGATTTACTCCAGGAAGGTGGTAGAAATTCTTTTTTTAACCGATAGGGTAACATCTAAACCTTTTTAATGTCCAGAAAGAGGCCGCGACCGGCTTGTCAAAACGGGATGAGGGTGATACCATGGGGCTAAAACTCGGTCGAGGAGGTATGAGCGAAATTCATGTCCAGGTGATGAGCGGCCCGACGGTGCCGGAGATGGAGGTCGAGATCGTCGAGCGCAAGGGGCTCGGGCATCCGGACACGATCTGCGATGCCGTCATGGAGCAGATCGCCACGGCGCTTTCACGGGCGTATGGGGAAAAGTTCGGCGCCATTCTCCATTTCAATTGCGATAAGGGGCTTCTGGTCGCCGGCCGAGTCGAGCGGCGGTTCGGCGGCGGGAAGGTTCTGGAGCCGATGCGCCTAATCATCGGGGATCGGGCGAGCGTCGCCTTTGGAAAAAAGCGGCTGGACGTGGCCGAGATTGCGGTCATGACGGCGAAGGCTTGGTTTCGGAAAAATCTTCCCCGCGTAAATCCAGAGCGGCATCTGCGTTACCAGGTTGAACTCCGGCCGGGATCGGAAGAGTTGGCCGCCCTTTTTTCGGAAAAAAAGAAAGTCCGGGGTGCCAACGACACCTCGGCGGCGGTCGGATACGCCCCCTTGACCGAGACCGAACGGGTGGTTCTGGAGACCGAGCATTACCTCAACGCCCCGACGTTTAAAGCCCGCTTCCCGGAAACCGGCCAGGATGTCAAGGTGATGGGCATCCGCTCCGGTCGGCGTCTCTCGCTGACGGTGGCGATGCCCTTGATCGACCAACACGTCGAGAGCGAAGCGGACTATTTCCGACGAAAGCAGGCCGTGCAAGAAGATCTTCTGGGCCACCTTCAGAAACAAACTGAAAACCTTGAGGAGATCTCGGTTCGGCTGAACAGCCTTGATCGCCAGGGGAGGAAAATGGACGGGATCTATCTCTCGGTTATCGGCACGTCAGCCGAGGACGCGGACTCGGGTGAGGTGGGGAGAGGCAATCAGGTCAACGGCCTCATCGCGCTCAATCGCCCGCGGGGTTCGGAGGCGGCTGCGGGGAAAAACCCCGTCAGCCATGTGGGAAAGATCTATAATGTGCTGACTCATCTGCTGGCGGACCGGATTTACACGCAGATTCCGGGTTTACGAAGCGTGGAGGTCTGGCTATGCAGCCGCATCGGCGAACCGGTGGATCAGCCACAGGTCGTCTCGGTCCAGATCCATGTCAAACCCGGGGTCCAGGGGGTGGATCTGGCCGATCCCATCCGGGGCGTGATCCATAAAGAATTGGCACGGATTCCCGTTTTCTGCAAGGAGTTAGCAGAGGGACGCTACATGGTTTGTTGACAGATCGCTTGTAACACCCTTAACTTTATGAGATAATTCACCCGTTATGAAATCACCGATGAAATCAGATGAACTTCGCAAAGGATTTTTAGAATACTTCGGCGGACGGGGCCATACCCTTGTTCCGAGTTCCCCCTTGATTCCTCAAAAGGACCCGACTTTGCTTTTCACGAATGCCGGGATGGTTCAGTTCAAGGAGGTCTTTCTGGGAAAGGAAAGCCGCAGCTACAATCGGGCCGTCTCGGTCCAAAAATGCATGCGGGCCGGAGGGAAGCATAACGATCTGGACAACGTCGGGATGACCGGACGACACCACACCTTCTTTGAAATGCTGGGCAATTTTTCTTTCGGCGATTACTTTAAGGCGGACGCGATTGCGTTTGCCTGGGAACTCTTGACTAAACACTGGAATCTTCCGAAGGACCGGCTTTGGATTACGGTCTTCCGGGAAGACCTTGAGGCCGAGGGGCTATGGAAGCGGATCGGGATTCCGGCCGACCGAATCAAGCGCATGGATGAAAAGGACAATTTCTGGGCGATGGGCGACACCGGTCCGTGCGGTCCGTGTTCCGAAATCCTGATCGACCAGGGGGAGGCAGCCGCCGGCGCTCCGCATGACTGTAGGGGAGTTGGGTGTGACTGCGATCGGTATTTGGAGATCTGGAATCTCGTCTTTATGCAATTCATAAGGGATACCGAGGGCCGGCTTACGCCGCTTCCCAAGCCCAGCATCGACACGGGGATGGGCCTTGAGCGGATCGCGGCCGTGACCCAGGGGGCGCTCTCCAATTATGACACGGACCTTTTCCTTCCCATACTGAAGACCGTTTCCGAGATGACCGAGCTTGATCTGGTTGCGGTGCGCAAGGGCATGCCAGGACGGGTGGTCGCGGACCACATCCGCGCCATCACGTTTCTGATCAGTGACGGGGTGTTGCCTTCCAACGAAGGCCGGGGATACCTTCTGAGGCGGGTGATCCGGCGCGCCGCGCGATACGGGAAAGAGCTCGGGCTGAACGAGCCGTTTCTCTACAAACTTTCCGGGACGGTGGTGGATACGATGGTGTCGACCTATCCCGAGCTGGCCCGCACACGGACGGTCGTGGCCCAAGTGACGCAAGGCGAGGAAGCACGTTTTATCCAGACCTTGAATCAGGGCGTGGGCCTTTTCAAGGAGGTGATGGCCAAGGTGAAGGCCGCAGGCCAGTCGGTCATTCCGGGCAGTGAGGCCTTCCGGCTGTATGATACCTATGGTTTCCCGCTGGACATCGCGATGGATATGGCGCGCGACGTCGGTCTTCGTATCGACGAGGCCGGCTATCAGGCGGCGATGGCCGATCAACGAGACCGGGCGAGGAAATCCTGGGTGGTGAAGGAAGTGGCGCCCTATTATAGCGAGGCCTCCTCCAGGCTGGGGCTGACCGAGTTTGTGGGATACGACAGCCTGGAAGAGGAGATTCGTCTCATCGGGATCCTAAAGGACGGAAATCCGGTGGGAAAAGCGGTGTCCGGTGAAACGGTTGAGTTGGTCTTCGACCGAACCCCGTTTTACGGCGAATCGGGCGGACAGGCCGGCGATCAAGGGCTGCTGGAGCATCCCAGCGCGCTGGCAGAGATCCATGCCACGATCAAACCGGTGCCGGGATTTTTTGTCCATCAAGGGAAGGTTACTCAGGGGGAAATCGTGGAGGGGGAGACCTACCGGGCGGTCGTGAATCCGGCAGCGCGATGGGGGGCGGCAAGAAACCATACCGCCACGCATATCCTTCATTCGACGCTGCGTGAAGTTCTGGGCGAGCATGTCAAACAGTCCGGCTCGCTTGTGACACCGGACCGTCTCCGGTTTGATTTCGGTCATTTCAAGCCGTTGACCGCGCAGGAGATCAAACGGATCGAAACCCTCGTGAATGAACGCATTCGCGAAGACGATCCGGTGGAAACACAGGTGATGGATTTTCAGGAGGCGGTTCGGGCCGGCGCGCTGGCTTTCTTCGACGACAAGTACGGAGACCGCGTCCGCGTGGTGCGCATCTCGGACTTCAGTAAAGAGCTCTGCGGCGGGACGCATTGCCATGAAACCGGCCAGGTCGGATTGTTCAAACTCGTGCAGGAGGGCAGTATTGCGGCCGGCGTTCGACGGATCGAGGCGTTGACGGGCGAGATGGCGTATCTTTATGTCCGGAAGCAGGAGGAAGACATCCGGGAGGTCGCGGCCCTGCTGAAAGTCCAGCCGGCCGAGGTGGTCGAAAGAACGCGGCGGCTATTGGCCCAGATGCGCGAGCGCGAAAAGGAGATGGATCAGCTTAAAGGACGGGCGGCCGGCAGTCAGGCGGAGGACATTGCGTCCGAGGCCCGAAAAGTGAGCGGGGTCATTGTTCTGGCCAAGCGCCTTCAGGACGGGCTGGAGCCGAAGGATCTCCGGGCGTTTATGGATACGTTGCGAAACCGGTTAAAAACGAATTATATCGCCGTGGTGGCTTCGGCATCGGCCGATCGAAGCAATGCGTTTCTGATTACAGCCGTTTCCGCGGATCTGACGGGGCGGTTTAACGCGGGCGAGATCGCGAAAGAAATCGCCGGGATTGTAGGCGGCTCCGGCGGGGGGCGTCCGGATATGGCCCAGGCCGGCGGGAAAAATATATCGAAACTTCCGGAGGCTTTGGCCCGCGTATATGAGATCGTGGAAAAAGCGCGGCCGTAAGCGGTATAATATATTTAAAGAGTTGCAGGTAGGAGGCGACGATGATGGTCAAGATGATGAAAAAGATGGTAATGGCCGGCCTAGGGGTCGAGGCAAAGGCGCGGGAGACCTGGAAGGATCTGGTTCGGAGGGGGGAAGAGAATCAAAATGACTACGCCAAAAAAGTGAAGGAACGCGTCGCGGGCCTGGAGAAAGACCTGAAAGAGTTGGAAAAAAAGGAACGCGACTTGGTCGATCGGGTGATGGCCAAGCTGCCCATCGCCACCAAGGCGGACCTGGATCGTCTGGAAAAGAAGATCCAGGAGCTGTCGGCCAAATTTAAGAGCGTGTAAGATGCCGGCATCCGGGAAACGCATCTTGGCTCTTGATCTGGGCGCGAGCCGGATCGGCTTGGCCGTCAGCGATGAACTGGGCTGGACTGCCCAAGGTCTTCCCACGCTGGAGCGGGTCGGACCTAAAAAAGATTTCGAAAAGCTCCGTGATATTGTGGCTCAATATCAGATCCAGAAACTGGTCGTGGGCCTTCCCCGAAACATGAACGGCAGTCTTGGACCCCAAGCCAACCTCGTTCTGGAATTTATCGAACAGTTGAAGACCAAGCTGAAACTGGATGTCATCCCTTGGGATGAACGGCTCACCACACAGGCGGCCGAGCGGGTTCTCCTCGAGGCTGACCTGAGTCGCGCCAAACGCCGGAAGAAGGTGGATCAGGTCGCGGCCGTACTGATCCTGCAGGGTTATCTAGACCGCGGTCGCGGCCTGCTTCAAACGGCCAGCCAACCCGAGGCGTGATGACAGCGGCGATACAAAAACGGATCGGTCGCACGGCGATCCTGCTTCTTCTTATCGGGACGGCCCTCCTGTTCGTGGTCGTGCAGGAGGGGACTTTTCTCTATATCCCCCCCGATCGGGAGCGGGTTCAAAAAGTGGTGGAGATTCCGGAGGGATCAACGCTCCGGGAGACCGCCCGGCTGCTCTTTCAGAACGGATTGATCACCAGCGTGAACTCGTTTGTGGTGGTCGGCAAGCTCTTGGCGATCGAGCGGCATATCATTCCGGGTGAATACGCCTTTCATACGCAGATGCTCCCGTTGGAGATCATCGGGCTGATCAAAAGCGGCCGGGTGGTCCAGTATGAGATGACGATCCCGGAAGGTTCAACCCTAGCCCAGATCGGGCGTCTGGCCGAAGAGAAACATCTGGCTCGGTATGAAGAGTTCGTCCAACGGGCAAACGATCCGGTCTTTATTCAATCGTTGGGCTATACCGTCGATTCGCTGGAAGGCTACCTCTGTCCGGAGAGCTATTATTTTTCCAAGCGGGTCGGGAGCGACGGAATCCTGCGGGCCATGGTCAAGCAGTTCGAGACGGTCTACAGCCCGGAGATGGAGAGACGGGCGGAGGAGATCGGGATGACGAAGCAAGAGGTCGTGACGCTGGCCTCGATCATCGAGAAAGAAACCTCGGTGGAGATTGAGCGTCCGATGGTCTCGGCCGTTTTTCACAATCGGATCCGTAGAAAAATTCCATTGCAGAGCGACCCCACCGTTATTTACAGCCTTCCGCATTTCAACGGCAACCTGACCCGGAAGAATCTACGAATTCATTCTCCGTATAATACGTATCGGATCAAGGGACTCCCGCCGGGGCCGATTGCCAATCCCGGCAAGGAGGCGCTTTGGGCGGCGCTCTACCCGGCGGCGGTGGAATACCTCTATTTTGTCTCCAAGAATGACGGGACGCATTACTTCTCAAAAACGCTGGCCGAGCACAATCGTGCCGTGCAGAGATACCAAAAACGGCGGGTGGCAAAAACCACGTAAGGAATCGGATGTTTTCTAACGCGGGGGAGCTGGCCGGAATGATCGATCATACGCGTCTGGCTCCGGACACCACGCCGGCGGACATCCGTCGTGCGTGCGAGGAGGCTCGGCGATACGGTTTTTCGTCGGTTTGCATCCCGCCCTGTTATGTCGAAGAGGCCGTTCGTGGACTCGATGGATCGAAGGTGGCCGTTTGCACCGTCATCGGATTTCCGATGGGGTATCAATCCCTATCGGTGAAGATCCTCGAGGCGATGGAGGCCGTCAAGCAAGGAGCGACCGAACTGGATCTGGTCATTCATCTGGGAGCCGTTAAAACGGGGAATGCCGACGCGGTCCGGACCGAGGTGACCCAAATCCGGAATGCGGCTTCCGGGGCGCGGCTCAAAGTGATTCTCGAGACCGGGTATCTCACCCGCAAGGAGATGATTTCGGCCTGCCGCTGGAGCCGGGAGGCCGGAGCCGTTTGGGTCAAGACCTCGACCGGATTCGGTCCCAAGGGAGCCACGGCGGCCGATGTCCGTCTGCTCAAGAAGGCGGTCGGTGAGGGCGGCTTTGTCAAAGCGGCCGGAGGAATCCGCGACCTCAAGACCCTAGAGACGATGGTCCGGGCCGGGGCCTCACGAATCGGGACGAGTCGCGGCGTCGAAATCCTGAAAGAGTACCAGCGCGAACCGGATCGAGCATGATTCCCAAAAAAGTATCCATGGAAGCCTTGACGGCGTCCGACCGACAGGCACTGGACTCTCTGATGGCCCAGCTTCGGAAGCTGTACGCGGAACGCCTCAAGCAGGTGATCCTCTACGGCTACAAGAGCCGCGGGGAGCGGGGCTCGGATCTGGATATCCTGGTCGTGATCGAGGGAGTTACGGACCGGTTTGTTGAGATGACCCGGATCCATCGAATCACCGGCCCGATCACGGTGGACGAGGATATCCTGATCACGGCCATTCCGGTCGACGCAGCATATCTCGAACAACATCGCGAGTCCTCGTTCTTTGCCGGGATCCTTCAGGATGGGATTACCTTATGAATCCGGGGAACGCCTCCGTCAATATTGAGACCAAGCTAAAGGAAAAGGGGATCGTTCTTCCAACGGCCCCAAAACCGGTGGCGAATTATGTTCCGGCCGTTCGAGCCGGAGAACTGCTTTTCACGAGTGGCGTGCTGCCGATGAAGGAGGGGAAGCTGGCCTACGAAGGAAAACTGGGAAAGGATCTCACGGTGGAACAGGGTCAGGACGCGGCCCGGCTGGCGTTGCTCAATGCAGTAGCCATCGTGAAGCAGGAAACGGGAAGCCTCGACCGCATCGTCCGGGTCATCCGGCTGACGGGGCATGTCGCCTCGGCGCCGGGGTTCGTGCAGCAACCCACGGTGCTAAACGGGGCGTCGGATTTACTCGTCGCGATATTCGGCGAGGGCGGCCGCCACACCCGCGCGGCACTAGGCGCGGCCGAGTTGCCGTTGAACAGCCCGATAGAATTGGAATTAATCGTACAGATTCGTTTGTAGGGGCGATTCATGAATCCGTGCAGCGAGCAACATCCCCAGCTGTGAAGGCGGGGTTAGCGAGCGAATCAAAATACGCATTTTCACCCTGGATCGATGCATCCCCGGCTGGAAGGCCGGAGTTCTTCAATCGCCCTCACTGCTCCGGCGGTGGCTTATTGATTCGGATGTTCGCTCTCGCACGAAGCCGGCTGAGATAGTCCTTTAGCTTCAGGTTTGCCTTTTCCCCGATTAAAAGGTCTTGAATCGCCTTTCGGGTTTCCTCCGGATTTTCACCTTTGTACCCTTCGCTATGGTCCTGCAAGTAGCGGTCGATCTCTTCCGGGGTGACGAACACAAAGAACTGGATCCGTTGTTCGATAAGTTTATTGACGGTCAGCTGTTGAGAGAGTTGTTGTTCGATCTCGGCGTCTGAAAGGGATAAACGGGCCTTGAGCAGCTCGAATGTTTCAGGGCGCCCAAACCGGAGCTGGAGCTTTTTGTAGGCGTGATCCACCTCCTCGGCTGAGGGCGGAGGAATCTCGAGTTTTTTGGCCTCGGCCAGGAGCAGTTTTTGATCGATAAGGTCATTTAGTGCAGTCGTGTCGTCTGTGCCTCGTTTTTCCACAAACACCTCCCGGTATTTCTGGACGTCGCTGAGGGTGATCACCTCATTGTTTACGACGGCCATAATCCGATCGGCGATGATCGCCGGAGCCGGCGAGGGACAAGCCAGAACAAAACAGAAAATCCCGGTCGGGATCAGGGTGTCGAGTCGCATACGGTGTAGACGGTAGCATAAACAAGGTGCGCGATCAAATTGGAACGGTTGGGCGAGTTGTGGCAATTGACAAAAAAGTCCTGACCGACGATAATACGCCCTGCTCACCCGAATCTTCAATAACGGAAGGAACAGAAATGGCCTATTCCAAAGAGAAGGACAAGCTGATCGAAGTGATTGGGACCGTGGAAGGTCCGCGGTCGAACATCGAAGTGGCGATCTTTTCCTACGACGGCGCATCACCGAAAATCGCCGTCACCCGGTTTTCGGAGCGGGAAAACGGCAGCCGCGGCTTTCAGAATCTCGGCCGTTTGACGCGTGAAGAAGCCGAGGGACTTCTGCCCTTACTGAAGACCGCGATCGGCAAACTTTAGCCGTGTTCAAGACCCGGAGGGGCAGGGCGGAGCTTTTTCTTTTTGCAACCACCTTCATCTGGGGCGGCACCTTCGTCGCGGTTAAACTGGGCCTGGGAGATCTATCGCCGGTGCTCTTCGTGGCCCTTCGCTTTTCGCTGGCCGCGCTGGTTCTCCTCTCATTCAGCCCCACTCGAATCCTGAGAATCGATCGGGTCTTGATCTGGAAGGGAAGCCTGCTCGGATCGCTCCTGTTTCTCGGGTTCGCCCTCCAGACCGTCGGGTTGACGGACACCACGGCTTCAAAATCGGCCTTCATCACGGGCTTGATGGTGATCTTCACACCGTTCTTTCAATTCGCGATCGAGAAACGAGCCCCGAAATTCGCGAATCTCGCCGGTGTCGCGATCGTCACGGCCGGACTTTGGTTCCTGACCTCACCGCCCGGCGGAAGTCCTTCCCTCACCGGTATTACGCGGGGGGATGCACTCACGTTGCTGTGCGCCGCGGTGTTTGGTTTGTACATCGTTATGCTCGACCTCTTCTCCAAGGGCGCTGAGGCCCTTCCATTGACGTTCCTCCAGATGCTCACTCCGGCGGTGCTGGGGTGGCTGACACTTCCCTTGCTCGAGACGCCGGTCTGGCATCCCACCACGAACGCGATCGCCGTTCTGCTTTTTTGCGCGCTTCTGGGAAACGTCCTGAGCAACTACGTCCAGACCCGATATCAGCGGGATACGACGCCGACACGGGCCGCGATCATCTTTACGATTGAACCGCTGTGGGCCTCGATCTTGGGTTATTGGATGCTTCGAGAAGTGATTGGATACGGGGGGATGGCGGGCGGCGCAATGATCATCGCCGGGATCTTGGTCTCGGAGCTTTCGGATACTGCGCATTCTCAGTCAACCTCAAAATAATCTCCCATTCCTTCTTTGAGACCGGCTGAACTGAGAGACGGCCGTTACGGAAAAGAACCATATTTTTGAGTCCCGGCGTTTTTCGAATCGTTTCAATCGGGATGACGGACGAAAAGGCCTTCACGAACTTCACGTCCACCCGGTACCAGATTGGATGATCCGGGCGGCTTTTGGGGTCATAATGAACATCCTTTGGATCGAAGGCGGTGTCATCCGGGTATCCTTGCTTCACCACCTTTGCAATCCCAGAAATCCCACTTGGATTGGCATTGCTATGGTAAAACAGCACTCCGTCTCCCACTTTAACGGTGTCTCTGAGGTAATTCCTGGCCTGATAATTCCTTACTCCGTCCCAATAAGTCACCTGACATGTTTTGAGATCCTGGATCGAGAAGACGTCCGGTTCGGACTTCATTAACCAGTAGGAGGGGTTTCGGCTCATTTACTCCGGCGTGATTTTCGCGTTTTCGAGGATCACCTTGTAGGTGTAGCCGGCCCCGAAGTCCTTGTCCGTATCCAAGATACCTGAGATGGTAACCTTCTCGCCGATCTTCACCGCCTGTTGAGAGGTGACGGTCAGATCGTTCGCGCCCTCCTTCCCGGTCCCGTCCTGGATATGGAGGAAGTTCCTTCCCATGATGCCGGGGGTGAACTTGACCACTTTGCCGCGGACTTGGACTTGTTTTCCCTTCATGGTTTCGCGGTCGGCATAAATCTGTTCCACGGTCTTGATCTCGTTCGAGCCGGCTTGTGTTTGACGGACCGGCGGTTTCGACGTTGCAGGTTTGTCGGAGGAAGCGTCTTTTCCGAGGACCTTGACCGATGAGGTGAAGATAATCGAGTCGAATGTCCGGTTCAGCGTGGGGCTGAAGAAACTTATCATCTCCGAGCCGGGCGCGACATCCACCTGATCGCCGACCGTCAGTTCCATTTGGGGCACCGCCGCCCAATACCGGCTGCCTTTTGTCTCGACTTCAAGGTAGGTGTACGAACCCGCATTCATCGTGGTAACCACGACGCCGACTCGATCGAATGCGACGGCCGTTCCCGGCCCGACCATCGTGGCCGCGCCTAGGGCCGAAAAAAGGATCAGAATCGCTTTCATGGAGGTCCTCCGTTTAGATGAGGGGGGCAACTTACATTCCCATGATGTGATAGCCGGCATCGACGTAGATGACTTCGCCCGTGACACCGCTGGCCAGATCGCTGACGAGATAGAGGGCCGTGCCCGCGACTTCTTCGGCCGAGATGTTTCGCCGCAAAGGCGCCTTGGCCTCAACGTGATGAAGCATATCCAGAAAACCCGAAATGCCGGCCGAGGCGAGCGTCCGGATCGGCCCGGCCGAGATCGCATTGATGCGGATCCCTCTCGGCCCCAGATCGGCTGCGAGGTAGCGGACGCTGGCCTCCAGTGCGGCCTTGGCGACGCCCATCACATTGTAACGGGGGACGACTTTCTCCGCACCGTAGTAGCTGAGGGTAAGAATACTGGCCGGACGGCCTTCCATCAATGGCGCGGCATGACGGGCCAGGGCCGTGAGCGAGTAGGCGCTGACATCCTGCGCAAGTCGGAACCCGTCGCGGGACGTGCTCAGGAAGTCGGTTTTGAGGTCTTCTTTGTTGGCATAGGCGATCGCGTGCACGAGAATGTCCAGATGACCAAAGGCGGATCGGATCTGATCGAAGACGGCCTGGATCTGATCATCCTTCGTGACGTCGCAGGGAAGGATCAGTTTGGCTCCGAGGCTGTCGGCCAGCGGCCGAACGCGCTTCTCCAGCGCTTCGCCCGCATACGTGAAGGCCAGCTCGGCGCCTTCCTTGTGTAGCTTTTGCGCGATCGCCCAGGCGATGCTCTTCTCATTCGCGACGCCGAAAATAACGCCTTTCCGACCATCCAGCAGACCCATCAGTCCGTCTCCCAAGTATTCATCGTGAAGAGGAAGGAATCATACCTGAAATAGCGAAAGTTTTCAACTATCGATGGTGACGACCACCATGGGATTAGAAGGGGGTTATCGATCCGGCCAGGACATTCAGAAGTGAATGCTGAAGCTCATGGCCCCGCCTTAGCGGCAGCTAATTTCATTTTGTTTCGATCTTCACCACCACCGTTCCCGCGATCCTATCATGCAGTGCGCGTTTGGCGGGTGGGACCGCGGCGAGGAGGAAGCCGATGCCGAGGGTAAAGACATCTAAGTTATAGCAGAGCGTGCGGCCGAGGGCGCGGAGCCACGAGACAGATTGGCCGTTGGTCGTCACGACACGGATGCCGAGCGCCATTTTGCCTGGCGTCTGGCCGCCGTACCACGTGAAAAATGAAAAGTAAACAAAAAAGAGAAGAGACCAGATTCGGGTGTGCAACTCGGCCCAGTCCATAAGCGATTCCGATAAATTGCCGGGAAAGTTCAGAGACTGAGCCATCGCCAGTTCTTCGGCAACGGCACCGAGCCAAAGGAAAAGGAGCGTGATCCACTGCAGCAGGATAAGATCGATGATGAAGCCTGCGGTCCGTCGCCAAAAACCGGCTTTATCCCTTACCGAGACGGCCTCCAACTCGGCGGCGGGATCCTTGATCGGCTGTTCCGGAAACAGGGGCCAGGGGTTTTCCGCGTTTTGCGTGGTTGGTTGAGGCGAGCTATGTTCCATCCATCACCTCCGGGTTTCCAATTCATATTGGAGGATGGCCAGAACGGCCAGCCCGGCCGTTTCGGCTCGAAGAATCCGCGGGCCCAACGATACGGAAATCCAACCGGTTTCGCGTGCCTTTTCAACTTCAGAAGGGGTAAGACCTCCCTCGGGACCGATTAGAACGATCATCGAGTTGTTCCATTGCCCTGCAGGGCAATGGAGGTTAGGTTCCGCTAACACCACCTTTAGCGATGGTTTTTGTTCCTGCTCCCACGGTATCAGTTTCAGCGAGACGTCCGGAGGATTTTTTAACAACGCATCCAAAGAGACCACGGTCCTGACCATGGGGATATCTGATCGGCCGCACTGCTGCGAAGCCTCTTTCGCAATCTTCCGCCATCGGCCTATTTGGTGAGCTTCCCGTTCGGTCCGAGGCCGGGCAATCGTCCGTTCGGTCACGACCGGGAAAATAGCGGTAACTCCCAGTTCGGTCGCCTTTTGAACAACCCAGTCCATCTTATCGCCTTTCAGGACGGCCTGGGCCAGGAAAATAGACGGTCCGGACGGTGGGGGTTTTTCGTCCTTTTGAAGGATATTCGCGACGATCTTATGCTTCGTAACCTGTGTCAGCTCAGTGCGGTACCGGGCCTGTTTTTCGTCCACGAGCTCAATGGTTTCGCCCGTCTCGGACCGAAGAACGTCTCTCAGATGATGGGCCAGGTCGCCAGTCAGGATGATCTGGTTATTATGTATTGATTCGGACTGGATGAAGTAGATTGGCATTGAAGGGTCCACTTAGAAGTAGTGGGCGATTCGCGAACCGCCCCTTCGAGATTATGGACGAGGGTTTTATTCAAAAATGTTCTTGACCTTCTCTAAGAGTCCTTCTTCGGCTGCGACGGGATCCCCGCTCACCTTGGAGAACTCTTCGAGAAGCTCGCGCTGTCGGGCGGTCAGCTTCGTCGGAATCGTGACATGAACCGTCACCCGTTCATCGCCGATTCCGTGACCATTGATATTCGCGACGCCAAGGCCTTTGAGACGGAAGACGCGCCCGCTCTGGGTGCCAGCGGGGATTTTCAGGTGAGTCTTGCCCTTGAGCGTGGGAACCTCAATCCTGGCGCCTAACGCGGCTTGGCCGATGCTGATCGAAACCTCACAGAGCAGGTCGTCAGCCTCGCGTGTGAAGACGGGATGGTCCTTCACGGTCAGGACCACATACAAATCCCCCGGCGGGCCGCCATTTGACCCCGGCTCTCCCTCCCCGCTCAATCGCAGGCGGGTGCCGGTCTCAACCCCGGCCGGGATCTTGACCGCCAGCGTCTTGTCATGATGGATCTGTTTCCTCCCGTGGCATTTCGGGCAGGGGTCCGAGATGATCCGGCCATCCCCGTTGCAATGGCCGCAGGATCGGCTGATGGTGAAGAAACCCTGTTGGAAACGGATCGAGCCGGCGCCGTTGCAGGTCGGGCAGGTCCGAATCCCGCCGGACGATTTCGCGCCGGTCCCACGGCACTCGGAACAGGTCTCCCATTTTGGGATCCGGATCTTTGCCTCTTTTCCGAAGACGGCCTCCTCGAAATCGATCTGAAGATTGTAGCGAAGGTCTGCGCCACGTTCCGGCCGGGCCCGCGTTCGACCGGTCGCGCCGCCGAAAAAGTCCTCGAAGATGTCGCCAAAGATGTCGCCGAAGCCACCCCGTCCGAAGTCAAATCCACCCATTCCCTCGGTTCCGGCTCCGGCATGGCCGAAGGTGTCGTAGCGATGGCGCTTCTGCGAATCGCTCAACACTTCGTAGGCCTCGTTGATCTCTTTGAATTTCTCCTCGGCCGGTTTGCTTCCCGGATTCCGGTCCGGATGGTACTTCAGTGCCATCTGGCGGTAGGCCTTCTTCAGTTCCTGCTCCGAGGCGTCGCGTTTGACGCCGAGGATTTCATAATAGTCGCGCTTGGCCAACGATCAATTCTCCTAAATGCCCGGGGTCGTAATTAAGGGGACGACGGAATGGATGAATATCCCCTTATCCTGTGTTACGTTCCTTCCTTATTATCTTTTTTGGTTTCTTCAAACTCGGCGTCAACCGCGCCCTCTTCCGTCGGCTTGGCCGAGGGTCCTCCGGCCGCGCCTGAAGGCCCCTCTCCTTGAGAACCCGGGCCGGCCTGCGCACCCGCCGACTGCGAAGATGAATGCTTGTACATCTCTTCCGCCACCTTGTGAGAGGCCTTGGTGAGCTCCTGCAACGCGTTCCGAATGGTGGTGGTCTCGTTGGTTTCGATTGCCTTCTTTGTCGCCGCGATTTTTTCGCGGATGTCATTCCGTTCGGCCGGGGCGACCTTGTCACCCAGCTCGGTGAGTGTTTTCTCAACGGTGTAGATCATGCTATCCGCTTCATTCTTCACCTCGGCCAACTCCCGCTTTTTCTTATCCTCCTCGCTTCGAGCGTGGGCTTCCTTCACCATCCGGTCGATCTCCTCCTTGGTCAATCCGCTGGAGGCCGTGATCCGGATGGACTGCTCTTTACCGGTCGCCATATCTTTGGCCGAGACATGGACGATGCCGTTGGCGTCGATATCGAAGGTCACCTCGATCTGTGGAACGCCCCGGGGAGCCGGTGGAATTCCGACAAGATCGAAGCGTCCGAGCGTCTTGTTATCACCAGCCATTTCCCGTTCGCCCTGCAAGACGTGGATGCTGACCGCGGTCTGGTTGTCCGATGCGGTTGAGAAGGTCTGGCTTTTCCGAGTCGGGATGGTCGTATTCCGCTCGATCAGTTTGGTGAAGACGCTTCCCAAGGTTTCGATCCCCAACGAGAGCGGCGTGACGTCCAACAGCAGAACATCTTTCACCTCGCCCTTGAGCACCGCGCCTTGAATTGCAGCCCCGACCGCCACCACTTCATCCGGATTCACCCCCTTGTGGGGGTCTTTGCCAAAAAATGACTGGACGACCTGCTGAACCTTGGGCACCCGAGTCATTCCACCGACCAGCACGATCTCATGAATGTCCTGAGCCGTCAGGCCGGCATCGGTCATCGCCTTTCGGCAAGGCTCGATTGTTTTCTGGATCAGCACGTCCACTAATTGCTCGAGCTTCGATCGGGTGAGCTTCACGACCAGATGCTTGGGACCGCTGGCGTCCGCGGTGATGAATGGAAGATTGATCTCGGTCTCCTGCGAGGAGGACAGCTCAATTTTGGCCTTCTCGGCGGACTCCTTCAGTCGCTGGAGTGCCATCTTGTCCTTTCGAAGGTCGATCCCCTGGTCCTTATTGAATTCCTCGATCAACCAATCCATGATTCGAAGATCGAAATCGTCTCCCCCGAGGTAGGTGTCTCCGTTGGTGGCCTTAACCTCGAACACCCCTTCACCAATCTCGAGGATCGAGATATCGAAGGTCCCGCCGCCCAAATCGTACACCGCGATCCGCTCGTCTTTTTTCTTATCCAGGCCGTAGGCCAGCGAAGCGGCCGTCGGCTCGTTGATGATCCGAAGGACGTTCAGCCCGGCGATGGCGCCGGCGTCTTTTGTCGCCTGCCGCTGGCTGTCGTCAAAATAGGCCGGTACGGTGATGACCGCTTCGGTCACCTTTTCGCCCAAATAATCCTCCGCGGTCTGCTTCATTTTCTGAAGGACCATGGCCGAGATCTCGGCCGGGCTATATTTCTTACCGCGGACTTCCACATGGGCATCACCGTTGGCGGCCTCCACGATCTTGTAGGGGAGACGTTTCATCGCGGCCTGGACCTCGGAAGAGCGGAATTTCCGCCCGATTAGACGCTTGATCGAGAAGATGGTGTTCTCCGGATTTGTAATGGCCTGCCGACGCGCGATCTGGCCAACCAGCTGCTCGCCCTTGTCCGTGAAGGCCACGACGGACGGTGTGATCCGGCTTCCTTCCGCGTTGGGAATAACCACGGGGTCTCCGCCGGACATGATCGCCACGCAGGAAAATGTTGTTCCCAAATCGATACCGATGACCTTACCCATTGTAAACCTCCTCGCTATAAGTGCGGATCAAAAATATATACCGATTTCAGTGTGCGAAACATTAGGAATGCTCTTTGTTCTCCTCGCCGTCCGGTTTTTCCTCGGACGTTGACCGGGACGGTTTCCGGGCCACGGCCACCATGGACGGCCGAATTACGCGCTCATGGTATAAATAGCCCTTTTGTAGTTCCACCGCGACATGGTTCTCTGGATGCTCGTTCGTGTCGAGGTAGGTTACAGCCTGGTGGCAGCTGGGATCAAAACTTTCGCCGACGCTGGCAATTGGTGTCACCCCGAATTTCTTCAGAACGTCCAAAAATTGCCGATAGGTCAATTCCACCCCCTCGATCCAGGGGGATCGTTCCGAGGAGTCTTTGACATGGCTTAAAGCCCGCTCCAGATTGTCCAGCACCGGCAAGAGTTCCCTGAGGAGCTTTTCATTCGCATATCGAAGCTGCTCCATTTGATCCCGAGCCGTGCGCTTTTTGTAGTTTTCCATCTCGGCAAAGACGCGGAGGTGTTTCTCCTGGGCCGCCTTGAGATCGTTGTTTTTTTGTTCCAATTCGGTTTTCATAGCATGAATTTCCTGTTCAAGCGATGTCGGCTCTGCCGTATTCGAACCCGATGAGGGTTCGTTCGTTTCGGAAGGTTCTGTATCGGGTTCGGGGTTCGTGTTGGGTTCTTCCATGCGACGCTCCATAATAAACTCAGTCCTGATCCAATAGTCGACTGAGTACTTTAGCGGTATGATCGACTAACGGAATAACACGGGAGTATTCCATCCGTGTGGGCCCGATCACACCCAGGGTCCCTCCGATATCGTCGCCGCTTCGATAGCTGGCGACGACCAGGCTGAAATCCTCGATCCCGGGAAGGCTGCTCTCGGAACCGATGAAGATCCGAACTCCCTCCGTATCCAGACAATTGTTTAAGAGCCTTAGGATAACGGCCTTTTCTTCGAAGGTTTTAAAAAGCGCCTTCATCTTCTCCAGGTTTTCGGTGAACTCCGGAAGGTTCAGGATATTCGAAGTTCCCACGACGTAGAGTTCTTCTTCCGGTTGCCCTGCCAGGGCCTTCTGGCCGAGCTCGGAGGCTTTCTGGAGCAGGCGGTTGTACAGATCTTTCTCCGCCTCCATCTCTTTGAGGAGGCGGCTTCGAATTTCATCCAGGCTCAGGCCGCTAAACTTTTCGTTGAGGAAGGCGCTGATCCGCGTCAGGTCTTTCTGGGTCAATTCCGGATCCACGTCGATCATCCGGTGTTGAACCAGCCCGTCTCTGGATACCTGGACCGTCAATGCATGACCCTTTCGCACGAGAATAAATTCCAAGCGATCCAGCCGAGCCTTGGATGTCTTCGGGGCCAGGACGATGCCGGCGTAATGGGAGAGAAGCGAAAGCATCCGGGTTGTCTCTTGGAGAAGCGCATGAGGATCTTCCCGCTTCATGGCGAGAAAGGTCCCTTCCAGATAATCTTCTTCAAAGACAGAAGGCTGATCTTCCTCCATCAGTTCATCCACGTACAGACGATATCCTTTGGACGTGGGGATACGTCCGGCCGAGGTATGAGGCTGCAACAAATAACCCATCTCCTCCAACTCGGCCATGATATTTCGGATCGTAGCCGGACTCAAGCCAAATGAGAACTTTTTGGTTACAGTCTGCGACCCGATCGGGGAGGCCCTCTCAATATAAGACATAACAATGGCGTTTAAAACTTTCCGATTTCTTTCGTTCAGTTCCATTCGATATACCCAGGTTTAGCACTCAACCATTTAGAGTGCTAATAGCTTATCAAGATTTAATCGTGTTGTCAATAGAGCCTCTTCGGCCTTTTTTCTTGTTTCTTTCATATAGGATTTGAAGCCCCTCCAGCGTTAAAAAGGGCCGAACCTCGTCGATCGTCTTTGTCTCGGGCAGAATCAACCGGGCCTGGCCGCCGGTCGCGATGACTTTGGCTCGGGACTCCAGCTCTTTATTCATCCTTGTGACCATCGCATCCACAAGCCCCGCGTAACCGTAGAGCATGCCGGACTGCATGCTGCTGACGGTGTCCTGCCCGATGACCGACTTGGGCTTGACCAATTCCACTTTGGGGAGTTTGGAAGCCCCCTGGAAGAGGGCTTCGGCCGAGATGGTGATCCCGGGGGTGATTGCGCCGCCCAGATATTCGCCTTTCTTACTAACGGCGCAAAAGGTGGTGGCGGTTCCGAAGTCCACAATAATTACCGGCCCGCCGTAGCGTTGGTATGCCGCGACGGCATTGACGATCCGGTCGGCCCCCACGTCCCGGGGAGGCTCGTATCGGTTGATCAAGCCGGTATCCATGGCCCCATCCACGATCAGCGGGTTGGAATGAAAGTAGCGAAGGCTCGTCTCGGTAAAGATCGGGTTCAGGGGGGGGACCACACTGGACAGGATGACCCCGTCTATTCGATCAGCCCGAAGATCCTTCGCGCGAAAAAGATCCAGCAGAAGGATGCCGTACTCGTCAGAGGTTTTGGCCAAACGGGTGGCGATTCGCCAGTTCCCCTTGAGACGGCGTCCCTGAAAGACGCCCAGGACGATGTTGGTGTTCCCGATGTCAATCGCGAGCAACATGAGAGGGTCTCACATGAATGACGTCATCGGAGCGGATGATGACCTCCTCCCGATCATCCCTTCTCAAGATCAAGGCGCCTTCGGGCGTCAATCCCTCGGCGATTCCGGTCCATTCGTGGTCTTGCTCCAGGACCCTCACAGGATGTCCCAGGGTTTCGGAGCGCGTGGAATAGGAGTTCAGAATTTTTCCGGGGGGTTCGTTCTGGAAAGACCGATATTGAATTTCGAGGGTCTCCAGAACACGTTGAAGCAGCCGGATCCGATCAATCACGCGGCCCGATTCCTGCCGCAACGAACTGACGGAGTCGCGAAGCGTTTCAGGGAGCGTTTCGCAAAGGAGATTGACATTAACCCCGATTCCTAGAACGAGGTATCGGATCCGCCCCTTTTGGACGACGCTTTCCAGGAGAAGACCGGCGACCTTTTTATGGTGAATGAGAAGATCATTGGGCCACTTCAGGCGAGCCGGCAAACCCGCGGTTTGTTCGATGGCAAGGGCTACGGCGTTGGCGGCGGCCAATGTCCATAAACCGACGCGCCGGGGATCGCCGCCTGGTCGGAGGATGATCGAGAAGTAAAGGTTGACGTCCGGGGGCGAGATCCAGTGACGGCCCATCCGGCCCCTTCCCCGGGTTTGGGTATTGGCAAGGACCACGGTGCCCTCGGGCGCGCCCTTTTCCGCCAACGCGTGAGCGGCAGCATTGGTTGACTCGGTCCTGTCATAGACATGCAGCGTTTTCCCGAGCAGCTCCGTCTTCAGCCCGGATCGGATCGTATCCGGGGTCAGCTGCTTCGAGCCGAAAGCCTGCGAAGTCATCGGGTACCCTTTGAAGGAGTGATATCCATACTCAAGTCCACGGCGGATGCCGAATGGGTGAGGGCGCCGATGGAAATAAAATCAACACCCGCCGCGGCGATCTCGCGCACGATGTTCAACTGAACGCCCCCGGATACCTCGGTTAAGGCTCGACCGTTAATCAACGAGACGGCCTCTTTCAATTGGGGAATCGTCATATTGTCTAGGAGGATAATATCGACCTTGGCCGAGAGTGCATCTTCGACCTCCTTCAGGTTCGTCGCTTCCACTTCAACTTTAAGACCGCGAGGCGGCTTCCGGTGGGTCATTTGGACTGCGCGCTTCAGGCTTCCGGCTAATGCGATATGGTTGTCTTTAATCAGGATTCCGTCGCTTAAATTCATCCGGTGATTTCGGCCGCCGCCCAATCGAACGGCGTACTTTTCCAGCTCTCGAAGTCCCGGTGTGGTTTTTCGCGTGTCAAGAATCGTCGCTTTTGTCCCCCGGACCATCTCAACAAACTGCGCTGTAAGCGAAGCGATGCCCGAGAGGCGTTGGAGAAAATTGAGAGCCACCCGCTCTCCTTTTAATAGAGAACGACCGTCACCCACGATGTGGGCAATCTCCGTTCCGGATTGGACTCGATCTCCCTCCTGCGCAAGGGATTTGAACTTGAGTTTCGAATCCACCTTCTTAAAAACGGCCTCGGCCATGGGCAGACCGGCCAGAATTGCTTCCTGTTTTGCTCGAATCACGGCCTCGGCCTTGATCGCTTTTGGAAAAAGCAGGCGGGTGGTCACATCGCCGGAGCCGAGGTCTTCCTTAAGCGCGCGCTCGACGATGCCGTGGAGGATGTTAGGCCGTGCGATCATAGGTTGCGGTCCTTGAGTAAATCCGCAATTTTGCGAAGTTGCTCTGAAATCATGAACACTTCTTGGCTCAGTTCGTTGCGGCGAAGATCATTTTTAGATTTGACTTCTTCCGGCGCATTTTTTTGAAATTCCGGGTCCCGCCATTTCTTATCTTCCCTCTCAAATTCAGCCTTCTTCGCGGCGAGCCTTTTCTCTAGACGAGCTTTCTCTTTGAATGGGTCTACATCCACAATGATAAAAACTTTCCCTGCGGATGTAGAGATTTCCAAGGCTCCCGATGGCATGGCGATAGATGGGCCGGCTGTAAACTCTGATAGCTTTGCAAGCCTTCGAATATCAGCTTCTCCATTGCGTAAAATGGTTTTTGCATTTTCTTCCTTGAGGGTAATTACGCCGCCTTTAAGCTGTTGCGATGGAGGGATGTTATGTTCATTTCTAATAGTTCGGACAGCGGTGGCAATACTGATAATATCATTCATCATACCTTCTAAAGCTTCATCTTCAAGAGAGCGAGAACTGGGAATCGGATAGGGAGCAACAACGATACTCTTGTCGGTTGGTGAATGAAGGATCTGCCAGAGGTCTTCGGTGATAAAGGGCATGAACGGGTGAAGAAGGCGCAACACGGTTTCAAAGACACGGATCGCAACGGTTCGGGTCCGTTCGGCCGCCGCAGCTTCAGCGCCATACAGTGTCGGCTTGATCAACTCCAGGTACCAGTCACAGAACTCATGCCAGAGGAATTGATAGAGCTCGCGTGAGGCTTCGTCAAAGCGGTAAACTTCCAGTTGGCGGTTCACCGATACCACAACCTTTTGAAGCCGGCTTAGGATCCAGCGATCCGCAAGCAGCAGCGTTGCCGGGTCCGGGAGCGGTGTCTTGAGATACGCCTTTGCCCCGTTCGGACAGTTCATGAGAAGAAATCTCGCCGCATTCCAGATCTTGTTCGCAAAATTCCGGTTTCCTTCGATCCGTTCCTCCGACAGTTTAATATCCCGTCCCGGCGAGGCCATGGAGGCCAGCGTGAAACGCAGGGCGTCTGTTCCGTACTTTTCCATGATTTCGAGCGGGTCGATGACATTGCCCTTGGACTTGCTCATCTTTTGTCCCTCGGCGTCGCGGACCAGCGCGTGTATATAGACATCCTGGAAGGGGACATCCTTCATGAAATGCAGTCCCATCATGATCATCCGAGCGACCCAGAAGAAGAGGATGTCGAAGCTCGTGACCAAGGCCGACGTGGGGTAAAAGAGTTCAAGCGCCTTCGTCTTTTGCGGCCACCCCAGGGTGGAGAACGGCCAGAGGGCCGAGGAGAACCAGGTGTCCAGTACATCCGGGTCCTGGACGAGATCGGCCGAACCGCAATGCGGGCAGCGCTCCGGCGCCGTCGCGGCGACGATCGGCGTCTTGCACTCCGGCCGGCATTGGCCGATGTCCGTTCCACGGCAGTACCACGCCGGGATCTGATGGCCCCACCAGATCTGGCGCGAGATACACCAGTCCTGGATGTTCTCCATCCAGCCGAAGTAGTTGTTCATCCAGCTTTCGGGATTTAAACGGATCCGGCCGTTTCGCACCGCTTCGATTGCCGGAGCGGCGAGAGAATTTAGGGGATCGTTCACCTTGACGAACCATTGCGGAGAGAGGAAGGGCTCGATCACCGTTTTGCAACGGTAGCATTTGCCGATCGCATGGCGATGGTCTTCGACTTTGATCAGGGAGCCGCCGGCTCCGAGGCGGCTCACGACCCGGTCCCGAGCGATGGGAACTTTGGCCCCGGCGATTTCGTGCACAAGATCCTTGTCCGCCTTGGCCTCTTCTTCAAGGACGACCGGGTTCATTTCACCGCGTCCGGTGAGCAACGAGATCCAGGGAAGGTTATGGCGCTGTCCCGCCTTTTCATCGTTGAAGTCATGCCCCGGTGTGATCTTGACCGCGCCGGTTCCAAATTCCCGATCGACCAAGATCGGGTCTCCGACGATCGGGATGCGACGGCTTGTCAGAGGAAGGAGCACGGCTTTGCCGATCAGCCTGCTGTATCGGGGGTCGTCCGGATGTACCGCGACGGCGGTGTCGCCCAGCATTGTCTCAGGGCGGGTCGTGGCGACCGTGAGAAACGCTTCAGGATCGTCGGCCAGAGGGTATTTGATATAGTACAACTTGCCCATGATTTCCTCGTGCTCGACCTCGACGTCCGACAGCGCCGTCCCGCACCTCGGGCACCAATTGATCAACCGTTCTCCTCGATAGATCAGTCCTTCCTGATGCAATCGGACAAAGACGTCTCGAACCGCGGCCGAGAGGCCTTCATCCAGGGTAAACCGCTCACGTTTCCAATCGCAAGAAGCGCCGAGCCGCTTCAGTTGAGCGATGATGGTCCTCCCCGACTGCTCCCGCCACTGCCACACCCGTCTGATAAACTCCGCGCGTCCCAGCTTTTCTCGGGAGGTGCCTTCGGCCATGAGCTGACGCTCGACGACATTTTGGGTTGCGATCCCGGCATGGTCCGTACCGGGCAGCCAGAGGGTATTTAATCCCAGCATCCGCTGCCAGCGGACGAGGATATCCTGCAGGGTGTTGTTCAGCGCATGACCTAAGTGCAGTGAACCCGTGATATTGGGCGGCGGGATCACGATCGAAAACCGCCGAGGGTTCGTCGAATTCTCGTCCGCGGCAAAGTAGCCCCGGTCGATCCAGTATCGATACCAACGATCCTCGACCTCACGAGGATTATAGGGTTTGTCGAAACGGGTTGGATCCGATTGATTAGTGTTCTCAGCCATGGGCCGTAAATCTTAACACGAAGATTGGAGAGAGGGCAAGCGAAGCCTAATCAAGATCTCTTGACAATTTTGAGGAGCAACGGTTAAATAGGCGCTCGAAGTGAATCAACCGAATAGGAGAACAGTCCATGCCACGAGGGCGCGAAGTTGATCGTGAACTGAGAAGAAAGTACCGAAAAAAAGCACGGAAGCTGAAAGCCAAACGACAGGCGCAGATGAAAGCGGGGCGAGGGAAAGGGAGAAAGTAGAAAGTCAGGCTGGTTTATCCGTCTTGAGTTTCTCGAGCTCCTCTTTGATGAGCGTCTCGGCTAAGGACGGAACAACGTCCCACGCGACCTTTTCGAGGATCTCCTTGGCCAGTTTGGAGACAAGCTTCTCGAGCATTTCCTGAGGAACCTCACCGCTGGGTGGCGGCTGGGCCTGATCACCGGGGGGCTGGATGGCGGTCGGCGGAGCAGCAACGGTCTCCGGCTCTACGGAAGGCTGAGGAGAAGTCACCTCGGGAATGGGGGGGATCACAGCGGGCGTTGACGGTGCCGGCAGTTCGACCGGGGAGGCCGATGGTATTGGGTCTGCCGAAACGGAGGGCGTCGGCGGCGATAAAGGCGGAGGCGGCGTTCGCAGCCCGATCACGGTTTGTGAATCCTCCAAAGCGGGTGTTGGGTGGGCCGCGGAAGTCTCCGACGGTTCTTTCGGGGGTTCCGGTAGAACCGGTGCAGGGGGCGTGAAATCGGTCCGGGGTTGGACCATCGTCGTTTCATAATCTGGTTCAGGGATACCCTTGTCAGGTTTTTGTGCCTTCTCCTCTGCCGATTTTTCTCCCGGCAGCGACCAGCCCAGCAATTCCTCGATCTTCATGACTTCGGCCTGATCTTTTGATGGCGGCGGAGGCGTCGAGGTGTGTATCGGGGTTGTAGGGAGTGCCGGTGGAGGGTCGACCGACGCCGGCACCACGGGCCGGGGCGCTCGGTCGATGAGTGTTGCGGTATCTTGGGATAGGTCCTTGAGTTTTTCGATCAGCTCTTTCGGCTCCAGTGGCTTCTTGACGAAATCGACGACTCCAAGGGTGACAAGGGTGCTTGGGTCGTAACTGTCGGTACCGGTGACCAGGACAAGAATCGCGCGTTCCTTAGAAGTCTGCTTCTGTTTGACCTTTTCGCAAAAACGGACAAAATTGATTCCTTCGAGATGAAAATCGGCCAAAATTAAATCGGGATCAATTTGGGTCAGCAGGTCCAATGCGGACAGGCCGTCGTTCAGGCAGGTTACTTCAAATTTTTCACGGGAAAGATTGTATTCAACTAATTTCTGGATGGCAAGATTGCTATCGACAACGAGCAGCTTTTTCGCCATGCACAGATGCCTTTCAGATCTTGGTAGTAGGATATTTTGACGTTAGCACAATAAAAAAAGACTGTCAAGGCGCCGCGGCGATGGACGAATAGCAGACAACACGATTCCGCCCTGATTTTTTGGCCGCAACCAAGGCCGCCTCGGCCTTTTTAATGAGATCTTTGGAATCCTTTCCATCGATAGGGTAAACCGCAAGCCCGCCGCTGATCGTCAGGCGCTTGAGCGAGAAGGGGTGGGCCTCGGTGGATTGCCGAATTCGTTCCGCCACGAATTGTCCTTTTTCCTGATTGGTTTCCGGAAGAACCACGGCCATTTCTTCTCCACCATAGCGGCACGGAATATCCACCGTTCGGAGGCCGTCCTTGATAATGTTCCCTACCACCCGAAGAACCTGATCCCCTTCCATTCGACCGAACAATTGGTTGTACGATTCAAATTGATCCAGGTCGAAGATTACCACGGCCAACGGCCGATCATAACGCTGCGCCTTCTGCAGTTCACGGTCGAGGTACTTATAAAAATAGGTCACGTTATAGAGCTTGGTTAGACTGTCCAGATCGGCCTGCTGCTGATTCTCGTGGAGCAGGAGGACATTTTCCAGGGCGATGACGCCCAGATGACAAATCATGTGAATCAACCGTCGGCCGTTCTCTGGAATGGCGCCGATTCCCCCGACGTTGATCACGCCGTAGAAACGATCCCAATGAATCAGGGGAGCGCTGATATCGGTTTGAATGTTCTTGAAGCGGTCCTGAAGGAAAGAGGTTTTCACGAGGTTGCTCTCCTTTTCAAAATCATCGGCCGTCATGATTACCCGCTTCTTGGCCGTCCAGCCAATTCGGCCTTCGCCAATCTTGATTCGCCTGACCGCCTCGGCCTTGTCGGATGGAAGGCCCGACTGGGTCTTCAGGACCAATTCATCCTTGTCCACGGCGAAAAGAGAAACCTCTCTTGCGTCAAGCAGCTTCTGTGTAAGAAGGACGATGTTCTCTTCCAACTCCCGGGTTGTGTGGGCGGCGGATAACTGTTTGGCGAGATCGGGAAGCAGGAGAAGGACTCTCGAAAGATTGGCGGCCTCTTGTTTGATTTGGAGGAGGGATTGGCGTTGTTGGGTCAGGGTCAGTTCTTTGAAGTCCATCTGTGACCGGAGATGGTGCAGTTCGTTTTCCAGGTCCCTCGTCGTGTTTGCCAGACGCCGCAGCGAAACTAGGCCGGCGATAGCCAAGAGCCCTACGACCATACCAACGATCGATACTAGAAGTATATTATCCGTGACGGTTCATCCTTCGTTAAACGATCAAGAGTCCGGCGTATCCCACGACCTGGTCATAATCACCGCTGGTCTCTCCCGAGGTCATGTACTTCACGAGTTTGGCCTGCTTGGCTCCCAAGCGGAGGGCAGCGAAAAGTACCGCAACCGTTGGGGCAAAGCCACACATCGAGATCCGTTTCTCCTGGATGACACGGTGAAGCCCTACCGGATTGAGGGCCAGAATTTCATCGATGGCCCATTGATCTTTTCTTCGGGCGATGGCGTCGGGTTCATAATGGCTCATGTCTGTGCTAGCGATGATTGAAACCGGTCGGGCGGTTTCCAGCACAACGGCTGCCATCGCCTCTCCCAAAGCCCGACAAACGGCCAGCTCTGTGCTCATCATGATCACCGGAACAATTGCGGCCCCCGGTCGAAGATATTGAATAAAAGGGAGCTGCACCTCAAGGCAGTGTTCAAACCGATGCGCTTCTTTGTCCGACAGGGCCTTAGGGCATCGCTCCAGCAGATCGGTGGCCAACCGGTGGTCGATCGAGACCCTTCCGTTCGGCATGCTCCAACCGCCCTCTGCATAGATCGAAAGCGGCGGCCCAAGGCCGGTATGATTGGGGCCGACGAGCAGGAGGGTGTCCGGAAGCTGGACGCGGGAGTAGACGGCTCCGGCAACCGGACCGGAATACACCAGGCCTGCATGGGGGCAGACCATTGCCCGTGCAAATTCCCGAGTCTGATCTTTCTCAAGGTACTGCTCCACTTGGTTTCGGAGCAGTTGAGGCGCGGCGACATAGAATTGTCCGGCCACGGCAGGGCTACGGAGCATAGAAACCTCATGGCGGTAACGACCTCCGAGAATACAAGAAAGATGGAACAAAATGCAAGCGGCCGAGCCTGAAAGATCAGCAGTACTGAACATTTGCACAGGTCAAGACCTGTTGGTCCCGGCTTCCGCTTCGGTAGATCGTAACGCCTTTGCAGCCAGACCGGTAGGCCAGGAGGAACACTTGACGAACCTGGTCCGGCGTGGCCTGCTCGGGAAAGTTCACGGTTTTGGAAACGGCATTGTCGGTGTATTTTTGAAACGCGGCCTGCATCCGAATGTGGTATTCGGGCGAAATATCGTGGGCCGTGACAAAAAGCCTTCGGATATCTTTGGGGATTTTCTTTTCCCTCTGAATGGAGTCCCGCCGAGAGATGCGGTTCAGAAGCGCTTTGTTGAAGATGCCAGCCCTCCGAGCGGCCCGGATGAAGAGGGGATGAACCTCCACCAGTTTTAAGTCCTCCATCGCGATGCGTGCCGTAGCGATCCCGTAGAGGGGCTCGATCCCACTCGAGCATCCCGCGATCAGGGCGAGGGTCCCCGTGGGCGCGATGGTGGTTGTGGTCGCGTTACGGAACCGCGGTCCGTGAGGGGCATAGATGCTCTTCGAGAAGTTCGGAAAGCCCCCCCGCTCCTTGGCCAAAAGGATAGACGTCTGGCGGGCTTCTTGGCGAATGAAGGCCATGAGGCGCTCCGAGAAGGCGATGGCCTGTTCGGAGTTATAGGGAATACCCTGAAGGATCAGAAGATCCGCAAGACCCATAATTCCCAGTCCGATCTTTCGATTCCCCTGCTGAGTAATCGCCTTGATTTCGGGTAAGGGATACCGATTCTGGTCGATTACATTGTCAAGAAGACGAACGGCCAGCCGGATGGTCCGGCGGAGTTTATCCTTGTCCAATTCCGGCCCGGTAGAGCCCTGTCGGACCATTTTCGTTAAGTTGATGGAGCCTAGATTACAGGATTCAAATGGTAATAAGGGTTGTTCCCCGCAGGGATTCGTGGCCTCGATCTGACCCAACAGGGGGGTCGGATTATCTCGATTGATACGATCCAAAAACAGAATCCCGGGCTCGCCGGTCGCCCACGCGGCCCGGACAATTCGATTGAAGACATCCGCCGCTGCAAGACGCCGGACCGGCCGCCGGGTGTTGGGGTGGATCAGGTCATAGGTCTTGCGTTTAAGCGCGGCTTCCATGAAGTGGTCGGTGACACTGACCGAAAGATTGAAGTTTGTCAGCTCTCGAGGATTTTCCTTTACCGTGATGAAATCGAGAATGTCGGGGTGGTCGACCCGAAGGATGCCCATATTCGCCCCTCGACGCGTCCCGCCTTGCTTGATTACCTCCGTGGCCGTGTTGAATACTTTCATGAATGAGACCGGCCCGCTCGCGATTCCGCTGGTGGACATGACTGGGTCATCTTTGGGACGCAGATGGCTGAATGAAAAACCGGTGCCTCCCCCGCTTTGATGAATCAGAGCGGTGTTCTTCACGGCCTCGAAGATTGATCGGAGAGAATCTTCGACCGGCAGGACAAAACAGGCCGAGAGCTGCTGAAGTTCCCGTCCGGCATTCATCAGGGTTGGGGAATTGGGTAGGAATTCCAGATCGGCCATCAGACGGTAGAAGTCGTCGGCCGTTTTTTTGATGTCGGCTTTGGGATTGTAGTTTTTCTCGGCCTCGGCGAGATTCTCCGCGACGCGGCGGAACATTTGGGCCGGGGTCTCGCACACATGTCCCGAGGCGTCCCGTCGCAGATACCGTCGTCTAAGAACCGCGAGGGCGTTGGGCGAGATGGGGACCGAGCCAGTGCGTTTCATAGTTTCAAAGCGGAGGGGATGAAGCGTCGGCGGTTAAGGATTGGAAAGGGTTCGGATGTAGGCCAGAACGTTCCAACGGTCTTGTTCCGAGAGTACCTTTTTCCAAGCCGGCATCCCCGTCCCTTTCCCCCCGTTTGAGATCTTGTCAAAAAGCTCCTGATCGGCCTTGGCCGCCATGATCTTGGCATCGGCGAAATTGGGGAAATGCGGACGGAAGCCAAGCCCGTCGCCCTTTTGACCGTGGCAGGAGACGCAGTTTTTAACATAGATCATCTTACCGAGTGTGGCATCCCCGCGGGAGTCCGAACGGCCGCTTTGGGCCAGAAGCAGGAAAGCGAGCGCCGATCCCGCCAACAGGCCGATAGACCAGTGCTTGGGATTCCTTGTTGTGCGGTGTAGAAATCTCCCGGGGGAATGTGGGCGCACGGATTGAGTATAGTATTGCCGCCGCGGACTGTCAAGCTAACCCTTGGCTGCTTCGCGTTGACAGCATAAGGGTATTTTGGTAGAGTGCGGTTCCGATGCGACTCAAGAAGGAACGGATTACCGCACTGGCCCAGTCTCTCGTCGACCAATTGACCGAACAGCAAGCGATCCGGCTGGAGGCATCGAAAGCCGAAACGATCTCCTCACTGGAACAGATCATCACAGAGGAGCTCATGGTCGAAGACCGCTTGGACGCCGAGGTCCGGCAGATCCTCGAAACCTACCGAGTTCAGATCGAAAAGGGTCAGGTGGACGAGCGAAAAATGTTTCTAATGATCAAAAAGCAACTGGCCAAAGACCGCGGGATTATTTTGTAAAAATTGTAGAAACGTCGAAAAGAACATGGCGCTCAGCGAAGACAAGATCAGCCACCTTTCTCATTTGATTCTGAACGAATTAGCCCGGGGGCATCGGGCCACCCTTCTTGTGGAGGAGGAGAAGGTTCTTCGTGAGATCAAACGGGTGATTGTCCGTGAACTTCAGGTGGAGGAATCGATCGATCATGCGGTTCGGACCAAGCTGGCCTCCTATTCGCGGCCAATCTCAGAAGGCAGCCCGGAATGGGAAACCCTCTATCACAAATTCTTTACGGAAGAGCGCCAAAAACGAAAGCGATGAGCGCGCTTGCAAGGCGATTCCCTCCACGATTCTTGTCGGAATAACAGCAAACATCGGCTTGAATTCACACCACAGGAATCGATTGAAACGGGGCTGGCGGCCTTCGGCCACACGATTGCTGGAAATGGGAAGGGACTTGACAGCCGACCGGCCGATCGTATAGTGTTACCAACCCTTACGGATCCGATCGTGTATAATTGATATCAACCGAAGGCTGGGGAGGGGAAGGCAAGCAATGCTGAATCATGATGAACGATATGCATGGCTGGCATTGCGGGCCGTTCCGGGAATCGGAGATATTCTATGTAAAAGGGTGATCGAGCGGTTCGGCTCGCCGGTCGCCGCATTGCGGGCCGATCCCGCCGAATGGACGACTATTGAGGGGATTGGGTCCAAGGTGGCTCAGTCGCTTCGATCCTATCGGGCCGATGATCGCGCCATCGCACGGGAGCTGGATCGTATCGACGAGCTGGAGTACGACCTGATCGGATTGACTGATCCGCGCTACCCTGTTCTGCTGAAAATGATTCCGGATCCGCCCCCCTACCTTTATCTTAAGGGGGGGTTGCGACCGGAAGACCATCGCGGCATCGCGATAGTCGGCGCACGCCGAGCCAGCGGATACGGTCGCGCCGTCACCGAACAATTGAGTCGGGAGCTGGCCACGAGAGGATTTACAATCATCAGCGGGATGGCCCGCGGGATTGACGCCTGGGCACACCAGGCGGCCCTGGAGGTTGCGGGCCGTACGATCGCGGTGCTCGGGTGCGGGCTGGATATCCTTTATCCGCAAGAGCATTATGAACTGCGGGAATCGATCGGCTGTCACGGGGCTGTGGTCTCTGAGTTCCCCTTGGGATCGCCGCCCGACCCCGTGAATTTTCCCAAGCGCAACCGGGTGATCAGCGGTCTGAGTTTGGGCGTGGTCGTGGTGGAGGCGGCCGAGCAAAGTGGATCGCTGATCACAGCGCGGCTGGCGCTTGATCAAGGACGGGAGGTGTTTGCCGTTCCGGGCCCGATCGGCACGAAGACCAGCGTCGGCACGCACGCCTTGATCAAACAAGGAGCCAAGCTGGTGGAAAGCGTCGAGGATATCCTCGACGAACTCCGACCGCAGATGGAGACCCCCGCCGACGCCGCCCCCGGGAGGGATCAGGCGGGCCGGCCGCGCCCGCCAGTGCTGTTACCGGACGAGCGCACCGTGTACGAATGCCTGTCGGCGGAGCCGCGGCACATCGACGACCTGACGGCCGCGCTGCGGTTGCCTCCTGCGAAAACAGCCGGCGTGTTGCTTCAACTGGAATTGAAAGGGGCGATCCGGCAACTTGCGGGCAACTTGTTTATACGGATCGAATAGGTTATGGCCAAGAAGGCACAGATAAAATCCAAAGGACATCCCGCGATTGAACCGGAGACTGAGACGAAGGCGCGTGGCGCGCGGAGAGGTAGGTCGCGCCTTGCTCCTGCCACCGGCCTCCCGGAGCATCGCGCCGAGGCGAGCGAATCGGAAAAACCACGTCCATCGACGTCCAAAGGACGATCCTTGATTGTGGTCGAGTCCCCTTCCAAAGCCAAGACCATTTCCAAGTATCTGGGCAAGGCCTACTCGGTGGTTGCCTCGGTCGGACATGTCAAGGATCTCCCCAAGAATAAATTTGGGATCGATGTGGAGAAGAGTTTCCGGCCCCAGTATACCGTGATCAAGGGCAAGAAAACGATTTTAGATGAGATTAAGGAGGCGGCCCGAAAGGCCGAGCGGGTTTATCTGGCTCCGGATCCGGACCGTGAAGGAGAGGCGATCGCTTGGCACATCGCCGAAGAACTCAATGGAAATTCGAACAAGACCTACCGGGTTCTGTTCAACGAAATCACGGAGCAGGCGATCAAACGCGCCTTGGAACACCCAGGAAAAGTGGATCGGAATAAAGTCAACGCCCAACAGGCCCGCCGGATCTTGGACCGCATTGTTGGATACAAGATCAGTCCCTTGCTGTGGGAAAAAGTCCGACGAGGGTTATCGGCGGGGCGGGTCCAATCCGTAGCGGTCCGTTTAGTATGCGAACGCGAGAAAGAACGGGAAGCGTTTGTCTCGGAGGAGTACTGGTCGATAACGGCAAAACTGGAAGGGCGAAATCCGCCCCCCTTTGAGGCCCGCTTGGTTCAAATCGAGGGCCGAGAGGCAACGCTCTCGACCGGGGAGCAGTCGCGTGCCCTGGTTGACCAAATCAAGACCCGGCCGTTTATCGTCAAGCAAATTGAGAAAAAAGACAGGCTACGCAACCCGCTTCCGCCGTTTATTACCAGCCGGCTTCAACAGGATGCCGCCCGCAAGCTCCGGTTTTCGCCTAAACGGACGATGATGCTGGCTCAGCAACTCTATGAAGGGATCGAGATTGGGGCAGAGGGTCCGGTGGGTCTGATTACCTATATGAGGACCGACTCCACCCGGGTGGCTCAGGAGGCCCTGGAGGAAGCACGCGGGTTCATCCAGAACGGGTATGGTTCGGATTATCTGCCGGCGCATCCGAATGTCTACAAGACCAAGAAAGACGCGCAAGACGCGCACGAGGCCATTCGACCGACCTCCGTTCGCCGAACGCCGGAGTTAATGAAGGCCCATCTCACCAAAGACCATTACCAACTCTATAAGCTGATTTGGGACCGATTCGTGGCCAGCCAGATGAACCCGGCGCGGTTAGAGATGACCCGTGTGGACATCGCCAATGGTGACGCGGTCTTTCGGGCAAACGGCCAAGTGGTGAAGTTCGCGGGTTTCACCATCCTGTACACCGAATCGCAGGAGGAGAAACCTTCGGACAAGAAAACGGTGGCCGCATCTGCGAAAGCCGAGGAATCGGAGTCCGACGAGGAGCGGACGCTTCCCTCTCTGGATGTCGGCGAGCGGTTGAAACTATTGGGGCTCGAGCCCAAACAGCATTTTACCCAGCCGCCGCCCCGCTACACGGAAGCGCTCCTGATCAAGGATCTCGAGGAAAAAGGAATTGGCCGCCCCAGCACGTATCACACCATTCTGTCCACGATTGTGGATCGGAGATATGTCGACAAAGAAGAGGGTCGACTGAAGCCGACCGATCTGGGACGGGTGGTGAACGAGTTGTTGGTCAAGCACTTTCCGGATGTCTTGAATGTTCAGTTCACGGCCCGCATGGAAACGGAGCTCGATGAAATAGAAGCCGGACAGAAACCCTGGGTCGAAACGGTGCGGGAGTTCTACGAGCCGTTCACGAAGCATCTGACCATGGCACAAAAACAGATGCGCGATGTGAAACGCGAAGAGATCCCGACCGAAATCGTGTGCGAGAAGTGCGGTCGCCACATGGTCATCAAATGGGGCCGGCACGGACGCTTCCTGGCCTGTCCCGGATATCCCGATTGTAAAAACACCAAAGAGTTTGTCGAGGAAAACGGCGGGATCCGCGTGGTCGCGAAGGTTGAAGAAAGCAAGGAGTCCTGTCCGAAGTGTGGGAATCCGCTGGTCCTCAAACGCGGCCGCTTCGGACGTTTCCTGGCCTGTTCGACCTATCCCAACTGTGATTTCACCAAAGCGATCGGGACCGGCGTGAAATGTCCTCAACCCGATTGCGGGGGTGATCTCGTCGAAAAGAGAACCCGGCGAGGCAAGACCTTTTTTGCCTGTAATCAGTATCCCAAATGCACCTATGCCTTGTGGAATCGTCCTATCCCAACGCCCTGTCCTGAATGTAAAGCGCCCTTTCTGATCGAAAAATTCGATAAGCGCTCCGGCCTCAAGATCGTCTGCCTTAACAAAGACTGCGGATATGAGCAGGGGGAAAAACCCTCCGTGGAACCGGCCGTCAGTCACTCGACACGAAGCTAACCTCCAATCGGAAGCTTTCCGGGTTCCCTTGTATTTCGCCCTCGAATCTTTTACAATGGAAAAGCTTGGAGGGGATCATGGCCCATCAGGAATTGATGATCATCGGGGGAGGCTTGGCCGGTTGCGAGGCGGCCTGGCAGGCGGCCCGCCGCGGCGTCAAGGTTCGACTTTTCGAGATGCGGCCTCAAGTTCAAACACCTGCGCACAAGACCGACGGACTGGCTGAACTGGTCTGCAGCAATTCGCTCGGATCCAACGATGCGTTAAACGCTTCCGGGATATTAAAGGAAGAGATGCGGCTGTTGGACTCGCTTGTCATTCGCGCGGCGGATGGGACGACCGTTCCGGCCGGCTCGGCCCTGGCGGTGGAGCGGGAGGAGTTCTCCCGGCGGATCACCAAAGAGATCGAGAATCATCCGAACATTCAGGTGGTCCGGGAGGAAATCACCGAGGTGCCGTCGGACCGGGTGGCCCTGATCAGCACCGGGCCGTTGACCTCCGACAAACTGGCTGAATCACTCCGGTATCTCACCCGTGCCGATCACCTTTATTTCTATGACTCGATCGCCCCGATTATCGATGGCGAAAGCATCGAGATGGACAAGGTGTTTCGGGCCTCGCGATACGATAAGGGGGGGGCCGACTATATTAACTGTCCGATGACCCGGGAGGAATATGATCGGTTTTACCAGACGCTTCTTGCGGCGGAGAAGGTGCCCTCCAAGCCTTTCGAGAAGGTCCCCTATTTTGAGGGGTGTGTCCCGATCGAGGTAATGGCCGAGCGTGGCCGGGAGACGTTGGTGTTCGGGCCGATGAAGCCCGTGGGTCTCATCGATCCGCGCACCGGGAAAAGACCGTATGCTGTGGTGCAGCTTCGGCAGGAGGACGTTTTCGGTTCCTGTTACAACATCGTGGGCTTCCAGACCAAACTCACCTGGCCCGAACAGCGACGGGTATTTCGCCTCATCCCGGGTTTGGCCCAGGCCGAGTATCTTCGCTATGGAAGCCTTCACCGGAATACCTTCATCAATGCCCCTTTTGTGTTGAAGGAGTCGTTGCAGGTTCGAAGAAAGCCCACCCTCTTGCTGGCGGGGCAATTGGTGGGGGTCGAGGGGTATGTCGAATCGGCCGCGATGGGCTTGATCGCTGGGATTAATGGGGCACGATTATTGAAGGGGCTGGATCCGGTTTCCCCGCCTCCGACGACGGCTCACGGGAGTTTGCTGGCGTACCTCACGCGGAGCAGCCCGCGGCATTTCCAGCCGATGAACATCAACTTTGGGCTTTTCCCGCACATTCCGGAAACGATTCGGGACAAGCAGTTGAGGCGGAAAGCGGTTGGCCGTCGAGCGATTGAGGATCTGAAACAATGGTGTCGGCAAAACAATCCTTTATAGAATATCTTCAGGTCGAGCAGGGAAGTTCGACGCATACCGTCCGAAACTATCGGTCCGACCTGGAGCAGTTCGAGCGGTTTTTATTATCGGGGACCGAGCCCCCCGCGTCGCTTCATCGATCGACAAATGCCTCTCCCGACAGGCCGGCTCAAGCGCCGGGGAAGGAACCCGAATGGATCGAGGTTGAACCCCTTAAGATACGGGCGTACCTTGCCCATTTGCGGCATACCGGGGCTCAAAAATCCTCCATCGCCCGTAAGCTGGCCGTGATTCGGACCTTTTTCAAATATCTGCAGCGGGAAGGTTGGTTAAAGAATAATCCCGCCCGGTTGGTGACGACACCGAAACAGGAGCATCGGCTTCCGGCGTTTCTTACCGTGGACGATGCCTCGGCCCTCATGGAGGCATTTTCTATCGATGAGAAGACCGGCCCGCGGAATCGGGCCATTCTGGAAACCTTCTATTCGACCGGGATCCGGTTGAGCGAGTTGGTCGCACTGAATGTCAACGACCTGAGTCCGCACGAGGGGTTGATTCGAGTCCAGGGCAAGGGCCGCAAAGAGCGAATCGTTCCGATCGGCTCCAAGGCGCTCGGTGCGATCGAGGCGTATCTGGCGGTGGCTTCCTTTCGGCAATATCACGAAGAGCGGCGGCCGCTTTTTCTGAACCGTTTCGGGAAACGGCTGACGACCCGGACGGTCGCCCGAATCGTGGGCCGCGCGGCCTCACGGCTTTCCAAGGCCCCGCGGGTCACGCCGCACGCCCTTCGTCATAGCTTTGCAACACATCTATTGGATGGCGGCGCGGACCTTCGGGTGATCCAGGAATTACTGGGACACGCTCGGCTCTCGACTACGCAACGGTATACCCATGTCACGACGGAAAAACTAATCGAGGTCTATGATCGGGCACACCCCCGGGCGAATAAAGCAAAAGGGTAATCAACGGAAGAGCTCATGACCCCCGCGATCCGAAGCACAACCATTCTTTGCGTCCGCCACCGGGGCCGGGTGGCCATTGCGGCCGACGGCCAAGTGACGATGGGCACGACGGTGATGAAACACAATGCCCGAAAGATTCGGAGAATGTATAACGACCAGATCCTGTCCGGGTTCGCCGGGGCGACGGCCGACTCCCTGACGCTGTTCGAAAAGTTCGAGTCCAAGCTGGCTGAGTACCGGGGCAATCTCACGCGTTCCGCGGTGGAGCTGGCCAAGGACTGGCGGACGGACCGTGTCTTAAGACGGCTGGAGGCCCTCATGATTGTGGCCGATGCCGAACATTCTTTGTTGATTTCGGGAACGGGGGACGTGATCGAACCGGAAGACGGGATATTAGCCATCGGCTCCGGAGGACCGTACGCCCTGGCCGCGGCTCGTGCGATGATCGATCGGCAGGATTTGACGGTCAAGGAGGTCGTCGAGCGGGCGATGAAAATTGCCGGGGGAATCGATATCTATACCAATCAGGAAATTGTGGTGGAGGAGTTGAAAGATTGAGATGACGGGACTGTCGGAAGATCGAATGGATGCCCTCACGCCCCGCGAGATCGTGAAGGAGTTGGACCGCTACATCATCGGCCAACGTCAGGCCAAGCGAATGGTGGCGATTGCCCTGCGAAACCGGTGGCGGCGGCAGCAACTTTCCCCGGATCTGCGGGAGGAAGTGTTGCCCAAAAACATCATCATGATCGGCCCGACGGGAGTGGGGAAGACCGAAATCTCTCGGCGGCTGGCTAAACTGGTGAACGCGCCCTTCATCAAGGTGGAGGCATCCAAGTTCACCGAAGTGGGCTATGTGGGTCGTGACGTGGAATCGATGATTCGGGACCTGACTGAATTGGCGGTCAACATGGTCAAGATGCAGCATACTGAGAAGATCCAGGATCGCGCGGCCAAACAGGCCGAGGAGCGGCTTTTGGACATCCTTCTCCCGCCGCCCGCGCCCAAGGCACCTCCCGGAATTTTTGACGAGGGACGCATCGAGACGGCCCGAACGGAATTGCCGGAATCCTACGAGCAGACCCGCGAGAAACTGCGTCAACAACTCCACGAAGGCAAATTGGATCACCGCCCGGTTGAAGTCGACGTCAAGGAGAAGACCTTGCCGGTCGGGGTGAT